>FUFK010040935.1_pt1 | contig 17840 bp, 14 predicted proteins | sample 1021851 | NCBI WGS metagenome assembly FUFK01 (sample SAMEA51879418, study PRJEB19060) | metagenome | reverse complement strand
GGGCCAGCCCTCGCTCGTGACAACATCTGCGGCTACAACTGTAGCTACATCCCGGTAGACAGTCCTCGTTCGTTCGACGAGTGCATGTACATTTTGATGTGCGGCACAGGTGTAGGCTTCTCTGTCGAACGAGAGAACGTGGACAAACTGCCTATTGTCAGCGACACGATGAATGACACAGATACGGTGATCAAGGTTGGCGACTCGAAGCCCGGATGGGCAAAGTCTTTGCGCGAGTTGATTGCTCTGCTGTACGCTGGTCAGATTCCTATGTGGGACTTGTCTTCCGTACGCGCATCCGGTGAGCGTCTCAAGACTATGGGTGGTCGTGCGTCCGGGCCGAAGCCTCTCAATGACTTGTTTGTGTTCACTGTAAAGCTCTTCCAAAAAGCGAGGGGCCGTCGTCTCTTCCCGATTGAGTGTCACGACCTGATGTGTAAAATCGGTGAGATTGTTGTGGTGGGTGGTGTACGTCGCTCTGCCCTGATCTCTCTGTCGAACCTCAGTGACGATCAGATGCGCCACGCCAAGTCGGGTGAGTGGTGGGATGAGCCAGAACTCGGTATCTACCGTGACGGTCAGCGCGGACTCGCTAACAATTCTGTGGCGTACAAGACTAAGCCAGAGATGGGTACGTTTATGCGCGAGTGGTTAGCTCTCTACGACTCTAAGTCGGGAGAGCGGGGCATCTTCAATCGTGAGGCTGCTGATGCACAGGTGGCCCGTAACGGACGCCGTGAGACCGGACACATGTGGGGCACGAATCCGTGCAGTGAAATTATCTTGCGTCCGTATCAATTTTGCAACTTGTCAGAAGTTGTCGTGCGGGAAAGCGACACGCTCGATTCGCTGAAGCGCAAGGTGCGTCTCGCCACGATCTTGGGCACCCTACAGTCTACACTAACCGATTTTAAATACTTGAGGAAGGTATGGAAAGACAACACAGAGGACGAGCGTTTGCTCGGCGTATCCTTGACTGGTATCATGGATCACTCCGTTCTTTCAAAGTCCGTAGACTCGCCGCGCTGGCTCGAAGAGATGCGTCAGGTGGCCGTCGATACGAACAAGGAGTACGCGGAGAGGCTTGGTATTCCACAGTCGGCTGCTATCACTTGTGTAAAGCCGTCGGGTACTGTATCGCAACTGGTGGACGCTGCAAGCGGCATTCACGCTAGGCACAACGACTACTACATTCGTACCGTGCGTGCTGACAACAAAGACCCCCTGACGCAGTTCCTCAAGGAGCAAGGGGTGTACAGTGAGGCGGATGTAACNAAGCCNGACACAACCACCGTGTTCTCATTTGCAATGAGGTCACCTGATGCTGCCGTCACACGCACCGACATGACAGCCATAGAACAGCTAGAGTTGTGGAAGACGTACGCAATCCACTGGTGCGAACACAAGCCGTCCGTCACGATCTCCGTGAAGGAACACGAGTGGATGGGCGTGGGTGCGTGGATATACGACAACTTCGACGTGGCGTCAGGCGTGTCGTTCCTCCCTCACACTGATCATTCGTATCAGCAAGCGCCCTATCAGGACATCGAACGAGAAGAATATCTCGAATGGCAAGAGCGATTCGGTGCGTTCGAGATCGACTGGGCTGCGCTGTCTGAATACGAAAAGGAAGACAATACATCTGGCTCACGAGAGCTTGCGTGTACGGCAGGTTCGTGTGAGGTGGTGGACTTGAACGCGGCATGACTGACGGGGGAGATATGCCGACGTGGTGGCAGTGGTGGCTCATCGGAGCTATCACTGTCAATACCGCTATCAATTTAGTCGTGTTCTTCAAGCATAGGTTTAAGAATGACAGACAAAAAAAATAAACCTCCAGTATGGAAGCAAGGAAAGGGATGGGTTCAATACGATCCGCCCCGGAACCACCCGTGCTACGAAGAGTGGAGAAAGCTCGTTGATCGAAGTAAAGATAACGCCTGAGCTAGTCGAACGTGCAAAAAAGAAAGCCGCCACTGTAGGCGTCCTACAGGGCAGCATCACGGGCAGTGGTAGTCATGTGGTAGGGGCTATAGGCGAACTCATCGTAGCCGACCTCACGGGGGCTACAGAGGCGAATACGCACGACTATGACTTGATCCTAGACGGCAAGCGTATCGACGTGAAGACCAAGCGGTGCAATACGCCACCCAAAACGTACTACGATTGCTCCGTAGCCGCACACGGATCGAAGCAAGACTGCGACTCGTACGTTTTTGTACGCATCAAGATCGACGGCACACGCGCGTGGGTCTTGGGCGAAATAGATAAGCGTGACTTCTATAAAAATGCCACGCACCACCGCCGGGGGGATATCGATCCGGACAATGGATTTGTATTCAAGGCGGATTGCTACAACCTTGCAATCAGCGAGTTACAAGACATTGAAACCGAAAGCACAACTGTTCAAGTTCGAAGCTAACTTACTTACTAACGGTAACGTCGAGCTAACGTACGACTCCGTACGCCCGGAAGATTTCGAACGTACAATGAATGAAGGGATGCCGGAGTACGAGGGTTCGCACTCGGTAGCATCCCTTCTTCGTTATCTTCGTACCGTAGCCGACGAGGCTATGCAGAAGTCTTCTTCTTACCTTTAGTAGCTCCCGCGATACGATCTGCGGCTGTCGGCTTCGGATTGTTGTCGATACCGGCTTTGACACTGAGCATACCAAATTCAGAGGCTTTACCACCCTTTGCCATCATACCCGTATGCCCATAGGCTTGGGCTGTTGCATCATCTGATTTTGCATCTGATTTTGCTGACCTTGCTTCGCTGACATCATGCCACCCCCGTAAGCCTTTTTGCGGGGTTTTTTCATGGCGGTGCCACCGTACATCATCGGCTTGCGCTTGGCTGCACCACCATACATCATGGCCTTGCGCGGGCCGTTGTTGTACGTTTTCATTCTTTTTCATCCTTTTTTATGAAGGTTTGTTCGGACACTTGCCCCTCTGTCACGTATTGTGTGTATACGTTTTGTATGTCTTGAGGTGTGCCTTCGGGGATGTAATCTATAAATTCGAGTCCCATACGGCCCATCTCACTCTGAACGAAATCTACGACAGATATGGCAAAAAGATCGATTTCTTTGCTCGTCATCGATTTCGGATACTTCATCATACGGAGCATGTAGTCTGCGGTTTCTCTACTAGACGCTGCCATTTTTAGCATGTCCACACCGGCTGCTGTGGCAATAGATACGGCGAGTTCACCCATCACATATGGCGCACTAACTTGACCTCGTCGCAGGTTAAATCCTCTACTCAAGAACCAGTTAGCTCCGGGAGATCGGAACATGCCTGTGAGTTTAGGTGCGTACCCCGATATATCAGACTTTTGCGAGATATTCAGGAATTTAAATATTTTTACTAGGGATTCTACGTGCGCTTCTGCTTCTGCTTTAGATACGGTTGTAACCTCGAACCTTGCCAAGTTAGAACCGGGTTCGAGAACAGACTCGCCGTAGAGAATCCTTTTCTGGAATATGTTAGTGAGAACTTCCCGAACTGCGTCCCCGTTCTCTCCTTCAAACAGAGCGACTAGAGTTTCTGGAGAAGTGGCGAGCTTGAGCGTATCGTCTCCGGTCACGTTCAACAGGGGCTTACCTCCCCCAACAGTGAACCCTCCTAGCTCCATCAAGCCTTCCATAGCTAGGTGTGCGATACCGTCCGCAACCACGTCTCGTGCATCAACCGTTTCTCCAGTGAGTTCTATTACGTATTCGAAATCCCCCTCATCGTACTTCTTTTTTCCTACGAGATTCTTGACAGCTTGTTCTTGCAAGGCTTGTAGTCGTACGGTGCTTCCGGTGTTTACAACTTCTTCGATGAATTTTAAACCGTCACGTTTGATTTTAAGAGCGGCGTACACCGCTTCCATGCCCGCATCTCGTATAGCTTGATGACCCTTCGTAGCCTCTTGGATAGCATCTATACGATTGTTGAGAAGATCACGACTTTTCGCCAACGACGCTGCCGCCTCTTCTGAACGCCCTAGTTCGTGCAAGATGCTGTTGTTCTGTAGCAAGAGGCGATCTATGTTAATAGGAGAAAATGGCTGTTGCGTGCCATTAGGGTACTCTATGGCAAATTTCAAAGCTCTCCTAACTGCATCGACCTGATCGAGATTTATCATGTCTGCCGCTTGTTTCGGACCTATCTGTGCCGCATCCACTTTTTTCAAGGTTTCTTGAGCTTGACGTGCCCAGTTGTCATAGAGGTACGCTTCGATGACTGCACTAGCTGCGGCTACCAGAGCCATCTGTTTTTCATCACTCGCATCGAATACGGGCATACCTGTCGTAGTCGAGCGTCCGGATATCTCAGAGAAGAAGTCATTCATGGCTACTTGTAAATCAGTCTGATCTCTGAGGTTTCCGGTGAACGCTCCCTCGATGAGTTCAGCTAGTTCTGCAAGTATCTTGTCCGGTGTTTTATTACCCTTGTACGTGTAGCTCAGTATTTCAGTGAAGAGTTGTGGCGCAGTCACAGGTTTAGTGAGAGCCGTGCGTGCCCGCTGTGCCATGTCTTCTGGGCTGACAACGAGAAAGTCTCCCGTCTCCGCATCTTTGAGGTCTACCCAGTTTACTCCGCTATCTTCTGCTAGGGCTGCGTTACTCTTTGCTCCGGTTTGAGCCGCTTGCATCTTTCCGACCGGACCATCAATACGAAGACGATCAAACCACTCGACCTTCATAGTCTGAGCCGCTTTGTCCCACCTATCAGCAAAGTCATCTCCTGCGCTGTCCCGCACAGCCTTTTTGATTACGTCTAGGTATTCTTTGTAGACAGCAGCGAGTCCTGCATCTTTCGTACGATATCCGTATTCCCTAAAGGCAGAATACATATCCATAACTTCACCGGGAAGAGCGTCGAACCCTTTGAATGTATCCGGCTTGTTTTCCGCGTACCACAGAGCGATGTCTAGCGGCTGCAGTTCTGCCCCGTCCACGTCGATGTAATACGGATTGGGAGTGCCATCTGCTCGTTTTGCGTTACTGTGCAGTGCTACGAGTTTTTGATATGTTTCCGGCTTCAAGTCCCCAAGTGCCCGAAACGCCATATCATTGAAGGCTTTTCTAGCGTTTCGACCCAGTGACCCCGCCCAAAACTTACTCTCACGACCGAAAAATTTAGAGAGTGATGTAGTCTCGGGGCGATTCGGATTTTTTGCCAAGTTCATCATTTCGCGCATCAAGGGAGCCACGTTTACTCGCGTACCATCCCTCAACGCTATTTTGTCGAGTTCTATGTAACCTCGACGTGCGTTGAACTTTATGTTTCTCCACACCTCATTAACAAGAGTCTCGAATGTAGAAACTACTTTTAGGGTATTGTCCGCATCACCGTGTAATTCTTTGAGCCTGTTAGCCCGTTCGGTAATCATTTCGAGAGTTTCTTTGTGGATTCTGTTTGCTTCCGATACCTCGTCCAAGTCCGGATTCAAGCTCAAGGAAGTCCGCAGTTCTACTTCGTTTAGGATGCGAAGTTGATGATCGTCGAGAGGGATTATCCCGAACGTATCGCCCAACAAAATCGCCTTTAGATTTTTTACCTCTCTGTTTAGGTCTGCTTGGCTATCCCCCAAACTAGCCGTAGACTGCCTCACTCCCTGCTCAAGAGACATAATGTATCTTTCGAGCCTTTCCCTCGACTTGGGGCTTAGGATTTCATCATTTTCTAGTCTCTTTCGAAGGTCTTTAATGAGTCGCGAGGCTCTCTGTATAGACATTTCGTGCATCTCTTGGAGACCTTGCGCGGCGTTAATCGCCTCGAAGGAAGCAATTTTGCCCATACGCACTTCACCCGTCGCAATTTTAGCGGCGGCGTCCATCCAAGACAGACCACTAGCAGTAGCGAGACTTTCGGACAGGAGGGCTGCAACTTCTTCTTGAGCAACCGGATCACCCTCGTACGATCCCAAGATATCTTGTATGAGATCATACTGTTCTTCCATGTAATCTGCGACAACTTCTCTACCCTTGTCGTCCATCGCAGAGGCTAAGTTACGAATCCAGTTGAACGTAGCTATTTCTCTGCCAGTAACCCTTACACCCTTCGCTCTCAGGGCTGCGGCATAAGCGGTAATGTCAGAGTCTGAAAGAATTCCTTGTGTGGTTTTACCCGCCTTTCGTTGTGCCCTACTAAAAGCGACGTAATCGACCATATGCTCGATTCCGACATACATCCGGTTGATTGCGTCACCAGTAGCTAGGTTTGCTTTTCCGGCTCCCCACCTAGCCAGAGCAACAGCGCCTTTTCCTACGGTGAGATATCCAACACTACCCATAGCTTCAGCAGCCAGACGATCCTCGAATAGAGGTGTGAGAAATTCTCCTGCCTTATACTGTACGAAGGAGAGAGGTATAACCGACTTTTGAGTTTCTTTGATGATGCTGACGGGCAAGTTGTCAAAATATTTTGCTCGTGTTTTTTGAAGATTTAAGGACTGTCTTTCTCGTCTCAATCCTATCAGGCGCGGGTCTGCGTTGTTTATACTCGATATACGAATTATTTCTGAATCGAGTTCATCGATTCGATCTGCAAGACGAGACACGCCTTCGGAAGATATTTCGTTACGTCTTCCGATTACGAGGTCTTTTTCATTGTATTTCTTTACGAGCTTTATAGTTTCTTTTGTGCCACGCAGTTTCCAGTACGCCGCAAAATCGTCCAAGCCTTCAATTAATTTTTGTGCCTCTGCGCCTCTCTCTCCGGCTCGAACTGCCGCGATATCAGTTTTTAGTTCTTCCCACGATTGAACAGCCTTACGATGCTTACTAGCCACTCCTCCTGCAACAAATACTCCTGCCTCTAAGTACGAAAGGAACCACTGTTGTTTTTCTGTTAAGGTCTCGGTGGCGTCTGCTATAATCTTAAATACGTCATCTTCACTCAAGAAGTCACGCTGAATAGGCGGTGCCTCCGGATTCTCCGGATCGGGGACGGTTGTTAAGCGGTTGAATTGTTCTTGAGACATCTCCCCCGAGTCAACCTTCTCACGAAGTTTTTCGTAGAGATAGTCGTTCCATGCACGACTCGCGGTCTTGAGTCCGAGAGAATCGTTGAGAAGATTTTGCCATCCCTCACGAAACGCCTGTCGCTCTGCGGCAGTTTGCTCCCAGAGGAATCCGAAACTCGCCCCATCTTCGAAACCCGTACCCTCTAGGAACGGTGTAACAGCCGCTGTCAAATTTGTACCAGCCCATACTGTCGCCGTAGCCGTAGCATTTATTCCGTTCAAAGCGAGTTCGGGTGTGTAAATAGCCGCGCCACGAACGATGCCTTCGTTTGCTCGTTCTACAAACATATCCCAAAATTCACCAGAGGATACATTTTCTAAGACTAGCTTTTGTAGGGCGTCTGAATCGTCGCTACTGTAACCCTTCTTCTCAAACATACCCTCAGTAGAGTTGAGAAGTATCAAGTCATTTGTGAATCGTTTGGCTCCTTCCGACAAAAGTTTCGGATTAGCCTGCATCTCCGGCGTAGGTACGAAACCTCCCATCGGACCTTCGAACTGTGCGCGAGGATCATCAACCGTCTTTGTCCGCTCTCGTTCGTAGTACCTTTGAAATCTGTCTAGTGCTATTTTTGCGTTCTCGACGCCTTCAGCGGGATAGTTATCAGGATTGTCTATGACCTGCAAAAGACGCTCTAGGTCTGCTTTGTGGACCTCTTCAACTTGACCCGTCTCTATTCGTTGCCGAAACGAGTCTGGTGTTATCGGCTGTTCAAACTGTTGTTCAGCAGCTTGAGCCTCTACGGTAACCGCTTTTTCAGTTTTAGTCGCGTCTTCTTTATCGAGGAGTCCGGATTCGCCTAGTCCTTCCCCGATTATTCTCGGGTTGGGTATGTATTTTTCTTGCGCCTCGAATCGCGCACGATTTTCCGGGTAGACAAAAACACCCGTTTTTTGTCCCAAGCGAAAATCTTCAGCGACCGTGAGAACATTGCGAACATCTTGTTCGGCAGGTTTACGAATTTCGACACGCACAGGTTCCGCTGACGTTTCACTGGGAACATCAGGCGCAGACTGAGGTGGCACGACGGTTTCGACGTTTTCGTCCTTGACTGGGTCTAGGGCCATCAGGCTTATGCTCCTGTTACACTTACGTCTACTGGTTTTGAAGTCAGGTCTGCTGGCTTAGGCAGAGTTGAGGGATCGATGTTTTCTAGAGGTTTCAAAAGGTTTCCTCGACCATACACGTTTCCGTCTTCTTCATCGTAGAACATCGTCTTATCATCGTACGGAACCAGTACGTCAAGAGCCTGTGCATCGAGAGCTTCTGTTACGCTTGTGTAACCAGCTATCCGAGAAAGTTCTATGACCGCGTGAGTTCCTTTGACTGCCTTTTTACCCGCAATGCTTATCGGCCCTGAAGCCCTTCCCACCTGTATGATTCTCTGGAAGCGTTGGCGCTGAATCTGAAACGCCTTGATAGTTTCGAGGATTCTTTCCTGTGCAACTTTCGGAGCGTCCCAGTTTGTTCCCAAGCGTACGAGTTGCGCTTCGATATCTTGGTTCGAAAGTCGTCCTGACGGATCAGCAGCGCGAGCCATCTGGAAAGCGAGAGCGATGCGAGAGGCTTCAAACTTTGCATACTGTATGGCTCTTTTAGTAGCCTCGTCTTCACTGAGGTTTTGAGCCTTTGCTGCAGATAAACCTCTACTATACGCCATTGAAACACTAGCATCTAGTGTGCCCAAAAATTCTTGTGTGAGATGTTTGATAGGCTTACCCGTTGCCGGATCGATGACCCTGTTTATTTGATCCTCCCGAGCCTGAGCCGCAGTAACCGCTCCGTTCGTTGCAAAACTCGCACTCAGTACACCTGCAGTCTGAGCGCCCCCTGCCCACTGTTGTGCATCATTTATACCGAACAATCCTGTCAAAACAGCCCTACCGGCGGCGAGGTACGAAAAGAGTTTGTTGACTGCCAGAGGTGTATCGAGCTTTTCTGCTTGACTCAAGAGTCCTAAGAGTCCTGATCCGGAATCGTCTCCCTCTCCTCTACGACCCAAAACCGTAGCGAGTTCCGTGTCTGCCAACTCTAGCTTATTGAAAGTTTCTTCCGTAGCATCGTTACCAAAAAGAATTTTAGCGGCATATTCTCGACCACTCATTTTGCCAGCCACGAACCTAGCGTTTTGTTTATTCGGATTGAAGTTCTTTATCGGAATGATTGCGCCCAAGATCAGTGACGCCCCCACCGTATCTCCTCCATAGTCTAGTGCTTTAGCGAGAGTTTTTTGGGCCTCTACAGGGTTTTGCATATGAAAGTTAACATCTCCTGTATCCACCATGAGGGACTTGCCTTCGCTTTGATAATCCAAAAGGAGTTGAGCCGTTCCGTCGAGCAACTCTTGCCTTTTAGCGTTAGTCATGCCAGATATGTTTGTGTAATCGTACCAAAATTGTGCAAAGCCCTGTGCGTCTTTAAATCCGAATCCGCTTGCGAGTCTCACGTATTGATCCCCGAATTCAGAGTCGGCAAAATCAACTTTGAAAGTGTCGCTAAAATCGGTGGGATCACCCACTCTACCCGTGCCATCGTCGCCTGCCATAGCCGCCGCAGTAGATGATATCTTATCTTTGTCGGCAACTTTTCGATTATAGATGTCGTCAAACGTATTGAACAGAGCGAACTGTTCTTCGATAGGTAAGTCATACTCCTGACCCGCAACTTTAGCGACTTCGTAATCATTGAGCAGGAAATTTTTATGCAGAACAATGGTTCTTCTCAGGGTGTTCAACTCATCTGTCGTTGCTTCTTCTAGTCTTACTAGACCTTGTGGACTGTTCAATACGTTTGCTATGTCTGCCAAAGCTGCAAAACTGTCGCCTCTGCTGAACTTGCGAGGGTCCGCTTGGAATTCAAACCCTGCCATCTTGAAGATATCGTCGTCATCGTCTTCGGCTGTCGTCTGAAGACTCCCTAACAATCCTGATACGTCTTCTTTTGTGATAGCATCAGCCTTGCGCGTACCGAACAGATCGATACCTCCCTGTGCATCTATCTGCTCATAGCCACGAGATATGTAATCCTGTATAACTTGAACATTTTTGTTGTTAAAATTATCGCCAACACTCGCTGTCGCCAGAGCGGTACTGAGTGCGTCTAAGCGCTCTCGCTCACCCTGACGACGTTCCATCTCACGTCCGATATTTTGCGTAAAACCCTGTACGAGTCCTGATGCAAGTGCGAAGCCGATACCCATCGTTTACGATTCCTTCTTCTTCGGTTTTTTCATAGTCATAAAGTTCTCTTCTTTAGGGGGTTGTGGCATCTGTCCCCTGCGAATACCTTCATTGATAGACTCGCTCACGTAAGCAAACATAGCCGGATTGTTTTGCCGCATCATCGTAAAGAATGTAGCATCATCCATCTCGTCTTCGGTGAGAGCGTCGTCGTTCTCGAAGAGACGGTAGGGTATGTTCGCCTCTTCAGCCATGTTTGCAATGTAGATGCCGAGCGGCCCCTTGATGAGCAAGCCTACGTCCGGCGAAAATCCACCCTCTTGGAAGGCTTGAAAAATGTACCCCTCGACGAGTGCCTCTACAGACGCACCGATCATAAGGAGTTTCATCATTTCATCTCGAACGTGCGGCACTTTGAGCGACTCTACGGCTTGACGTAGCACCTCTTCAGGGTTGACCTCTTCTTGCGGCTTACCCCACGGCCAACGCTCATTGTCAGACGTGAGGCCGTAACCCGGAGGAGCCATAGCAAACGGGTCTTTAGCTTCGATAGAACCGCGTGGAGGGAGAGTTTCTTCAGCCATTATGCACTCGCTGTTTTTACGTCTATGTCACTTGGGGCATCGAGAGTCAGTTTTGGAGCGCGTTGCGCTCGAACGATAAGAGGAGAGGCATATTTTTGAGCGTAGTCACGGAATTCAGGATTAGTTGCATTAGCCATCATATTAACTGCTGCTGTCTGAACATCTACGTTAGACGCTAACAAACGCTGCGCCGGAGTTAGACGCCCAGCCTGTCCTGATCCACGAGAACCCAAGCCCATTTGACCGAGAGAACGTGCCCTCACTGCCGGTGTAGGCGCAGTGAAGGGTGTTACGGCTTTCATATCGTCACCAAACGGCAAAGCTCCGGTACTCATCAGAAATGATTCTGCAAGACTCAGACCGCCTTTCTTCGAACCGGAAGCAGCAGCCGTGCTGCCACCACCTCCCCCCACTGCCGCAGCCAAAAGAACGGGGGCTAGTGCTGCTACAAAATTAAGACCCATATTAATTAGTTCCTTTGTTTGCGTACCACAAAGCGAGCCAGTTGCCGATACCGGCAGCTAACTGATCTTTTTGTTGTTGATTGTACAAGGACTTGGTGTTCGCGAACTCCATAGCCATTATACCTACTTCGTGTTGTCTTTGCAAGTACGATTCGTTTTTCTGAAAGTTCCACGCGGCGTTGTCACGATACTTTTGCCACAGGTTATTGAGAGCGTTCTGGCTCGCGGTAAACTGATTCTGTACGTTGATACGATTTGTTTCGTTTTGCACAGCAGTGTCAGCAGTGTTGATCTGTCTGCGCCACTGTACGTTTGATTGATCGATAGCGTACTGCATATTTGCGTTGAACTTTTCGCGGTTGTCACGCATTGCAGAGTTGAATTGTGCTTGAGCGTTGATTTCGCCAGCGTTGAACTGGTCCGTAGCGGCCATACGATTAGCGTTTGCCGTCTCAACCTGTGACCCGAGTTCAGCGAAAAACTCCTCAACCTGTAGCTCATTCTTTGCGTTGAACTGCTGACGTGCGTTTTCTTCAGCAGAATCTTTGAAGATGGCTTGCGTCAGGGCGTTGTACGAGAGAGTGTTCGACTGCTGTTTTGCGTCGAGATTCTTAGTTTCGGTGGCGAGGAGAAGTTGGGCATTCGTCACAGCACTTTGCAGTCGAGCGGACAAGTTTGCCTTGTCCATAGCGGCAATCTGAGCAGCGTTAGCGAGGGCAGTCTGCTGTTGATTATTGAGATTTTGTAGCTGGATCGTGGCGTACTTTTGTGCATCTTGCGCGGCGATGACAACGCCCGACTCCATGACAGCCTGTGTCATAGCCGCTGCGGCCATAGACGATGCGCCCAAGCCACGAGCTTGCATGATACCCGCCACTTTACGTACGGCAGGAGCGGCGAAGGCGGGCATAGGCTTACCCTCTTCGATGCTACTTAAAAGCTGTCCGAGTTGAAACTGCGTGGTTGCCCGTTCGTCGAGTTCTTGAGTGGCTGCAGTTGCTACCGCACCCGGAGAGAGTGTACCCTCAACGCCTGTCATATCGACTTGAGGTGCTGCTGCAATTTGTTCGGCCTGTAGTTCCGTAACTTGAGGCGTGATTTTTTGTGTAGCTCCGACTTGTCCCAAATCCGCCGAAGAGACAGGGGCCGTGACTTCGATACCTGTGGTCGGAGCGAGGCCTGTTGGAGCTACGACCTGACCGGCGAGTTGTGCCCCCGTCGTTGTCTGTATCTCATCTGACTTGACTGTCGGACGTACCACATCAACTTGGGGTAGCCCCGCCTGTTGTCCGGCAGCAATAGTGCCGATTTCGGTCATCAGGTCTGCGTCAGTGGATATCTTGTCTTGTTGAGCCATCGTTACCTAATTCCCATAAATACTGTGACGACCATAGCCACGACTAAAATCGTACTACCCATAATCATCGCCTCAAGCCGCCACATGCGCTTGTCGAGGGCGTCTAGCTTCTCTTGGACAGCAGCATAGCGGATAGCACACTCTTTTTCGTGCGCTTCGAGTTCCATCTGGGTTTTGAGTACGGGTTCCATCGCCAGTTTCATCAGTCGGCGTCAGCGATTGTCAANTCACCGGCTGCGACCTGACGCATNATTTCGTCGTAGTGGCGGTTGCCAGTAGAGTTGTTCTTTACAGTATACGTCTTGCCATCAATTACAAATTTGATGTGAGTGTTTCCTGTTTTCCAGCTATCTGAATTGTAATATTGTGCGCTAGTAATGTTCATCGTGTCTATAACTCCGCATCAAATGTTGCTGCACCACCTTGAGAACTAGTATGGTCGATGGCATACGTTGTGCCACTGGTAAGACCACTAAAATTAGAAAATCTAACTCTGCCTCCTCCATAAGTGCCGCTTGTTACACCAGAGTCCGTGTCTGCACAACTTGCAGAAGACTGATTGTGGTCTGCTGATGTTATGTTGGTTATTTGAATGACCGTGCCATTGTGGCTAACAGTCGGGTTGGCTCTCATGGGTGGATTGAATGTGACAGAGCAGTCAAAGGCAGAAGTGCTAGACGCTTTACCATACCCTGAACCGATTTGTTGAAAATAACGCTTGCACCGTTCTAACTCATCCTCAAACGACCGATGCTCGAACGGCGTGGCCTTTTCGCCAGCCTCAAGTTGCCAGCCTGTCAGCCACAAATTGTTAGAAGTTGAAGCGTAAAAATTAGTCTGGTTGGTTGTCCCTTTGATGTTGGCACCATCTCCCCAAACACCGTTCGTAGCTGTGTTCCTTCCACTTCCTGTGCAAAGAGCAATAAACGCTTGCAGGCCATTAGCAGTGCCAGTTGCAGTTGTCGCATGACTTGATGTAGTCGTTGCAGGAATATTCACCTCAAGTCTAGACCAAGAGGTTCCAACCGTAACTTCTTTTACATAGTGACCCCCTCCCGGCATACAGATACCCATACAATAAGTTCCATTACCTGTCGGTGCTTTAGCATAAACTGAAAGACTAAGTGTTTTAGAATTCGATGTTCCGATACCGAATCGCAAAACATCTTGAGCTTCAATCCTTTGCAACATGGCAAGCGCATCAGTTGAGCCAAGACTCGTATCGGCTGTCGTGACTTGAATTTTCATTGCTGTAGAGAAGCCAGCAAGGTCCGTTATTGTTTCTTGCGTGACTGTTGATCTGCCTGTTTCTGATCCACTCGACGCCCACTGCTTCCAACGATCTAAAGAGTAATCGTCAATGCCCACATCTGTCACTGTTGTGCCGCGTTGCGCTACTAAATTTGCACCGTTAATAAAGAGGTTCCTGCCTGAAATGCCACCGGCATCTACCGAACCGGCCAAGTCTGCGAATTCTCTTGCGCGTGTCATTCTCCGGCCTCCAGTGCTGCGACCTTAGTCTCCAGCGTTTCAATGCGCGTCATTGCTTCTTGCAAGGCTTTGACAGCTTTCATATATAAGACGCTATATTTTATGGCCTTTACATCGTCCGCAATGCCAAGCGTATCTTTTTGATAAGTGTCTGGCTCTAGATGTTCTATCAAACCATTCATGCCAGCAGCTTCTAAATCTTGCGCTATCAATCCAAGCAAAACAGGCGCATCATCACCATCCACAGATACTCTGTATTTTTCTTTGTAGTTTTTGAAGCTCAAAGCCTTGATGTCATCCCACTGAGAATTTGCATCAGTCACATCTTGTTTGATGCGTTGGTCAGAGGTCGAGCCGTATGAATTATTGGCATTTTGCACATTGCCGTTACCAAGAATTTGTATGCTTGTGGCAGCACCGCCATTTTCATTAGCCTTAAAATACCGATGGGTTGTATTTGCCGTCCGTGTTGTCTGCACATACAGTATCTCACCAGTGTAGCTACCAGCGTTTGCTTCAACGAAAGTTACAATCTCACTAGCTTCTGATTTTACATGAAGTTGACCGCTGGGGTTGTTCAAGCCCACACCTGTGCTTCCGTCACTACCTTGAACAAAAAAAGCGTTAGCGTCGTTATCACTTTCGACACGGAAGTCAATGTCAGCACCGCCCTCGTTAACAGTAACTTCAGACTGACCACCGGCAGAACCTCTACCCATACGCAAGTGGTCTACTAATGAACCGCCGGTTATCAAATAGTTTATGACTTGACCGTCTTCTGCCCCATCAGAAGCGTCTCTCAAAGTGACAAAGCTACTTGCATAAGTGGTAGCCTCACCCGCATCGTTGTCCGCAGTATGTTTAATTTGCCCAATGGCATCTCCATCAGCAGGAGACGCACTGTCTCTGACTAAATCTAAAACTGGGCCAACAGAACTGTCCGCGTCTGTAGATTTCAGCGTAAGCTGTGCGGTGTTATCGGCAGTGGTGATTGTGGCACCAGCAGATGATGTGATTGCGCCAGTAACATCTAACGTACCCGCCGCTGTTGCATTACCCGTGAGTGCAGTAGTTCCGGTAACACTAAGATTACCACCCACACTCAAGTTGCTGTCTACATCGCCGCTGAACACACTAAACGTATCGTAGACAACAATCTCTACTTGATCGTTTGCAGCGAGAGCGGACAGACCAGCAATCGTATTAGCTGTGCTTGTGTTGTAGTCCGTACCCGCAACGAGTGACACACCGTTCAGCTTGACATCTACGAATTCGCCATCGTTGAAGGTAAGCGTACCACCAGTGGTCATCGTGCCAGAGATGGATGTCTCACCCCCGCTGGCAGTCAGGTAGTATCGTTGGCGTGTAGCCTGTGATGGTGTCTTACCGAGATATGGCATTTACTTCTCCTAACAGGCCATAAGGACACATGGCACAAGATACGAGCCATCGTCATAGGTGTGCGACTTAGTGGTCGATGTGACCTTTGCAATAGTCTTGCTGCGAACAATGTCATCGCCCTGCGGCTTTGCTGTGCCGTCACCTGCCGACATCAACAAGTCGCCTCGTGCTACTGTCGTACCCTGTGCAATGCGGATGACCATATCGCCGGTCATTGCTACATTCATATCATTGAAGTCGTCATCATCATCCCAGTTGACGAACACACCGGCTACGTTTACATCACCTTCGACAGATGACACGGCCATACAGTTCAACTGTTCGTTGTCTTCATTATATGCATCTACCGCAGGAGTTTTTTCATCTCCTATGCTTGCATACACAGCGGCAGTTTTTAAGTCACCTACCTCTTTTCCGGCTGGTATTGTGTCACCCTCTTTGTAGCAAATGTCGGGTGTAATCATAAGATCGTCGCCAGCTTTGTAATAGGTAGCTTCTTGTGCTTCGTGGTGCCACACCGCCATCTGGTCGAGGTTAGTCATTACGGTGCCTTTGACTAGGCCGTCGATACGGTTACCGTCTGTGGCTTGTGACCAGCGGGAAAGATGTCCACCGTTGTAAGATACTGTTGTGCCAGATACGCTGATTGTGCCTTCCGCGCTATCAGCTTGCAAAAACAACATTAAATTTCCGTCGTTATTGTTGCGGTTTACCACAATAGGCGGTTCCGTATCTGCGCCAAAAAATGACTGGCCATTTTTGTCTAAAATAACTCCAGTGCCAGTAGCACTGACTGAAGTTTTACCAACTAAAGCTATGCCGCCGCTTGTGATACGCATACGCTCTTCAATGTCGCCGTCGCTACTGTTCGACGCGCTATCCACGTTAGTGCTAGTACGGAAGACTAAAGCGGCGGGAGCGTTGCCGTCAGACTCACGATGAACAGCGATACTAGCCATGATACCGGCGTTGTTCTCGTTACGCCAATCAAGTCGCTGGTCTTGCAACGAACCCGTCTGATTAGTTGGCACCTCAAACTCAATGCGGCCCAAGTCGGTAATCCGCATCCGCTCAGTGCCACCTGTTGAGAAACAAATCTTGTCGGCTGCACTGCTGTAGATGCCTGTGTTTGTGTCGTCACTGAATACGATAGCAGGTGCGCTTTCGGAACCGTCTGGAACTTTTACTACACCATTAAACGTGGCAGCACCAGCATCTGACATATCAAGCGTCAAAGCATTAATAGTGGAACCACCATCATTGCCCTGCACTTTAAAATCGGCATCAGATGTGTTTACGCCGAGCAGTAAAGTTCCCGAAGAGTTTGACAGATATCCGATAGATGTGCCGCCATCTTTAAAATTTACGTCACCACCATCTGCATCAAGATTTATATCTCCTGCCACATCAATTGTTAAGTTACCGGAACTAAGGTCAATTTCTGTGCCGTCAATAGTAATGTTGTCTACAGACACACCAGCGTCTGCTGTAACTGCACCAGTAACGTCTAGCGTACCTGCCGCTGTTGCGTTACCCGTGAGTGCGGTGGTGCCGGTAACTTCAGCATTGCCGTTGACAGTCAGCCCGTCCGCAGTGTTAAATCGTTGTATCCCTGCACCAATATACGGCATTAGGTAATCTCCATGATGCTCATAGTTACGCTGGCCTTGTCAGCAACAGAACAGTCAATCTGAATCTTGTCCGTTGTTTCGAGGACCACCTTGTTGCCTGAAAGAATTTCGAGAGACGAACCTACCGGGAGGGGTGCATCTTTCAACAAGAACGTAGTCGTGTTGGTTGCAGTGCGCCCACCGCCCGATGTATCACTGACCAGCTTCACGCTCACCGTGACTTGGCTGGTGTGTACGTTTGCAAGCACCATACCCAAGATGATTGTGGTGGTGCTGCCGGGGCAGGTGTAAAGGTCTTCTGGCGTACCGCTAGATGCTGGCATAACGTCATGCGATACTACCTTGAATGTGTTAGCCATTTGTTATCCCTTCTCGGATATAGTATACGTTATTTATTGTTGATTGTCAAGGTCAGCCGAGTGCAATTGCAAGGGCTGTCGCCTCGTCGGCGATTACTGTGTTGAGGGCGGTGCCGTTCACTGTGATTGCGTCCGCCTCTAGGGTTCCGTCGATGTCAGCATCGCCAGAGATGTCGAGTGATCCAGCGTCGAGTTCGCCCGTCAGGGTGATGTTGCGGAAGCTAGATACATCTTTGTTTGCGTCAACAGTCACAACCTTGCTGGCTACGACTGTGCCTACAGACGCGCCCGTGTCGCTGTAGTTGAGTTCTGCCGTGGTGGCAGTGACCCCGTCGAGGATGTTCAGTTC
>FUFK010044925.1_pt1 | contig 17844 bp, 16 predicted proteins | sample 1021851 | NCBI WGS metagenome assembly FUFK01 (sample SAMEA51879418, study PRJEB19060) | metagenome | reverse complement strand
TGATTTTTCTAATTCTTTAGAAACATCTACATCTTCTAAGGGCACAATATTTGGCATGTATTCAATCACGGTAACATCACTACCGATGCTATTATAAAAATACGCAAACTCTATTCCTATTGCTCCAGATCCTACAATAGTTATACTTTTTGGCTGCTTTTCAAGAGTCATTGCTTCACGATATCCAATTACTTGTTTACCATCTTGTGGAATTGAGGGTAGAACTCTTGATTTGGCACCTGTTGCTATTATTATGTGTTTGGCACTATAATCAGTTCCATCTACGGATACAACCTTGTTTTTTTTAATCTTACCAAAACCTTTAAGGATATCAATTTTATTCTTTTTCATCAAAAAGTTAACCCCTTTACTCATTCCTGAAGCGACATTTCTGCTACGTTCGATTACCTTCTTAAAATCATGGCTAATATTGTCAGCATTTAAACCGTAGTCCTCAGCATGATTCAAATATTCAAATACTTGTGCTGATTTTAATAGGGCTTTAGTTGGAATACAACCCCAATTTAGACAAACTCCACCAAGACTTTCTTTTTCTACTACAGCGGTTTTAAATCCTAATTGAGATGCTCTAATAGCTGTTACATAACCTCCAGGTCCACTTCCTAGAACAATGATATCATAATTACTCATATATTATTTTTTATTTGGGTCTTTTTTAAAATCAATACTGACTGAATTCACACAATATCTTAATCCGGTTTCAGTTGGCCCGTCATTAAATACGTGACCAAGATGACCATCACATTTAACACAAACTATTTCTGTCCTTATCATGTTGTGTGAATAATCCTCTACATATTTTATAGTTCCTTCAATTGCTTCATCAAAACTTGGCCATCCACAATTAGTTTCAAATTTCTGGTCACTGTTAAATAGTGGAGTTTTACATCCATTACAGTTATAAACTCCATTTTCAAAATGTAAATTATACTTACCAGTATGAGGATATTCTGTACCTTTTTGTCTCAGAACTCTATACTCTTCGTCACTAAGTATATCTTTCCATTCTTTTTCAGTTTTATTTACTTTTTGTTTGCTCATTTCATATTTGTTTTGATGGTTCTTGTTTTGAGAAATCACAACGTTTGAAAAGGTAAAACATAAAAGAATAAACAAAGTGATTTTTTTCATCATTAAAAAATTAATCAAATGGATAAAATATTGTAATATTAGTATCTGTTTGAAATCAATTGCAAATTTATTTTAATTAAATGAGATTTTATAAAAAAGGTGATAAAAAGTTATTAAACGCATGGGCTGTTTACGATTGGGCAAATTCTGTATACCCACTTGTTATTTCAACAGCAATATTTCCAATCTATTTTAAATCAATAACTAAAGGGGAGAGCGTTGATTTTTTATGGTTTAATTCAATAGAAAATGATGCTTTTATCGGATATATTTCATCATTTACCTTTTTGATATTAGCTATTATCTCTCCATTATTATCTGGAATTGCTGATCATACCGGATATAAAAAACTCTTTATGAAGTTTTTCTGTTATCTAGGTGCTATTTCTTGTATGTTGTTGTATAGTTTTGATTTAGATAATTTCGACTTGGGAATAATTTATTACTTTTTTGCTGTGGTCGGATTTTGGGGGAGTCTAGTTTTCTACAATTCATATTTACCGGATATTGCTAATATAGATCAACAAGATATTACAAGTGCTAAAGGTTATTCTCTGGGTTACCTTGGAAGTATAATTTTGCTCATTTTTTGTTTGTTTATGATGCAATTTCCTGAAATTTTAAACTTGAATAATCAGCAACAAGCAGTCAAAATTTCATTTGTTCTTGTTGGTGTTTGGTGGTTGGTTTTTAGTCAATATTCATTTTATTATTTACCTGGAAGAAAACATTATAATATTAAAAAAAGCAATCTATATTCAATCGAAACTTTTTTGAGTGGTTTTAACCAGTTAGTTGATGTTTTAAAGCAACTTAAAGTCAATAGAAAACTTAGAATATTCCTATTTTCATTTTTTATCTTTACAATTCCAACCCAAACTATTATTCTTCTGGCTAGTTATTTTGGTGCAGACTTAGATGAAATAGGTTGGAAGGATGCAGAAAGCATGCAAACGGGTCTTATATTAGCAATTATTGTTATTCAGATTCTAGCTGCAGCTGGAGCTTACCTAAGTGCAAAACTCTCTGATATTTTTGGTAATATCAGAACATTAATGGGCATAAATATTTTATGGGGAATAATATGTTTTTATGGCTATTATGTGACAACACCTACTGAATTTTATATTGCTGCAGGTTTTATTGGGTTAGGAATGGGTGGTATTCAGTCTCTCTCGCGATCTACTTATTCTAAATTGATTGATGTAAAATATTCAACTTCTTATTTTAGTTTTTATGATGTTTCTCAAAAGCTGAGTATAGTCTTAGGTACAGCATTGTATGCAACAATGGATGTTTTTACCGGAAGTATTCGACTTGCAATTTTAATTTTTGCTTTGTTTTTTATTCCATCAATTTTTTTACTAAAACAAATTTCAAAAAGGTAAATTTTAATGGCATAGTAGTTGAAATATACTAATAGTTATAAGTATGTTTTTATATAATCTACAGATATAAAATCATTTATATAACATTAAAATTTTTATATGTCTAGAAAAAATCTTTTTAACATTGACAATTTGTCAGCTCAGGATATTGATGAAAATTCTGAATTAATACCTTTGATGACACCAGAGGATGAATTGGAAATAAGTAAGGAGGAACTTCCACAGACCTTGCCAATACTTTCCTTAAGAAACACTGTCCTATTTCCTGGCGTCGTAATACCTATCACAGCCTCAAGAGACAAATCTATTAGACTTATTAAAGATGCTAATAATTTTAATAAATTGATTGGAGTAGTTGCTCAGAAAGATGAGAGTGTTGAGGACCCCAAGTTAAAAGATATTTACAATATTGGAACTGTAGCTAAAATTATTAAAGTTTTACAAATGCCAGATGGTAATACAACTGTCATAATTCAAGGAAAAAAACGATTTGAAATTGAAAGGGTTATTTCAGAAACCCCTTATATCACATCAAATATAAAAGATAATCCTGAGGAAAATCCTGGTAAAGAAAATTCTGAATTTAATGCAATTATTGACTCAATTAAAGATTTGTCGTTAGAAATCATTAAAAGAAACCCTAACATTCCCTCGGAAGCTTCATTTGCGATTAAGAATATTGAAAGTAACTCATTCCTTATAAATTTTGTTGCTTCAAATTTAAATCTTCCTGTTAACGAAAAGCAAAAACTGCTTGAGATTAATGATTTACAGCAACGAGCATTAGATACCTTAAAGCATATGAATGTTGAGTTTAAAAAACTCGAAATAAAAAATGATATACAATCTAAAGTTCAAAGCGATTTAAATCAACAACAAAGAGAGTTTTTCTTGCACCAGCAAATGAAAACAATCCAAGAAGAACTTGGTGGTGTAAGTCATGATTCAGAACTGGAAGATATGAGAAAAAGAGCTTCCAAGAAAAAATGGAACAAAGATATTAAGCAGCATTTTGATAAGGAAATAGCAAAGTTACAAAGAATGAATCCTCAAGTATCTGAATATTCTGTTCAAAGGAATTATTTGGATTTGATGTTAGAATTACCATGGAATGAATTTTCAAAAGACAAATTTGATCTTACTAAAGCAAAAAAAGTATTAGATAGAGATCATTTTGGATTAGATGATGTAAAGAGAAGAATTATTGAATATTTAGCGGTTTTGAAGCTTAGAAATGATATGAAATCACCTATTTTATGTCTTCAAGGCCCTCCGGGTGTTGGTAAAACTTCATTAGGTAAATCAATTGCAGAAGCAATTGGGAGAAAATATGTTAGAATTTCACTTGGTGGATTACGTGATGAAGCTGAAATAAGAGGTCACAGAAAGACTTATATTGGAGCTATGCCAGGGAGAATAATTCAAAATATAAAAAAAGCAAAAACTTCAAACCCAGTTTTTGTTTTAGATGAAATTGATAAATTAACATCTTCTAACGTTGGTGATCCATCATCTGCAATGCTTGAAGTTCTTGACCCTGAGCAGAATAATGAATTTTATGATAATTATTTAGAAAAAGGTTTTGACTTATCTAAAGTAATGTTTATTGCTACATCAAATAATATTTCAAATATTCAACCTGCCTTGTTAGACAGAATGGAAATTATTAATGTAAGTGGATATACTACTGAGGATAAGGTTCAGATTGGTAAAAAATTTCTTCTACCAAAACAAATTAAAGAACATGGTTTGTCTACAAAAGATTTAAAGTTAAGTGTTCGAGTAATTGAAAAAATTATTGATGGTTACACAAGGGAATCAGGTGTAAGGGGATTAGAAAAAAATATAGCAAAAATTGTAAGATACTGTGCTAAAAATATTGCAACTGAGATTGAATATAATCCAAATATTTCTGAGGAAAATATTTTAGAGATTTTAGGTCCTGCTAAATTAATTAGAGGTAAATATGAATCAAATGAAGTTGCTGGGGTTGTAACCGGGCTTGCCTGGACTAGAGTAGGAGGAGATATTTTATTTATTGAATCTATTTTATCAAAAGGAAAAGGTAAACTTTCCTTAACCGGTAATTTAGGAAAGGTTATGTCAGAGTCGGCAACAATTGCACTGGAATATATAAAATCAAACTGTAGTCAATTCAATATAAATCCTGATATTTTTGATAAATATAATATACATATTCACGTTCCTGAGGGTGCAACACCTAAGGATGGGCCTAGTGCTGGAATTGCTATGTTAACATCTCTAATATCATTATTTACTCAAAAAAGAATTAAATCAAGAATTGCAATGACGGGGGAAATAACCTTAAGAGGTAAGGTTCTTGCAGTTGGTGGAATAAAAGAAAAAATACTTGCTGCTAAAAGAGCAAAAATAAATGAGATAATTCTTTCTATACAGAATAAAGCTGATGTTAAAGAAATAAATAATCAATACACAAAGGGATTAACATTCCACTACGTTTCAGAGATGAGTGAAGTTATTGATATTGCATTGACAAATAAACCTGTCAAAAATCTAAAGAAATTATAATATAACAGCTTTTAAGTAGTTTTAAGAATATGAAATTTAAAATTCTAGTTTTACTTTTATTTTTTTCATTACTTAATTTTACTCCGTCTTTTACTCAAGTAGCAGGTGAATCAACCTATCAATTTTTAAATATTCCAAGTTCGCCCAGACAATTAGCTCTTGGTGGTAAAAACATAACTACACAAGATGACGATGTAACATCAGGTCTTTTCAATCCTTCATCTATAACTCAGGAAATGGATAATATGCTATCTCTAAATTATTTTAGCTATTTCTCTGACATTTCATTCGGTTCTTTAGCATACGCTTATAGACTTGACAATAGAGGAAATACCTTACACTTTGGTTTTTCCTACATAAACTACGGAGATTTTATTGGTTATGATGAATTTGGCAACTATACGTCTAACTTTTCTGGTAATGAATCTGCTTTATCTGTTGGATATGCCACTAAATTGAAAAATATACCTGTAACTTTTGGAACAAATTTAAAGTTTATTACATCAACTTTTGAACAGTATAACTCCTATGGATTAGCAGCGGATATAGGATTTTTCTATTTTGATGATACAAACGATATAAAAGCTTCTTTGGTTTTTAGAAATTTAGGTTTCCAATTAAAGCCTTATAATGAAGTTCATGAATCCTTACCATTTGAAATCAATTTGGGAGTTTCTCAGAAACTTGAAAATGCTCCCATTACTTGGCATATTACTTTAGAAAATATTCAAAAATGGCCTATTGGATTGTCTAATCCATCAAGAATAATTACTGATTTAGACGGAAATATTTCTGAAGAAAAAGTTTCTTTTTTTAATGAAATTTTAAGGCATACAATTGTTGGGGTTGAGTTATTTCCGGATTCTTTTTTTAAGATGCAGTTAGGTTTTAGTTTTAGAAGATCTGAAGAATTGAGAATATTGGAGCAAAGAAATTTTTCAGGAATATCGTTATCATAACTTTCAGGATATTTTTCAGCTAAAATCTTATTAAAAACATCATGTCTTGCTGAGGTTAGTCCATTACTACCCATTCCACTATTATAGTTACTTTCATAGGAAGATTTTCCGTATGATGCTAATCCAACAATAACATTTCCGTGAGAAATTTTTGAGTTGTCAATTACTTCATCTTTTTTCATTCTAGCAACAACAGTACTGTCAACAATTATTGTTCTTACAAGATCCCCAACATCAGCAGTTTCGCCTCCGGTCATATGAATATTAATGTCACATTGTTTAAGTTCATCAACTAATTCTTGCGTGCCATTGATAATCGCGGAAATTACATCACCCGGTATTTTATTTTTATTCCTACCGATGGTGGATGATAGCATTATATTTTCGGTGGCACCAACACATATTAAGTCATCAATATTCATTATTAATGCATCTTGAGCAATTCCCTTCCATACAGAAAGGTCTCCAGTCTCCCTCCAATACATGTATGCTAAAGAACTTTTAGTTCCTGCTCCATCAGCATGCATAACGATACAATGTTCATCACTTCCAGTTAAATAATCAGGTACAATTTTGCAGAATGCATTTGGGAAAAGTCCTTTGTCTAAGTTTTTAATTGCATTATGTACATCATCCTTGGAAGCTGACACTCCACGCTGTAAATATTTATCTGATGTTTTTGANCTTGACATTGATTANTTTGAACACAAAAGTATTAAACAAAACACAAAAAATTTAGTAAGAAGCCGATAAGATTTTGAAAATAAAAAAAAAGAAAATTACGTTATTAACAATAAATATATAAAATGCTTAAAAATTGTGATTTTCATATGAATAAAACTTAATAATTAAAATGTTTATAAAAATATTTCAAAATCAAAAAAAAATTCTCAACGATTTTCAAATTTATTGATATATTATGCATTTATTTTAACGCAATAATTAACTATTATATTTTTTAAAAATGAACAAATCAAAACTAGAGTATATTTGGCTTGATGGATTTAAGCCAACTGCTAGCCTTAGAAGTAAGACTAAAATAATAAGCGACTTTGACGGAAAACTTGATAGTTGTCCAATGTGGGCATTTGATGGAAGCTCAACTAGACAAGCGGAAGGCGGATCCTCTGACTGTCTACTAAAGCCAGTCTGTATTCATCCTGACCCAGTTAGAAGAAATGGATTTCTTGTAATGTGTGAAGTATTAAATCCCGATGGATCACCTCATGAATCAAATGGAAGAGCAACCATTGATGATGATGATGATGATTTTTGGTTTGGATTTGAACAAGAATATTTTCTTTGGAATCCAGAAACAAACCTACCTCTTGGATTTCCAAAAGATCAAACCCCGCAAGGCCAATTTTATTGTTCCGTTGGTGGGAAAAATACCTTTGGTAGAGAAATAATGGACAGGCATCTTGATATCTGCTTAGACGCAGGAATTAATGTTGAAGGTACAAACGCAGAAGTTGCGGCTGGTCAATGGGAATTTCAAACCTTTGCAATGGGTGCAGCAAAAGCGGGAGACGAAATGTGGATAGCGAGATACTTGCTTGAAAGACTTGCTGAAGAATATGGCTTAGCGATTGAATATCACCCAAAACCTTTAGGTGCAACTGATTGGAATGGATCAGGAATGCATGCTAACTTTTCTAATACGACATTGAGAACATGTGGTTCTAAAGAAACGTATGAGAAAATATGTGAAGCTTTCAGGCCTGTTGTTAATGAACATATTGCGGTATATGGTGCTTATAATGATCAAAGATTAACCGGAGATCATGAAACACAATCAATTACCGAATTTAGTTATGGAGTTTCTGATAGAGGTGCATCAATAAGAATTCCGATTATGACGGTTGAAAAGGGATATAAGGGATGGCTTGAAGATAGACGTCCAGCATCAAATGCTGACCCTTATAGAGTTGCCGCTAGAATTATTAAGACTGTCAAGTCAGCTTAAAAAATCAGTTTAAGATTTTTAAAAAAGGGATTATAATAATAGTCCCTTTTTTTATTGTACAAATGCTATATAGATAAAGTATAAGTACATTGAAAACATTATCAAACCCTTAAAACTGGTTAAATAATTTTTTCGTGGGATTATGGCTAGTATAATTACAATTAATGCAAAAATTAACATCCATATAATATCTCTTTGAATTATTTCTTCAGCGATTGGAATCTCTTTAATCATTGCTGTTATCCCAAGGACAGATCCGATATTGTAAATATTTGACCCAATTAAGTTTCCTACAGAGATACCTTCTTCTTTTTTAGCAATTGCCACCAAGGATGCTGCCAATTCGGGAACACTAGTTCCAATGGCAACAATGGTTACTGAAATAACTGCCTCACTTATACTAATTTGTTTAGCAAGATTTACAGCTCCATCGACAAGAAATTCAGATCCAAAATAAAGAGTAATCGATGAGATAATTAACCATACAAAAATTTTAAAATTTGACGTTTTTAATAATTCATCGTCGATACTTCCCTTAAAGTCAAGATTATTGGATTTTTTTATAATAGTTAAAGTAAAAAATATTAATATCAAGAAAAGGATTAGACCTTCATATTTTTTCAAAACACTGTCTTGTGATATGAAAAACCACATTAGTAAAGAAAAGAAGAACATCCACGGCCAGTCCCTCTTATAAAAATAATTATCTACCGTAATTTTCCCAAGAATAGAAATAAGCCCTAGAACTAAGCCTATATTTGCGATATTTGAACCAATTACATTGTTTATAGCAATAGACGGTGAATTATTTAATGCAGCGTTAACACTAACTATTAATTCCGGCAGTGATGTAGCAAAAGAAACAATTGTCATTCCAATAACAAACTTGGAAATATTAAATTTCAATGATAATGCTACGGATGATCTCACGATAAATTCACCTCCGACGACTAACAAAAGAAAACCTAAAAAAATGAAGATTATATTCATTTATTTGATAATAATTTTAGAATTTATAACCCTATGATTATTTGAAACTTTTAGTAAATAAANACCACTATTTAAGTTCAATTTTAATGAATTTGTGTTGGTCGCTTCTCTGCCAAATACTTTTTGACCAGTTAATGAAAATATTTCAATTTTTTCATTTTGAAGTTCTTCCGTAAAATTTAAAATACCATTTGATGGATTTGGAAAAATAATTAAATCNTCATCAAGGTTAACATTGTTAACACTTAAATTTTCGTTCCAACTTTGACCAATATTTTCTCCCCATAAAAAATTAACCAAATTTGGGTGATCAATAAATGGATTCCTGTTTTGTTGAAATCCAAAAATTACCTCATTTCGATTGATTTCAAAGTCATCAACTGGATCATCAAAATGCCATTGAATTAAGGAAGAAAGCTTCCCTAATATAGGGTCATTATTNCCTGGTGTTGTATAATCAACCAATTCTAAATCAAAACTATTNTTNTTATGGTCATAACCAGGGTCATAACGTACAACCATGTAAAANAATATCCTAGCAATATCTCCCTTTACAAAGTCAGATGGCTCCCAACTATCAGAATCAGTTAGACAGTCTGAAGCCTCAGAGTGCTGACTACCACCATAATCATAATCTTTTGTTCCTCTAGATGAATTAACAGAGCGATCACTTGGCTTTAAATTATGAACATCAGTNTAGGCATTATCGTCCTCATCTGGAAAACCATGAGATTTTGGCCAAACATGTTCCCTGTTCCAAGAATTATTTTGTGTACCATTTCCGTTTTCATACTGGGAATAATTCCCACTGCCATCTCTGTATCCCTTATCTTGTGATCGACCTGTATACACAAGTATCATATTATCATGATTTTCAGGATCTTGATCTGATAATTGTAAAATATCCCATGTATCAGTTGATGATGAAGTATATGGAAAAACTGTATGGTTTGAAATTATTTGATGCAGTGCCTCTTTAAGTTGCTCAGATGATTTACCATTAGCCTCTTGGTAATAGTCTTGAGGAATACTTGNTTGAACTATACCATACGTTGGATCAAAGGAGGATCCAAAATCTGACTGAGAATAGATGTTTGATACGAATGTAACAAATAGTATAATTAAATATCTCATTGGTCAAAGATAATGCATTTAATAGTTTATTTTTTAAGCCTAATAAAAATTATATTAGACTGATAGTATTGACAAAATAACTGGCATAGGGTTTGTTCTTAAAATTATATGAAACTAAAGCACTACACACTTTTAACCGCCTTTATTATTTTCTGTTCTTGCGGAAGCCAAAATAATAACATATCAAAACCCTCAGCGGGTTTATCAATTTCACCTGCAGCAACGACACTTCTGGATGTAATTGTTGGTAAATTTCCTGGTATAAGAGTTATTGGCGATAATGTAGCTAACGGAAATCCAAAAATATTAATCAGAGGAGGAAGTCTCTCTATTAATAACCAGGCCTATGCAATTTTTGACGTGGATGGTTCTTTACAAACCGATTTTCCGTCATATATAGATCCTCAACAAGTAAAAAGTATTTCTATATTAAAATCACTTTCCGCTACAAATAGATATGGAGGAATCGCTCGTGGTGGTGCAATAATAATTAAACTCAAATGAAATATATTTTATTAACACTATTTATGATTTTAAGTACCACTAAATATGAAACCCAGAAATATGATCTGGTTTTTTCTGAAGATGATTTTGAAATAAGATTTTATCATTCTTCTTTAAAGGCAAAAGTTGTTTCTCAAAGAAATGCTAATGGTAACTTTTATAAGTTGTTTCAATTTATTAGTGGTAACAACTCAAAGGGTGAAAAGATAGCGATGACTACTCCCGTCTACATGAAAAATGACGATAATTCTAATACAATGGAATTTGTTATGCCCGCATCATATGATATTGAAACTATCTCAAAACCAAAAGACGAAAATGTTATAATTTACGAGTCAGAAGCAAAACATTTTGCATGCATTAGATATGGAGGATATTCAAATACTGGAAAGTTTAATATGCATTCAAAAAAGTTAATCGAGAAGTTGTCAGAGTTAAATATTAAGACTGTAGGAGATTTATTTTATGTTTCTTACAACAGCCCATANAAAGTTTTTAATAGACGAAATGAGGTTATGATTGAAATAGAATACAATTAGTTATCTCTAATTGCCACAGCATTAGCAATCATATTAATTTTATATTCAGGAACCGTAATTAGCTCAATTTCTTCTTTTGATTTTTTTGCATCTTCAGCATAGTGTCTTAATCTATCTACTGAAATTGTATCTCTGAAAATCTTTCCTGACATCAAAATCTGCTTACCTTCAATTCCTGTTTTAGGAACAAAAAATCCATAATCTTTAAATTTTACGAAAACAGTATCTGTATTTACTTTAACATTCATCCAGCATCCCTTTTTGGGACAAACATCTATTATTTGACCTGAAATATTAGTTATCTCAAAATTATCTTCAATGTTTTCAGAGTAACTTAACTCAATATCAATATCANCTCCATAATTAACATAAGTAATGCTTTTATCACATGAATAACTTGTTAATAAAGTCAAAAAAACTANTAAAAAATTAAGCTTCATATTCATTATTTTTGATNNTCAAATTTATAATATTTAATTGAGAGATTTAAACAATATTAAGGATAAGTGGAAAGTATATTACGAAGAAAAAATAAACTCCTCGGTAGATTCGCTCTGGGATTTAATTTCATCACCCTCAAATCTTGAGATATTTCATCCGTTTTGCAAATCCAATAAAATTATAAAATGGCCTGGTGAACATTCAATTGACGAATTAATTTACCTTAACGGACTTACATTTATCAGAAAGTTTAAATCATGGGATAAAAAGAAGGGATATAGTTTATTAATAGGGGAAAAAGAAAAAGAGCAATCATATGTTGTTTGGGAAATAACAAAAAAGAATGAATCAGTTTATTTGAAAATAACCGTTTACCCTTATTTCTTACAAAATATGCCTAAAATTATTTCTTTTTTACCTTATAAATTTATTGTTATTCCTGCACTAGAATCCTATTTAAAAAGCGTAATTGGCGGAATAAATTATTATTTAAAAACAAAAAAAATAGTACCAAAAAATTATTTTGGAAAACACAAGTGGTTTTCTTGAAAATTAGTGTTGTTTGGTATAAATTTTGGTAATGAGTTATATTTAAAATTATTATGAAAAAAGTAAATCTATTTGAAGAGTTATTACAAGAAAGAAACAAGCAAATTAGCACTAATGAGCTTACTTCTTTGCTTAAAAATATTTGGACTAAAGAAGATTCTAAAAAAGAAAGAATAACTCAATCATTAAAGGATACAAACAATGGAAGTTTCAATCAACTCAAATTTGAAGAGATGGAAACAAAAAATATTTTTCACAAAGACACCATAAAAAACATATGTGTCAGATATAGGTTAAGGTTCTTAGATTCTAATTTATTCAAAGGTGAATACCCAAAAAATATTACAAAAATAATAAGTGATATTGAAAAGAAGCATGATACCAACCTCAATAACTTTATGATAATGGCTCCATCGAAACTATTCAAAATTAAAAGTCCTGATGATCCAATTCTTTTTATCCCCATAGGAAACAACTATTATTACTTGATTCACAAATGGGGTGAAGAATTCAATTATCTTAGAAAATTATTAGTTCTTCCATTCAAAAATATTGACAACCTAACTATATTCTCGGTTCTTGTAAGTGTGTTTTTTGCATTACTTGGAAAGCTGTTTATTCCTAGCCTAACATCCTCAGAAGTGTTCATTCTATTTTTATTCTTGGTAAAAGGATTTATATTTATTTTCTTCTATACTTTCTTTTTAACAAGAAAAAATTTCAGTGAAAGTATTTGGAATAGTAAGTATGACTCTTTTTAAGAATATTTAAGAATTTAACCCTAACAAAAAAGACCCACAGAATAAAGTGAGTCTTTACAAATGTGACCTCGGAGGGATTCAAACCCCCAACCTTCTGAGCCGTAATCAGATGCACTATTCAGTTATGCTACGAGGCCTTTTTGGCAAGCAAATTTAATAAACAAAAATTATCTAACTATAATCTTAAAGATAATTTCACCAGATCTTAATAAGTANATNCCGGAGGTTAAATTATTTGANAAAATTTCGGTTATTCCGCTGTGAAATTTNGAAGAAATTTNCACAGATTGACCTGTTAATGTAAATAATTCAAANGATTCATAACCTTTGGTATTNANAAGTTTGATAATACCATTTTTTGAAATAGGGTTTTGAGTTAGTTTAATATTTGGAANTTGAATTTCAGGATTTGAAAGATTCTCTTGAAAGTACTGAGCACCAAATTCAAAACTCTCATTTCCGATGATTTGGCCAATCAATCTACCTGGAATATCGTCTATGTAAGGATGAATTCCTCCCCAAATTCTAGAAAGACTACATTGATCTGCAGCATCTTTATAAGAAACCCATTGTAATTCGATATCTTGACTCGGGCCATCTTCAAAAACTAAAAATTCTTTTTGTTTAGCCAAATGTGTTTCCAATCCTCCAGGAAAATATGGACTTCCAGTGAAATTTTCTAACATTTCAGCAGCTGCTCTGGAATATGTTGAATGTCCAGAAACATAACCTGCAAAGTTTGGTGTTACAAAAGTTGGTCTTTGATATGGCCACCAATTATCAGCTAAAATCCAGTCGACTCCTGCAAAATCTGTTTCAGTATTTTCCACATAAGTATGTCCCTTCCATGTGTAAAGCTTTATTTTACCAACATTCTCATTATCATCTCCTGCAAGCGGATCGCCCGCTTGAACAATTTCTATTAGCCCATCAATTAATTCAAAGCCATTTTCATTGTAATTATCAAGTGACGAATCTGTTCTTTGTCCTTGTTCAGAAAAGTATCTTATTGCAGAAATTGGTCGTATATAATCATACCAGCCTTTAATTCCCCAAACAGAGATTGCAACATCATGCATAACTCCTCCTAAAACAAAGTAAGACTTTACATCCCACTCTAAATCTGATAATTCATCTCCTTCACCCTGAAATTTCTTTTCTAATAAGGGGTTATCACTTACTGAATTTAATAAAACAAACCAATGTCCTGGAGGTGTTTCAGAATCAGGCCCATCTGCCCAGTATTCAGCAAGTACTCTGGTATAGTCTCCTCTTTTTACATTCTGNATTTCATATGAATCGTTTGTAACAGGGTTTAACGAATATCCCTGACTTGTGTCTCCACCGTCATAATAATTATAAAAACTTGTGAAATCTGAAAAATCTGTTGGATAAGTGTCATCATTTACATTTCCCAATGAATTAGGTGAAATATCCCAAATAGTATCATCTTCTGGTGAGAGGTGGGATCCCCAAACTGAAACCATTGAAAANGACTCAATAAATAATTCATTTGTTTGTTCATTATCATCAATTAAAGGTGGAGTCCCTGGATCGTGATAAACTTTGTATGTGTTTCCATCCCTTTCAAATTCTGTTAAATCTTCATCATTTAATCCAAATGGCCACACACTTCCCCATTCTGCACCCAAAAATTCCGGTGTAGTTTCAGATAATATATTTCCACTTTGATCAACAAAAATATCTAGTGATAATGGCTGCCATCTGTTTGGATTTGTTACAGTCGGATTGCCGGCAAAAATCGGCGCAAGCGGTTCATTTACAGGCTCATAATACTCATTAATATAATCAGATTGCTCATTTGATCCGTCAAGTAATCCATATTCAATATACTGTTCAGCAATAAAGTTTCCAAGACTTGAAGAGTTTGATTCGTAACCGTCAGATTCTAGAAAGTTTATATCTAGTCCCAGTATATTCATTAGTGAATTAGCCTTTGCGATAATTCTGTCACTTCCAGGAGAATTATTAAATCTGTGTACTATAAGTCTGTATGCTGCATAACTTATTGAATTGATATCATTTATATAGTTTGTATCTTCATTTACAAATCCGTCAAATTCTGAATTAAATCCATTTAAACTGTTTCCGATAAGGTAAGTTGAACCTTTATCGTTAACAATAGACCACGCNTCATACATAGCAGCACTGACATGAAATAAATTTCGTGCATGTACAGTTGGTCTAGCTAAATCATTTCTTATTGAAAATAATAAGACTTCATTCCAAAGTCTTGCAACTGAAAAACTATAATCTTCATAAGAAATCGGAAGTTGAAGTGAAACATCTAGCTCAACCTGACCTGTGGAGCAATCATTATTAGTAGCAACAATTGACACCGTACCAGATTCTGCCACATCCCATAAAACTTCTATGCTTGANGTACCATTTCCAGAAATTATAGTTCCGTTTTCTACTTCCCATTCATATGAAACAATTGATTCGTCAATATACTCATACAAATGTGTTTCCAGTGGTTGTACTAAGACTTCGCCTAAAATTGATTGAGCATCAATATAGAGACATGAATTATCATCTAATGTTGCTTCTGGGTTATAGCTACATGATGATTCATCAGTACATCCTTCAATTTTAATTGCAGTATTATTATTTAATGTTTGTATTCCTTGACCCTCAACTATTTTATAAGTTGAGTTTGTTTGTAAATTATAGAATGTTTCTTGACCACTGCTGGGCCAAGTAATCACAATACTTGAAATATTATTATTCGCAGCAGCTCCAAAATGTATCGATTGCAAAGATTGGTTTTGATAACCAGAACCTGTGTACTGTCTAATTTGACTAGTTCCATCCTCAAAATTTAATTGAATTATTGAACCAAGCGCGTCCCTGTTCGAGGTTGTACCTTGCAAAAATATTTTAACCCATGACCCCATCACCTCATCAGTAAAATAAGTGTCAATAGATTTATTTTCCCAAAGATTTACATTCAGATTAAAATCTGTTACTAACAAGTCTAAATCACCATCATTATCATAATCAAAAGAATTGACCGATCTACTTTTAGACATTAATGGTGGATTTCCNGAAAAATCTCCATATGTAAAATTTATACCGTTGTTATTAACGAAAAACCTATCATCTTCTGGGTTGAAAAAACCATTTGCAACATAAAAATCCTCAAATCCGTCGTGATTGAAATCCGAAAAAGTTACACCCCAAGCCCAATCGGTGTCATATAAATTTGCTTGTTCAGAATAGTTGGTATATGGCGTACTTGCATTAACAACATCCTTTGTATAAAGACTGTTTTCTTTAATNTTTGTAACAAAAAAATCTATATCTAAATCATTATTAAAATCACATGTAGTGAGTCCCATCCCGTCAAAAGGATCTTCAACTCCATATTCTTGTGCCATTTCAGTAAATCCATTTCCATCTTGATTAATTAAAAGTTGATTAAATTGGTCAAAATCATTGGCAACGTATATATCNGGATACATATCATCATTTGCATATATAGGTAAAGCTGAAAAACTATTAGCATTTTCAATTGTTTCACTTAAATCGATTAGCTGAAAGGTTTCATTACCTAAATTTTTATATAATTTATTTGGGGATATNTGATTATAATCGGATAAGAAAATATCCAGATANCCGTCTAAATCATAATCTAACCATAATACACCTGCTATATAACATTTCTCACAATATGTTTCAAAACCGGCGGTTTCAGTAATATTTGAAAATGTGCCATTTCCGTTATTTTTATACAATTCACTTTGGACTGCATTTCCTAAAAATAAATCAGGATATCCATCGTTATTGAAATCTCCCCACGAGGCCGCTAATCTATCGCCATGTTCAATTGTGTCAAAACTAAAATTACCATCTTCATCATAATTAATTAAATCAATATCATGATTAAGATTTTGATTGATTCCAGAACTTTCTGTAATATCGATAAAGTTGCCATTATTTGTGTTTTCAAAAAGACGACTCCAGTATTCTTCTCCATCTTGGGATCTGGCAGATACAATAAATATATCGAGGTCACCATCATTATCATAATCAGCAACAGCTACTCCATTATTACCAACCACTTCGTTTAAATCTGAAATGTTTGTAATATTTCTAAACTGCTGTGAATATAAAATATGAGATATAAAAAATATATATAGAAATTTATATTTCAAAAGTGCAAAAGTTAAATTTCCTTAAAACTCACACAACATATCTTCGCCACAACATTGTGGAGATTTTATCTTTCCTTCGCAGGAAGGACAAATCGATATTTGAACCTTATTNCCATCTTCTAATGTCAAATAATCATTTCTTAAAGGCTCATCACATGAAGCACAACTGGCATTTACCGCCATACCACACTTATTACATTTGTATGTTTCCATAAATTAATTTTTACGTTTATCAAACTTTTCTTTATCAGTTTGGTCAACTCTGTTNATAATCAACCATATAAATAAAATTACTACTCCTGTACCAATTATAAAACTCAACATANNATTTANTTTAGTGAAACGGCNGTTCCATATGCTAATATTTCGGATGTTCCTTGAGCTATAACCGANGTNGTAAATCTTATATTTANAACTGCATCTGCATTCGTCATAANTTTTGAGCATCTACAATTAATCTTTCTAGAGCTTGTTCTCTGGCGTATGCTTGTAACTTTGTGTATTCTTCGATTTCTCCTCCAATAATATTTTTGAGTTGAGCTACTAAATCTCTTGCCACATTTCTAGATCTTACTGTAGATCCTCTGGCTATTCCTAGAACCTTTTCTACTTCTCTTTCTGGAATAAACTCGGTAGTTGAAAGTATCATATAATCTATTTTATAATTTCCTTGGTTTTAATTTTAAACATCGAAGACAATAAAATTATTGGCTCCCAATTTTTTGATTTATTA
>FUFK010018527.1_pt1 | contig 17846 bp, 35 predicted proteins | sample 1021851 | NCBI WGS metagenome assembly FUFK01 (sample SAMEA51879418, study PRJEB19060) | metagenome | reverse complement strand
CAAGGTTGTATTACAAAATACAGATGTACTAAAAATAGATTGTGATACATCAGCAAAGATTGATGCTACACTTTCAATAATGGAAATAACATAATCATAATAGGAGATAATAAATGCCCTTTATAGGACCAAGACCTGCAGATTCAGTTTTAAGTTCAGCTAATATAGTTGATGGTACAATTGAATTAGCAGACATTTCATCTACAGCACAAGATGCTCTAGGTAAGATAGACTATTATGGTTTTAAAAAAACTAATGGTACAGGTAATCAAAAAGAAGATTTGATACTTACTTATACCAATGGTGCTGATAATATTTCAGCAGCAACAAATGATGGAACTCAATCAGACTTATATGATGAAAGTTTCTTCGCCAAAAAAGGATTGTCTTTTACCATTGATAATGATGGTAATTTAAAAGTGACAGTCTAAAACAACAAAAGGAGAAAATAATAATGGCAACAATAAACTTAGGTCGAGTAAAGCCAGTATTCAGAGGAGCATATAATAGTTCTACTGCTTATGTAGTTGACGATATTGTCACTTCATCAGATGAGACTTTTATCTGTATCGCTGCATCTACTGGAAATGCTACTTCCAATGCGACCTATTGGACAAAGTTAGCAGCAAAAGGTACAAATGGTACAAATGGTGCAGATGGTACAGATGTCGGAACAGTAATAACAACTCAAGGTGATATACTTTACAGAGATGGAAGTGGATTACAAAGATTAGCTGCAGGTACTTCAGGACAATTCCTAAAGACGCAAGGCACAGGTGCTAATCCTGTATGGGCAACTAACGAAAGTAATTACGAAAAACTTTATTCAGTTGGTGCAGTTGCTGCTGCAAGTGAAATAAATCTTAATGGTTATTTCAATGATGCTTATGACACTTACAGAATACTTGGACAGTTTTACGACAGTTCTGGTGGTGGTGCATTTAATATGCAAATGAGAACTGGTACGAATGGTGCTACTTTAGCATCAGGAAATGATTATCACTATGCTTACGATTTTATTACTAGAAATAGTAGTGGTTCTACTCAGAGTAATACTGGTTCATCTTACAATACTACATCAATTAGAATGGGTTGGAATGGTTCAAACTTCTCTAATAAAGAGCAATATCCAATTTCTTTAGATATAACAATTCATCAACCAAATACTGCTTCAAGAAGAACTGCTGTTATATTTGGTCAGCAAATTTGGGATAATGCTTATTTTGGTCATGCTCATGGTGCAGGATTTTTTGATAACACAACTCAAGTAACTGGACTACGATTAAGTGGTGGTGGAAATATGGCTGCTAACTACATCAAAATTTATGGATATAAATAGGAGTAAATAATAATGAAAAAAATAAATATAACACCAAATGGCATTGAAGAAGTTGATTTAACTGCTGAAGAAGTTTCAAAAAGAGAAACTGAAATTGCTAATATGGAAGCTGAAAAGACTGCTGAAGATAATGCAAAAGCTGAAAAAGAAAATCTTAAAGCTAGTGCTAAAGCTAAACTTGTAGCAGGTGAAGCATTAACTGAAGAAGAAGCTAATACAATAGTATTGTAAATTATATGGCTAGGTAGAAATATCTAGCCATTACAAAATTTAAAATAATAAAGGAAAATTAAATAATGTCTAAAGCAAGGAATCTTGGAAATATAGTTTCAGGAACTACCAGCACAATAGAAAACTCTGTCTTAAAGATTAAAGGTGATGGCTCTAGTGCTGATGCGAAACTAACATTGAATTGTAGTCAAAACAGTCATGGGGTGTCTATACAAGCACCACCACATTCTGCTGGACAATCTTATAATTTAATTTTACCACAAAATGTGGGTACAAATGGACAGGTACTTGCTACCAATGGAAGTAATAGTAATCAATTATCTTGGGTTGATGCTGCCGAAACAAAACCAACAGTAGCTGATGTATCACAAACAATTGCACCTGCTACTGCTACAACAATAAGTATTACAGGAACAGGATTTGTTTCTATACCACAAGTACAATTTGTTAATGGCTCTACTGGAGCTATAACAAATGCAAACACAGTTTCATTTACTAATGCTACAACATTATCAGTCAATGTAACTTTAGCATTGGGCAACTATTTTGTTAGAGTTGAAAATCCAACTGGTCTTGCTGGTAGATCAACAAACAATATTATAACAGCTTCTACTGCACCAAGTTTCTCAACAGCAGCAGGTTCTCTTGGAACTATTGCTGGTGATTTTTCTGGTACAGTTGCAACAGTTACAGGATCATCTGATAGTGCAATAACATTTAGTGAAGTTACATCAGGTGGAAATGTATTAACTGCTTCATCAGGTGCTAATTGTAGTTTAGCTTCAAATGGTGTAATAACTACAACTGATTTTGGTGGAACTTCTACAGCAGCAACTTTATATAATTTTACATTAAGAATAACCGATGCAGAGAATCAAACTGTAGATAGAGATTTTAGTTTACAATCTAGCTTCGGTGCAACAGGTGGAGGACAATTTAACTAATGGCTAGTACATATTTATCAGTATCAACAACTTCAAGTGGAACAAGAACAAAGTGGACAACTAGTTTTTGGGTTAAAAGATGTTCTACAGGAGCAGAACATACTATATTTGGTTCATATCTAGATAGTAATAATAAAGACAAAATAGCTTTTGATTCAAGCGATAGATTACAATTTGCTAGTGTTCAAGCAGGTGGTTATTCTAATGGTGGAAATTTAGTTACTAATAGAGTATTTAGAGATACTAATGCTTGGTATCATATTGTTTTAAGATGGGATACTAATAACTCTACAGCAGACGATAGAATGAAAATTTGGGTGAATGGTGTAGAAGAAACATCTTTTAGTTCAAGAACCAATCCAACATCTGGTAGAGAAAGTTTAATTAATTATACAACTTATACTAAGGTTGGAAATAATGGTAGTTCTGGTAATTATCTTGATGGTGTTTTATCTCATATTCATTTTTGTGATAATTATACTTATTCTGCATCAGATTTTGGAGAAACAGATAGTACAACTGGAGAATGGAAAATTAAAACTGAGCCAAGTGTTTCTTATGGAACTAATGGTTTCTTTGTTCTTAAAGATGGTAATTCTTTAACAGATCAATCTCCAAATACTAATAACTTAACAGTTTCTAGTGGTACACTTACAAAAACAGAAGATTGTCCAAGTAATGTTTTTGCTACATGGAATCCTTTAGATAATTATTATGCTAGTTCAACATTTAGTTCTGGTAATACTGCTTTAAATAGTGGTGGTACTAGTATTGAAACTTGGAACACATCAACTTTAGCAGCATCTTCTGGTAAATATTATTTTGAATTGAAACACAATGGTGGCTCTGCTACACCTTATAGACAACTTGTAGGTATTACACAATCTCCAACAACATCTGCGTCTGCTCAATTAGGAAGTACATCTACTTCTTGGGGTTATTATGACAATACAGGATATGTAAGAAATAATAATTCTAATATTTCATGGAGTGGGAATACTTGGACACAAAATGATATTATTGGTGTAGCTATGGATTTAGATAATAACAGATTATTTTTTAGTAAAAATGGAACATGGCAAAATAGTGCTGATCCAACTACAAGCACAGGAGCGATAACAATAACTGCTGGAACTTATTTTTTTGCATGGGGTGATGCTACAACACATTCCAGTTATTGTCAGGCAAACTTCGGCAATGGCTACTTCGGAACAACAGCAGTATCTAGTGCAGGAACTAACGCAAGTGGTAATGGAATATTTGAATATGATGTACCAACTGGCTACACAGCTTTATCAACAAAAGGATTAAACGAATAATATGGCATACACAACTATAAATAAATCGACAGACTATTTTAATACTAAACTTTATACAGGTAATGGTTCAACACAATCAATTACAGGTGTTGGATTTCAACCTGATTGGACATGGATTAAATCAAGGAATAGTGCATCTTATAATCATATGCTTTTTGATGCTGTTAGAGGTGCAACAAAGTATATAAAATCTGACGCAACAAGTGCAGAAAACACACTAACAGAAACTTTAAAAAGTTTTAATTCAGATGGTTTTACAGTTGGAACTGAAGCTGATGTAAATAATAATTCAACAACTTACGCATCATGGAACTGGAAAGCAAATGGTGCAGGTTCAACTAATTATGATGGCTCTATAAACTCAACTGTATCTGCTAATACAACAGCAGGATTTAGNATTGTNAAATANACAGGAAATGGTACTGCTGGTGCAACGATTGGTCATGGACTAGGTGCAACACCAGCTGTGATAATACAAAAAATTAGAGGTAGCACAGGAAATTGGTTAGTATATCATCATAAAAATACATCAGCACCAGAAACAGATTTTTTAAAATTAAATACAACAGACGCAACTGCTGATGAAGTTACAATTTTTAATGATACTGCACCAACAAGTTCAGTATTTTCTGTAGGAACTGAATCTACTATAAATGGAAATGGAAATACTTGTATTGCCTACTGTTTCGCAGAGAAAAAAGGCTACAGCAAGTTTGGTTCTTATACTGGTAATGGAACTGCTGGTGTTGATGGAGCAGGTNATGGAACTTTTATTTATACAGGATTTAAACCTAGTATGATAATTATTAAACCAAGTTCTACGACAGGAAATTGGCAAATATTTGATAATAAAAGACCAGGTTTTAATGAAAGTGATAATTTAGCACCGAATAATAATGCTGCTGAAAATACTTCAAACGATTTTGTAGATTTAGTTTCTAATGGTTTTAAATTAAGAAGTGGTACTTATTCAGCAAGTGGAGTTACATACATCTACATGGCATTTGGTCAATCATTAGTAGGTTCAAATAATGTACCATGTACAGCTAGGTAGTCATGGCTAACTCATATAGATTTTTAGGTAAAGCTTTGGCTACTGCATCAGAAACTACTTTAGTAACTGCTGCTAGTAATGAAACTATAATTATAAAATCTATAAGAATTACAAATAATACTGGTAACACACCAACTGTATCTATGGATGTTTTAGATAATTCAGCTAGTGCAGAATTTACAATATTTAATACAAAATCACTTACAGCAAATAATTCAGAGGAGTTATTAAGTGTGCCTTTAGTTTTAGAAAACTCAGATGCACTTAAAGCAACAATCAGTTCAACAGATAGTGTTCACATAGGAATAAGTTATTTGAGCATTACATAATGAACATAGTACAAATACCCACATCAAATATAAATGATGTTTGGGGTTTAGTTTCTAAAAATATTCAAGAAGCTTTATCATACTCAGGAAATTATACTGATAGTGATTTTGTTTTAGAAAAATTGAAAGAAAAGAAATTTCAACTTTGGATTATTTGGGATAAATCTAAATCTACAACATTAGATAAATATTATGGTGTTGTAGTTACAGAAATAATACAAAGAAAACTTAAACGATCTTGCAATATATTTATTGTTACAGGTAGGCACAGACAAAAGTGGCAGCACTTAGTAAGTGAGCTAGAAAAGTTTGCAATAGATAATGACTGTAATGCTATGGAACTTTTTGCAAGACCAGGTTGGGATAAAATAATGCAAAACTTAGATTACAAAAGAACTCATGTAGTTTTAGAAAAACAATTAAATAAAAAGGAGAATGATTAATGTCATTTGGTGGTGGAAATAGTGGTGGTGGACAACAGATACAAACTGTAAATCCATACGAACCTGCAAGACCAGCTTTAAATCAAATTATATCAGAAGCTGGAAATTTATATGGACAAGGAGTAAAAGCATCTGGCTATGTAGCTCCATCTCAGCAAACAATAAAAGGACTTGCTGGACAAGAATTAATGGGTACTGCTGCACAACAACAGCTATCAGATACATTATCTGGTAAATATCTAAATCCATTTTTATCACCTTTATTACAAGGTGCAGGAGCAGATATAGCAACTGCAATTAATACAGAATTTAGTGGTGCTGGGAGAACACCAGGATCAGCAATGAATCAACAACAAATAATACAAGGTGTTGCAGATGCAGCTATGCCGATGGCATTTGATGCTTACGAAAGAGAACGACAAAGACAATTAGGTATTGCTAGTGCTACACCTACTTTAGTACAAACTGGAGCTCAATTAGAAAATATTGAAAGACAAAAAAACCTTGCACCTTTTGCTTCACTACAACAATACAGTAGTTTGGTAAATCCAATTGCTAGTGGTTTTCCAGTACAAACAGGCTCAACACAAACACAAGCTAATCCTATAACAACTGCTATGGGTGGTGCATTAATCGGATCAAAATTTGGTGGGGTTGGTGCAGCTATTGGTGGTGGTTTAGGATTTTTAGGAGGGTTACTATAATGGATAAATTAAAAAAAATAATTTTTGATATTGAGGTTGATATAGATAGAAAAACTTCAAAGTACATCATGTTATTATTAATACTTAGTGTTCTTGGAATTATATTTTAATGGAAAAAGATTATGCAGTACAAGGTGGTGTAAAAAACTACTTAGGTAAAACAGAAGAAGTTACTGCACCTAAGTTTTGGAAATCATCACCAGACAGTCCAGATACAGAATTAGCATATATTACAGATGCTGAAAAAGGTTTATTGTTAGAAGCTAATTTACATGGCTCTCTATTAAACAATGAGCCTAATATAGGTGCATCTGGTTTATTAAGTTTTGATGGTTTTGGTTCAAGAGATCCAGGACAAAACAGAGCTGGTGGCGATGTATCAAGAGATATGGATAGAGGTAGAGATGATAGTGGTTCACAATCAAGTGGTGGTGGATCAACTTCTGCTTTTCAAGGTAATCAAAGCACCCAATACAATACAGCAATGTCTGAAGCTAAAGAGCAAAGAGTTGAAGCTAAGAATGTTGTTGATTTAGTTAATAGTGGTGTCAATCTTAATGATGCTTTAACTGGTAAAACTTCCTTAGAAAGAATTACAAGTTCACCCTTTTTTACACTTAATACATTAAGTGAAATTGTAGCTCCTTTTGCAAATGCAGCTAATAAAAAAAGAAGAACTAATTTTTTAAAGGGTACTGATAAATTTGGTATGCCTTTATCAAGAGATTTTTACATAACTTATGGAAAAGCATTTGATCCTAATGCAACTATTGTACCAGGATCTGATGAATTTAATTTTTTAACAGATGCTGGTTATTTTGACACTACCGATACAGGTAATAATAATGATGGTGGTGATGGTCAAAACAACAATATAATTTTATTTGATAATCCAGAAGATTTTAAAACTATTGAAACAAATGAAAACTCAATGGTTAATGATTATTTTTCTAATACATCTAATAATCTTGGAATATCAAATGATTTTTTAAATACATATAATGCAGCAAAAGAAAAATTAGCTAAAACATTAAACATGACAACTAATGCAAATCAGTTTGGTTACAATGCTAATATGTCAGCAAGTAATATTTATTATAACTACTTAAAAGAACAAGGACTAATCTAATGGCAGAATCACCCTTTAAAGGTTTATTATACTCACCAGAAGTTTTAGGTGGTATTGGTTTATTAACTGCTGGACTATCAGGTCAAAATCCTGGTGCAGCTCTACCAAATTTAATTCAAGGTATGAAAACAGCATCTATGTTTTCTGCTATGGAACAAGAAGAAGAAAAAAGAAAATTAATAAAAGATTATGCTGATAAAGTACCAGAAGAAGATAAAGCATTGTTCAAAGCTTTTCCTTTAGAGTATTTGAAGAAAAATGAATTTGCTACACCTAAAGCTCCTAAGTTTACAACATTTATGAACGCAGATGGTGATAAACAAACAATAAATATTAATACAAAAGATGGATTGGCAAAAGCTACTGAACTAACAGCAAATGGTTATGATATAGTTTCACAAAGTATAGCTGGTAAATCTGCTGATGATTTACTTCCTAAATCAAATAAAACTAATTTAACTAAAACTATTATTAAAGGTACAGATTTATTAACGAACCTAAAAAGACAAGATTTACTTTTTGACGATGAATTTTTAACTACTAAAGGTAAAGCAAAATTTTTATTTTTAAAAGAAAAAGACAAAGTAGCAGATATTACAAACAAACCATTAACTGTTGAAGAAAGAGGTTATGTAAATCGTTATTCAACTTGGCTACAAACCAACCAACAATACTTTAATGATTACAGAAAATCAGTTACTGGTGTAGCTGCTGGTGAAAAAGAAATTGGTTGGATTCAAGAGTCTATTCCAAGTGATAAAGATACTCCAGCTACATTTAGAGCAAAACTTAAAAACCAAATAATTATTCAAGAAAAATTAATTAATAATGCTAGAGAATTTTTAAAAACAAAAGGTAAATCTCCAACTAATGATCAAGGTGAATATACAAAAGAGTATTTAGAATTTATCAAAGGCAAGATTACACCATCTGGTGAAATGATAGAAAATTTAATGATTAGTTATAAGTTAGATGGTTATGATCAAGAAACTATTATTGGATTATTAAACGATGAATACAAAGGTATAGATTGGGAAGAAATTTTTGATACTTACTATAAAGCTAAAACAGGGAGTATGTAATAATGTCATCAGTTAGTGAATTTTTAAATAATTTTAATACAGAAGAATATTTAAAAAAAGAAGAAGAAAAAAAAATATTAAGTGAGGGTACTAAACAAGAAGAACAAATTTTAACAGAGGGTAATCTTAGTGGTTTACAAACAGCAGAAGATGTTGCTGTATCTGGAGCTGTAGGTGCTGCTAAAGGTATTACTTATGTTATTGATTTACCATTTTACTTAGTACAAGCAATAGACTCAGGTAGTGAATTTGTTTTTGATAAAGCTGCTGAAGCTATTGGCTTTTCTAATGATGAAGCTAATGAAATGAAATCAGATGTGCAAATTGCAGTAGAAAAAGCTGATAAGTTTTTACCTGGCGAATATATAAGAGATAATTTTTTAACTTATAAAAGTAAATCAGACTTGGGTAAGTATGCTATGACTATGGGTGAGTATGCTGCACCTGGTGGTATTTTAGGTAAAACTACTAAAGCAAAAGCTTTGTTTACAGGTACTGGTGCTGTTAGTGGTGCTGCTGATCAATTGGTTACTAACAATTCAAATGAATTAGCAGGTACTACTGTTGGTGTTGGAACTAACATTATGATGGACTTGTATGCACTTAAAAAAGGCAATCTTGCTGTTTTAAGTAAAGATATGTTGCCATCAAAAGCAGTTATAGAAAAAGCTAAAAAAATAGAAAAAGATGTAAAAAAAATAGATAAAGATTTTAATTTATCAGCAGCAGAAGTTACAGGTTCTTCTGCAATCAAATCAGCAGAAACTAATGTCCAATCTACCATAGTAGGTACAAAAATTATGGACAAATTTTGGACTGAACGACCAGAGAAATTAAAAAGACTAATTGAAAAATGGGGTCAACAAAATGGTATTGTAATTACAAATAGACGATTTGTTTCTGATAAAGAATATTACAAACAATTAAAAAAAGCTGCTGTTGCATTACAATCACAAAGAAGTACAGCTTGGTTAAATGCAGGTGGTGGTAAACTTGAAAAGTTTTTTTACGACTCTCAAAAAGTAGATAACCTTGTCATACAATGGAAAAATTTAGCAAAAAATTTAGAACCATCTGATGCAAAAACTATTTTACAATTTGCTAAAAATTTACAAAAAACTAAAGGCAATGGTCAGGCGATGCATGAAGTTTACAGAGGTGTTAGAGAAATCTTTTATGGCACAGTTAATCAAGGTGTAAAAGCTTCTGATATTCAAGCAGTTAAAAAATATAAATTTATGGCAGATAGTTTGAATACTCTTATGAGTACAAACAAAGATTATGTCAAAGCTCAAAAAGCATATATTAAATATAATGATGAGTATGTAAAACCTATTACAAAAGGATCTGTAACAGAATTATTTAAAAGTTTAGAAAAAGCTAAAAATGCAGAAGATGTAAATAAAATTGGTACAATGTGGAAGTTCTTAGAAACTAAAGCAGTACCATCAGATATAACTGCTATGGCTAAATCTTTAAACAAAAGTGGTGTACCTGGTGCTTGGGAAAATGTAGTAACTGGTTATATAAATAATGCTTTTATAAAATCACAATCTAAACATATAGATAAAGGTTTAAGTCAAGGTGTTATATTCCATGATGCTATAATGAAAGATCCTAAACAAAAAGCTAATTTAACACAAATGATGTTTGAACTAGCTAAACAAACAGACTCAAATGTTAAATTATCAGATGTTAAAAAAGCAATAGAATCTTTTGCAGATATATTAAAAGCAACTGCACAAGGTGGTAAAGCAGGATCACCAACTGCAAGTAATTTATTATTTAAAGAACAAGCAAGTAAAAACAAAGTTGCTTTTGTTGCTGGTGGCTTTCCAGTTAAAGATGGTATTGTTAATTGGTATAATGATAGAACTTTTTCCAAAAATTCTAAAATAATTGCAGAAGCATTAACAAGCGACAAAGGTATTCAAGCTTTTATAGATTTAACACAAGATTGGAAAGATTATAATACAGCACTATCATTATTAAGAGCTGTAACAGTTGGTGCAGGACAAACAGAATAATGGCTACACAATCACAAAAAAATTCTGAACAGATTATAAAATTACAAGGTGAGATCAAATTAATACACAACAAGATTTCAGTAATAAAGGATAATCATTTAACCCACTTAGATACTAAAGTGGACAATGTTTATAAACTTCTATGGGCAGTCGGTCTAGTAAGTCTAAGCTCCTTGATAAGCCTAATAGTAAACCTACTAAGCTAAGTACAAATATCAAAGGCACAATTGCAGAGTACCAAGAGATTGTAAATCTAAGTAGGCAAGGGTTGTGGGTAGCTAAAGCTTGTGATCCACAATGTCCATTTGATTTAGTTACTGTTTCACCTACTGGCAGAGTCCAATTGCTAGACATAAAAACAAACACATATAGAAAAAATGTAAAACCTTACAGAAGAAAAATTTGGCGATCACCTACTGCTAAACAAAAAAAACTAGGTATAAAAATTGTAATGGTAGATCATGGTAACAAAATATGAAAGTTAGTGAAAACACATCTGTTGCTATGCCAATTAAAAATATGGTTGGTATAATTGTTGGAGTATCAATGGGTATATTTGCCTATACTGAAATTACAGCAAGACTTACATCTTTAGAAACATCAAGAGAATTGATGAACGCTGATTTGCTAAAAGCAAGTGAACAGACAACTGTAGATAAAGAGCAGTATATCCTCCTTGAGGAACTTTATAAAACTACCGATCAACACACAGAATTATTAAATAAAAATATTCACAATCAAGTAATGCTGCAACATTTAGAAAAACAATTAGAAAAAGCATTAACAGATATTGAAAAATTAAAAGACAAAGTAAGGGAAAATGGTAATGGAAATAGTCATTAGTTTATTAATGTTTTTAGGAGAGCCATCTGTATTAAAAGAACATTTATATATTCAAGATCAAAAGATGGCAACTTGCTTAAAAATGAAAAGAGTTGCTGAGAGAAGTAGTAATGCGAAATATCAATGCACTAGGGTTAAGGCAACTGTAATTATAGATGAATACTCAGGTAATAAAAAAATAACAAATATTTCAAGTTTAGATTGATGCGTAAGGCAAACAAGAAACGAAACCCTGTTGCTAGGCAACTAAAACATTTTTCCAAAAAAATTATTAAAAGCAAAAAGTTATACGATAGAAAAAAATTACAAAATGTTAGATAGAATTTTATACACATTTTTTGGTTGGCTAGATACATTTTCAGAACATTTAGACAGAGTATTTTTTCCAAAACCTAAAACAAAAAAAAGAAAAAAGAAATGTAAAGATTGTAAATGTGATTGCCATTGCAAAGACGACTTACACATAAACAAATTTGACCAAGAGCTATGTAACTGTGAGGGTTGTCAATGTTAGGAGAACAATATGAAAATATTAGAAAAAATAATTTTAGCAATAGAGTGTTTTTGCAGAAAAGTTTATTCAAAAGTTTGGTACTACCGAATTGTATTCACAACAAATATAAAGAGGAAAACAAATGTACGAAGATGTAAAAGAAGAAATAAAAGCCTGTGAGGGTTATGTAAATAAAATTTATAAATGTAGTGAGGGTTTTGACACTATATTTTATGGTCATAAGATTACACCTGATGACGAATATGAACATGGTATTGAATATACTAAACAAGAGGGTGAGCTTGTATTTGAAAGAGATTTCCAAACAACATTAAGTGCAGCAGAAAGATTGATAGGGGATAGAACAATTAATAATACAGCTAAAGAAGTTATTATTAATATGGTTTACCAAATCGGTGAGGGTGGAGTTAGTAAGTTTAAAAATATGTGGAAAGCACTAGACACAGAAGATTATGGTGAAGCTAGTTTCCAAATGCTTGATAGTTTGTGGGCAAAGCAGACTCCTAATAGAGCAAATAAACTTGCTAAAAAAATGCAATCAGCAAAAGAAGTATAGGAGATTATTATGTGGTTTAATATAGCTGCTAAGTTAGTTCCAGGTATGATTAAGACTGGTATGTCTATAGCTGCCAATAGAAGAAAGACAAAAGAATTAGAGTCTGTAGCAGAATTAAAGTTAGCTGAACGAATGGCTAATGGTGAGGTTGAATATAAAAAAGCTGTCATAGATTCACATAAAGGAGATTTAAAAGATGAATTTTGTCTTATCCTCATCTCAATCCCTTTGTTGCTTTTGGCTTGGTCAGTATTTAGTGATGACCCAGATATACAAGCAAAGATAGATATATTCTTTGACAAGTTTGCAAACTTACCAATGTTCTATCAGGCTCTAGTCGTAGGAGCTTTTAGTACGATACTTGGTATTAAAGGTGTTTCTACTTTTAAAAAAAAATAGATGTCTGATAACCTAGATTTGATTAACGAATACAAAGAGCAAGTTCGTATATTAAAGCAAGAAGTAGCTGAGCTGCAAGATGCAGGTAAATCTAAGGACTCAGCTAATAAACGATGCTTACAAAAATTAGAACACTCACAACAAGACTTAGATCAAGCTAATAAAAAAATAACAGAGCTAGAAGATCAAGTACACAAATTGACTAAGAAAGATGATGAATGAATTTTGTATTAAATTTAATAATGTGTTCTGCTGTAGCAAACACTTGTTTACCACCTTACAAATATCCAGATTTATTTGTTGATGGCTACTCTTGTATGATAGCTGGAAACTATCAATCTATCTCTAAGTTAGAAGAAATAGGCTATGAGGAAGTAAACAAAAATAAAATTTTTATTAAATTTGTATGTACTGAACAACAAATAGCTCCACCTAAAAAACCTAAGGTTAAAGTATAATGGCAACTCCAGTATGGCAAAGAAAAGCAGGTAAGTCTAAATCAGGTGGTCTTAATGCAAAAGGCAGAGCATCTTACAATAGAGCTACTGGTGGTAATTTAAAAGCACCTGTAACTACTAAACCAAGTAAATTAAAAAAAGGTAGTAAGGCAGCTAACAGAAGAAAATCCTTTTGTGCCAGAATGTTAGGCATGAAGAAAAGACTTACTTCTAAGAAAACTGCAAGAGATCCTAATAGTAGAATAAACAAAGCACTTAGAAAATGGAATTGCTAAGTGGCTAAGAAAACTTGGAAAAAAACTAATGTCATTACAGATGTAGGTAAGTGTAAGTATTGCTTAGGCAATATTGTAAACACAGACTCATTTGTAAGTTTTTATAAGACTGGTCATGCACACTATGAATGTATGAAGAAAGACGATGATTTAAGGCAGAAAGCTTTGAATACAATCACACAACAAATAGATCAACAACTTAAACAAGAAAAGGAACAACATGGCTAAAAGAGGACTATACGCAAACATTCATGCTAAACGAAAAAGAATTAAAGCTGGTAGTGGTGAACGAATGAGAAAAGTTGGAACTGCTGGAGCTCCAACTGCTGCTAACTTTAAAGCTGCTGCTAAGACAGCTAAGAAACCAAAAAAGAAAAAAAGAGGTAAATAATGGCAAGTACATTTTTAAAAGATAATTTTAAATCTTTAAGTATGTCTGAGGAAGATAAAGAAAAATTAAAAAAATTTAAAGGTGCTGTATCAGATGGTGAAATGGATTTTATCAAATCTGTTACACCTGGTGGATCTGCATTAAATACAATTAGTAATTTACAAAAATTATTAGAGGAAGATAAATAATTACCGAATAGGAATACTTACTTATTTAGTAGGTATAGTTCTAGCTTTAGCTAGTGGGCAAGGGTGGGTACAGAATCAATTGGTATAGGTATAATTGGACTTTAGATTTGTCATGTTATAGTATTGATTCTAGAGAAAGATAAAAACTAACAATTGTGATCTATACCAATAATATACCAAGTAGCAGATTAACTAATAATAATAAGAGTAATTTTATTCTTGTTAGTGATTACAAATCAATTGCTCTACCAACTGAGCTACAAGGGCAAACTGAAAAAGCTTATATATATAGCCGAATTGAATCGCAAGATTCTTTTCGGCTTTTTTTTTATGCCCAAAATATAATTAGAATCGGTGAGTTCTATACCTTTTCTATACCCTTGATAGCTATACTTTGGAAATACCCATTACAAAATGATTGTAAAATAAGGGAAAAAACACCAATTGATTATTTGCAATACTGTTATAGGTATAGTATAACATTGTTATAACTTAACTAATAGAGGAGAGAAAAATGCAAAATAGAGAAAATATGACAAAAGCTGATTGGAATAAAGAAGCTAAAAAATATATGGCTTTATCACAAGATGCTTTAGATCAAAGAGAAGAAAGTTTTCAAAGATGTGATACTGATGGCTTTCTAACCCAAAAAGTTCTTGATGATTCAGCAAGACTTGAAAGAGCAAGAGCAGAATTATGTGAAAAAAAAGGTAAGCATGATTTCTTGGGTTTGTATGATGGTAACAGAAGATTAAAAGCTAAAATGATTTTAGTTGAAGATAAATTTGTTACTTGGTCTAAAGTTAAAAATCCTGTTTGGCTTTTAGAAGATTCTGAAGCAGAAAAATATGGCAGAAGATTTATGCCATTTAATGATGGTAGAGGTAGAAGCAGAATTTTAAATTCTTTTGGTTTAAAAGAATTAGAAGTTGTTGCTGATGCTTGGGCAAAAAGTACATGGGTTGGTCATACACATTACATTACATATTACAGAGTAGATAATGAGTGGGGTCAAAAAGATCAAATTAAAAAAGGGAGAGCATAATGAAAAAAAAATGGTTCTACTATCCAAGCTTTTTATCAAAGCAAGGATTATTATTTAAAGCTGCTAAAGAAATTATGTTTAGAGGTTCTAAATATTCTTATCCTAAAAAAGCTTTTGTAAAAGTAAATTTATTTAAACAAAATAGTTTTACTAAACTTTCAAGGAAAATGGGTGGTGGTAAATTAATAAATGGTTCTAAATTTGGTTCTTGGGGTATTGTCAATCATCTTATTGAAGAAGATAATCCAGGAATTTATGTTTATTATAGAAGTGCAGCTAACTCTATAATTTCTAAAAGAAGTAAATTTAAACAATTAAGATTGGAGTTAAACTAATGACATTTGTTTTTAAGCACCCAAGTAAATACAAAAAAGAAAAACCACAAAATCAAAAAGACAAACCTATTGAGAGCAAACCAATCCAAGTCAATATTGATAGATCGAAACAATTAGGAATAATAAAGGAGAAAGAAAACAATGGAACTAAATATTAAACCTACTACAAAAAATGGTAAGAGGATCTATAGATATTCTTATTTTGGGTTAGATGGTAAAGTAAAATTTATTTCTAACAAAAGCAAATCAGTTGTTGAAACTTTAGCTAAAAAAAAAGTAAATGATGTGGGTATATACAAAACATCTTCATCACAAATTTTTCTTAGTGAAGCTAATATAAGTTTTATGCAGCACCAAGATTACAAAAGAGCAGAAAGCAAAATAGGTACATCTACTATAGGTAACTATAGCAGCTTTTACCTAAATCATATTCTGCCTTACTTTGGTAATGTAGATATTAGACTTATAGATAAAGATAAGGTTTTTAGTTTTGTTGATTTTCTTAAAAACAAAATTGTAAACAAACAGATAAACTCTGATACTGTAAGAAAAATCTTTAACACACTTAGCCTTATTATACAGCACCAGGTAGATACTAATAAATTATCTAAAAATGTTTGCAAAGATAAGGATTTTTTAAAAACTATAGTAACTTCTAAAAAGGTAGCTAAACCTATAGATTTTGATGATTGGTCATTAGACAAGGTTGCTAACATTGTTAGTGATATAAGTAATCCAATGGTGCAAACTATGTGTATGGTTATGCTTGAAACTGCTGCTAGACCAAGTGAGGTTAGAGCTTTAGATAGAAAAAGCTTATTGTTTAAAAACAATATACCTATGATTAGATTTGATAAGGCAGTCAAAGCTAAGAAAAAACTAGGTGGTACTAAGACTGTTAATGGTGTCAGAACTATGGTCATTTCTACTGCACTAAAGGATAGATTAACTAATTATCTTAATACTTTGCCTAGCAAACAAAATAGCTTGTTTCTTAATAGCAAGGCTAAATATATATGTATAGAAGCCATTATAAGCCACTTAGAGAGGGCATTAGCTAAGAATAGGGTACAACTACCCATAGATAGAAAATCGTACTTCTTTAGGCACTATACAGCTACTTATTGGGCATACACTAAGAAATATACCAATGCCTTAGATTTAGCTAGAGCCTTAGGTGATAAGGATATTAACTTTGTCCAGGACACTTACATTAAACCATTTCAAAGCAATGGTGATGAAGTGCAGAACATTGATTATCAAAACAAACATTACAATTGGAAATAGTTATGACAACAAAAAATGATTTATATGTTTATAGAGTTAATCATGGAAGCAAGAGAGTTAAAAAATATAAATTAAGTGTATTTATAAATAATGTAAATAAAGAACTATTTACTAAGAAATTTTTTATAAATGAGAAAGATGCAATTAAGCATATTAATAAAAATGATTGAAGCTATTATTATTATAGAGTTAGTGGCACTTAGTTATTATCTAATTAATAATTAATTATTTGTACCAATACTTATCGTAGTTCTCACTATTATAGAGAACTACATCCCATTCTATTTTTCGTTTAATACTTTTTTTAGCAAACTCCCTAGCTTCTTTTTCTAAGGCAAATATGGTGTTTGAAAAAAGAGTAAATTTATCTTTAGGTTTCCATATTACAAAATACATAAAAAAAAGGGGGAAGATTTCTCTCCCCCCTAATCACACAACAAATAATATAAGAGTTTTTTTACAAAGCTCTTATAGTTTTCACATTTAATGACACTTACTTTTTATATTGATCCCAAACTCTTTTAAAGAGGGAGCTATTGGGTTATTAGTGAGAGAAGTGTCTTGCCTCAATAATTCTGTTGCTTCATGTAGAAAGTAAGCCAATGGTTTTTTAAAAAAGGCACAAATCATTAGCAGCTTATCTATACTAACTGAATTTTTACCTTTTTCATATTTTTGAATTTGTTGAAAAGTAACACCAATATTTTTTGCTAATTTAGTTTGTGTACATAATTTTTTAATTGGTTTCTTCCAAACTTTTTTTGTTTCTTTATCAAAATAATCTATTAAAATTTCATAATTTAATCTTGCTTCTTTAATTTTTGCACCAATACATTTATCAACTGATATTTGAAAATCTGTTTTAGTATTATTGTTTTCCATCTTTCTCTCCTTTATAGTATGCAGACTCCTAGCCTACAGTTTGTTACAACTTTTAAGTTAATCAGTAATTAA
>FUFK010067147.1_pt1 | contig 17849 bp, 19 predicted proteins | sample 1021851 | NCBI WGS metagenome assembly FUFK01 (sample SAMEA51879418, study PRJEB19060) | metagenome | reverse complement strand
CACCACCTCCACCTACCGCCTCCACCGCCAGCCAATGCAGTACCAGCCGCACCAGCCGCCACAGCACCCGCTGTGAATAGTGCCGCTGATTTGAAGTGAGTGGCCGCGCCAGCCGCGTCAAGTATCGCCAGTGATGCAAAGCCTTTAGCCGTCTCTATCAGCGCCTCGACAGCTGACTGCTTACCTAGTCCTTGAAGTATACGCCCTATGCTCTCACTAAAACTCTCACCCATGACAGCCGCACCGAGCGCCGCCTCTGCAAATGCAGCGCCAAATGAATCAGCGATCTCACCAGCTACCTCAACATATTCTCTCTCTCTCTGGTTGCGCTCATCTATCTGGCTCAGGATCTCAGCCTGTCGCTTGTCTCTCTCCGCTTGTCGCTTTGCCTCTTCAGACTTGACTAGCTCAGTCTTCGCCATCTCAAGACGTATGTCAGCCATAAGGATCTTATTTGCACTATTACCCGCNTGATCAACCTCAAGCTGATGCCGAGCGCTTAAGATCGCCATCTCATCAGCACCTTGCTGTTTAAGCTGCTGAAGTTGCAAAGCGCGCAAAGCAAAAAGCTCTTGCTGTTTCTGTCGCTCTAACATTATCAGCTTTGTTGCCTCAATTTTCTCTTGAGCTATCCTCTGCTTGGCTCTTGCCTCACGCTCTTTGGCGCGCTTCTCTGCAAAAGACTTTTCTATAGCTGAGATCTGAGCCTCTCTCCTTGTCTGCTCTGCTGTGATCGCTTGGAATCTCACTGCGTCACTAATGTCTTCAATCGCCCTCAGCTCTCTTACTCTTCTTTTACTCTGAATGACTGCGATTTTAGTTTGTGCTTCTTGGCTGTCCTTAACGCTTTCAAGTGAGTCTATCTGAGCTTGCTCTTGAAGCTTGAGCTCTTGCTCTGCAATGTTCTTCCTAAACTCTGGAGACTGTTTTAAAAGCTCCTCTTTTTCAGCTTCAAACTCTGCAAAACTACGAGCGCCTTGGGCTGTTAGTTGAAGAGCTCGAGCCTCTGCCTCATCTACTTTAGCTTGTAGTTTTTCGCGCTGTTTTCTTAGACGTTGTACTGAAGCGCTCTCAGTATCTGTAACCTTAACTAGACCTGCCGCGATGCTACTTTGCACCTTGAAAAGCTTTTGCTCACTCTTAATCTGTTTATCTATAGCAACAATGGCCTCTAATCTTGTGGCGTTGGCTGTTCTTAAGTTTTGCGCAAGTTCAAGAGGTACTTTCGCGGCCATGCTCATGGTCTTGAGTTGCTCTATCTGTGAGGCTGTAAGAGATACTTGAGCCGCTGACAGTTCCTCAACGGCCCCAGTGAGCTCAGCTGTGGCGGCCTCATATGCCTCAATCCGCATCTCTGACTCTTTTGTTTTGCCAGAGTAATCTTCAAAAGCTTTGGAGAGCTCAACTACTGCGATCATTACCGCGCCGATGGGACCAAGTAAGCTAATAAATGATGCACCTGGCGCGCTTGCTGCTGTTGATAGCTCCATGAATGAATTACTCAAGCCGCCAACAGTCTCACCCACGGCACCAAGTTGCTCATTCATCTCCCCGCCAAGCTTACCAACAGCCTCACCCATTGAGCCAAAGGTCTCACCAACAGCCTCACCAGCTCCCTCAAGCCTCTTTAAACCTTTTGTGGCTTCTTTGCTTTCTAAATTGACCTCAATATCAATTGAACTAGCCATGATTAGCCTCTTCTATTGCTCGCTTATGTGCTCGATTGTGAGCCGCTTCTGTATGATAATGTAGAACGTCAACAGCTTCAACTAGAGCACATGAGGGTGATGGATGTGAGGTGTGGATAGGATAGAGCCCTGACCTGTGGCGCTGATATGCTGATATGATGCTTGCAAGTCTATTGGCACCGGCGACAGGGCAAGACCTAACGAGCATATCACTAAACTCTTCACCAGAGTCTGGGGCTACTCGATAGCCTGGCACATAGAGACCACGCTCATCACGCTGAGCAAGTGGTAAGCCCTCACGGAAAGGGCCGCCACAGTTACCCCTAAGCTCTCTGAGTCCCTGTTTAGCTTTACATTGATCACAAGACCATGCGCGGCCTCTGTTGAATCCTAGCCAAACAGAAGCCGCTAGCATCATTTTCCCTGGTCACCTATCAGACTTATCCTCTGAATGTGTAGCACTAGCTCACTGATTGTCTGCACTCTGTGACTCTCTGGCCTGATCATCTGGAGCTGATCAAGATTAGCTGGTTCATTGTCAATACTCACCAATGAAGCTCTGATCATCTCATCATACACGCGGCTTAAATACTGCTGATATTGACTCATGGCCTCACGCTCAGAATCTGAGAGCTCATGATGCCAGCGCGCTTTCTCCTCTACATCATCAGGAGACTGTGACCACAGAAGACGGCCCAGCTCTGAGCGCGTCATAGCACCTGCTCTGATCTCAGCTTGCTCACGCTCAGAGGGTGATAGAGCCTTGAGCGTAAACACTGTGGCCCCTTCAGTGACAGTGAGGTGTGTTGAGTCACCTGTCTCTAAATATGCTGAGCGCTGATCAGGTGAGCACTCAACAGCAGGGTCACATGTGACCATCACTTGAATGGTCTGCTCTGATGATGTGAGGAATGATAGCGCCATACTAGATCCCTAATCCAAGTCTGAATGGTGAGTTGGTAGCATTGGAGCCGCTCACATCACCGCCAAACCGACTCTGATTATAGGTCAGCTGCTGTCTTACGATATCATTACCACTCACATCATAAGCGCTAGGATCAACGGCCAGCTGCGCAGCTGGTAACATGAGCGCGCAACCAAGGCCATCACCTACAGGGCCAGTCCCCACAATGATCTGTCTCAGCGCTCGGTTGAAGTAATCATCATTGATTGTGGTGTTGACAGTGGAGAGGCTCAGGGTGAGCTCGACAACTACGTCACTNATCTCCATATCACTCATAGCTAAGATGCTGTTACTGTGACCCATAGGTGTGAGCGTGTTGGTGAGCGTGAGACTGAAGTTTTCAGCATCTAGAGCCATACGACCTAGCGTGTCGCCGGTGGTAGCGTTGGTGAGTGATGTGGGTGAGGCTGATGAGGCCACCACATAAGCACCTCTGAAGAAAGGCGGTGACCCTGCATTATAGGTAGGCTCCACTGGCCCAGCTGCGCTTGCATGATCATCTTGTATCAGCGCGGCTTGATAAGTGAACTCAGCCATAAGACGCCCATTGTCTGCGGTGATGCTGAGAGACTCGAGCACACACCCATAGGCATACGATCTGAAGTTGACGCCATCCACCTTGAAGCTCAGACTGTGCTCTCTAGTGCCTGTGGCATTGCGCCCTGGTACATACCAAGTCTGTAGGTGTCTGACAGTCTTTGAACCTGTAAAGGCTGAGCTAAAAGCAGGTGACACAGTGACGAGCCCGCTTGCTGTATCGTCAGTAATAGCGCTGTATTCCGCACGCCCATTAAGGTCTGCCCCTAGGATTGTGCCTACGTCATCATTATTAGGGCCAGCGCTTGGCGTGTAGCTGTTGACGTTGGTAACTGTGGCTGTGTCGCTGGTGACGCTTGGAATACGAGTCTTAAGGCCAGCGCCTAACAACATGCCAAGATAGTTGGTGGTGTAGTTGTTTGCAGATGTGCCCACTGTGGTGAGGTCTACGCGACACACCACTTGACCAGTACGTCGCCTCACTCGACTACCTGAGCTAAACACTGTGTCAGGCTCAGGAGGAATGAGATAATTACCATCTCGAGCATCAAGACGCTCAGACGCCACAGGCTCACCAGCAATNACAATNGGGTNACGCTCACAAGGTATAGAGACATAAGTGAGGGCGCTGTTGTCAGGTAGGCCGGTTGAGCTGCTGAGTGAGCCAAANGAGCTNTCGACAGCTACAGAGAGTGATCGATGTGTAACAGCCATTGTTAGGCCTCCAAATATAGCAGGGTAAAGGGAACGCTCAGCATGAATGCGACGTCACCAAGGTCAACAGGAGCGAAAATAGCCGCCTGTGGGATTACTGAGATTATGCCCGTCGTAGATAGATCATAGTTAGGGCCTTTGAGCTTTTCTAGTATGCGCTCGCCATCTTCAGCCGCCAAGCGCTGGAGATAGAGCACGTCAGCCGCTGAGATATCATAACGGACCTCACACGCCACCTCAACACGACGCCGCCCACTAAGACCAGCCGCGCCGTCATCCTCTGGGAAGGTGGTGAGCACTAGCTCAAAAGTGCGGTTATTATTAAAGCGCTGTGACTGTGGTGTGACGTGGCCGTTNGCTCTGTCATAGCATACAAAACCATGATGCACATCAGTCTTAGGGGTGATGNTCATGATCTGAGTCTCTAGATGTGAGAGAGCTGCATAGATGCCCTGACTCATTTCATCACCTTCTTTCTGATCTCGATCTCTACAGCCTCTACAAGTATGTCTATATCTTTNGGGCTAAGACCTAGAAACTCTCTAGANCTGTTCACGATGTAACCATANTGAGCATGATCTGTNAGCCCTATAGTAAAGCCNGTGGCTGTGGCCTCTTTGACTANTCAGATTATTCATCATGTTACCTGAGAGNACAAGATCAACCTCAGCNCTATCACCAGCGCCNCCACGCCGCCNNGAGTCCTCTTTATACTGACGATATCCACCTTGNTANAATACGCTNTTACCTGTTCTAGACTTGCGGCCACCTTTGGGCTTNANGCGTGCGCCCTTGAANGCAACATAGANAGGTGTNGTTGAGTATTTNTNAAAAGGTCTACCATTGGCGTCAATACCTCTGCTNGTCCTNAGCTTGATAGATGCAAGCGTNTTCATNGCTANNCGCTGAGTATCTCGAGCGCTCCACANTGANCNAGGNACTTTGATATTGACCTTGNTTGGCATNAGTGGCGCATNCCTCNAGCGATCTTNAAGAAGTCATCATTCTCNCTCTTAGTGTACCCTNNGTATGATGCTCTGAAGTCNGTCTTACTTCCCCCNCTTCTTCTGAGGTCTTCTTCTCCTGAGTCAACCACGCCATCACCGTCAAGGTCTAAAGTGACAGACCTGAGAGCCAGATTCATGAGCTCTTGATATCGAGCGCGCATAGCATCAGCCGCGTCAAACTGCATGTTCATCTCATAGACATGAGCCGCTGCACAATAAGCATGAGCGCGCTTGAAGCTCNNCTGATTGAAGACCTCATCCTCNGTGATNCCNTCAGCAATGACGTGATCACGNATAGCTANGATNAGCTCATCNAGNCTAGCCTGTATCTGTGGTGAGAAGTCAGACTGTCTGCGTGGGATCATGTCTGCAAGGTTGGCCATCTGACCTACTAACTCGTCATGATCTAAGCCGGTGGTGAATGGTCGAGGAGTGACTTTTAAAAGACCNGTCTCNNNNTTCTTNCCACCAACNANNTCATCATAAGCGATAGTGTAGGGAAACACTCCAGAGGTGCTAAGGTTAGCGTGGCCTACATCAACATAGCTCATACTAAAGTTAAGCGTAGCCGCTGAACTCAGATCTATCTCACGCGGTAAAGGCTCAGCAAGTAGCGCTGTACCTGTGACGAGTCGAGCAATCTTTACAGCATAGTATGTGTCAGCTGTGGTCTTGAGAAACGCTCTAACCTCATCACGCTCTAAGCTAGCACCTACAGCGCCGCTTGTGGTGAGTGTGCGTCTATCGCTCGCTATGGCTGTGATGGTTACGTTGGCGCGTGACTGCACAAACAAACCAGTAAAGTCACCAGCGCTAAACTTGATGGTGAGCGTGGGCGTAGTGCCTTCTGCGTATGGCTCAGCCGGATCCCACACAAAATGATGATCCTTGACTCTTTAACGGCTTTTCTCATCTCTGTCTGCCTCCGGTGTTCGCTTTGCTTATGTCTGAACTCTTGGCGCGCTCAAGGTCAGCCGCTTGAATAAATGACTCAGTCACAGGGCTCCATGAGTGTCTGCAATTATAGCCACCGCACGAAGTCTTGACGCTGAGCCCTTGGCCGTTCCTCAGTTTTCTCATCTGCTGTTCATCAACAACCAGATCAATGAGCGCTTTGCAGAATGGTCGAGTGAGTCCATCACGCGGCCCTGTGTAGAGATAGTGATCGAGCCCAGCCTGGTCAGCCGCTGCGGCTGTGATAGACCGCCCATATTGGCTGATTCTAGTCTTAACCTCTGTGAGTTGTCTACCCTCTGAGCTCTCTAGTCTCTGCACTAGGTCAGACTTGACGAGATCAAGAGGAACCTCTGTTGATAACGCTAACAGCGCATCTCGCGTTGCTCGTTTAAAGTCTGGTATGATTACATCTTCAAATACAGCGCTTGCTGACTGCGCTTGAATCAGGTCGAGCTGAGGAAGTGATTGAGGGTCATATTCTAAACCTATGGCCTCAAGCGATTTCTCAGCAGCCGCTCTAATTTTGTCTGATGCCTCGATAAAATCGTCGATGGCTAGCCCTAGACCACCACGGAGGATAAGGTCTAGGAGCTGATCATCATCAAAGCTGAGTAGTAGTTCAGGCTCAGTGGATGCGCTCGCCATCTCGATGATAGAGACGAGGTCTTTTCTTGCTCGAGCTAGTGAGCGTTTGAATCCACGCTCAGCCTGTACCTCAGCTTGTAGCTGATCACGTCTGGACCTGATGAGCTCCGCCATGGGGCCACGCTGACCTTTCACTTGTCTAGTGAGGTCGTCAATAGCCTCTTGGTCTGCATCAACCTCACTGAGCTGATGGTATGCGCTCATCAAGTCCATAGTGTATCAATCTGTACAGGCTGTGATGATACGGCCTAGCGTCGAATCAATCGCCTTATACTGGTGCACCATCTCAGCATAGACATAACGACGTGTGGAGTCGAGACTGTCATATTGACCAGCCTGCATACCACCAAACTCAAGGTTAAGAGCGCCCACTGGCATACCCTTGACGTTACCTGACTTTTGGACGATAGCGTCTGAGCCCTTGAGGATACCCAAGAAGAGGCTGTTCTCAGTCCAGATGAATGACTCAGATGCAGTAGCACCTGGGACAGCTGTGTCACGTCGTGCCTTGCCCACATAGATGTTAGGGATCCCCAACACATCACGAAGTACAGTGATCACTGACTCATCATTAAGGATGCGACTGCCTGACGCGAGTCCGTTGGCTGTGCTTCCTACATATCCGCGCACCTCTGGGTTTTTAGCCAAAGTTCTGAAGACCTTGTAACCAAGGACTAAGCTGTCAGGGAGAATGCCATGAGCCGCCTCAAACACCGTATTTTTTAGGTCATAGAGATTGCTCAGAGGCTCAGCGCCAGCCGCGTCAAACTTACCACCAAACTCAGCAGTAGCGTTGTTGTTGTTGAAGTTGCTAGTACCGAAGAGAAGGTCAGCAGCGCGTGCCTCTTTTGCTAGCTTCATGACTCGAGCGACCTTCTTGGCCATACGCGCTTCTTCGCTGCCGGGGTACTGAGAGTCAAAAATGTCTTCCATCGCGATAGAGTCAGAGGCCGCGTAGATCTTAGCCTTGAAGGTCTGGCTTGTGCGATCGAAGCCGCCAATGGTAGCGCGTGAAGCACCTGGAGCGCGCTCGAGGTCAAGACCAGCGCCAGCGCCCATGAAGTTGCGAGACTCTTCGAGCAGGATCGTACCTGAGCGCTCAGGTACCTTGATGGTCTCGAAGATCTGATCAGCAATGAGTTGATCATCACTAGGCACAGCCTCAACGACAAGACTGGTTAGGATCTGGTCTACTGGGTGTAGATTACTATATGAACTTGCCATGAGTTATCTCCTTAAGGCTCTACAATGACCGGACCAAGGAACATGACTTGGATCTGGTCACCTGCTACGGCTGACTTTTGATTGATATTTGGGATCATACGACACACTGCGAAGTCACCAGATGCCACAGGCTCAACACGACCAGTGGCCGCTGTTACGCACTTAAGACGGGGTTCAGTGTTGGCAGTGATCGCATTGCCAGCGATGGCGCGACTGAGGCCAAAGGTGACAACGTCAACAGGGTCACCTGCTGATGCCGCACGCTGTGCGATGCCTACGCAAGTCTTGTCTGTGCCGATGGCGGTCACTTGGACTTTTCCGTTGGCGTCAAGAGACACAAGCGCGAACTCAGTAATAGCTGCACCTGCAATGAATGACTGAATGATCTGATTTGAATCTGCCATGATGATTAACCTCCAAAGGCCTGTAGATAGTAATCAGGATTATCAGCGCGGAACGTAGCCAGCGCTTCACTGTAAGAAATGCTCTTCTCTGCTGAGAGCTTGCGGACCTCTTGATCAAGGGTGGCCTTGCTGATCTCAGCACCACTAGCGCCATGACCGATCTCTGCGAGTGGTACAGACGCGCCTTGCTCGCGAGCGCTGAACATCTGCCAGAACTCAGGCTGCATCTCTCGGAGCTCCCAAGCCTTGCGCGCCACATCATTCTCTGATGGGCTGATTTTACCTTCACGCAGAAGCACGTCAACAGCGCGGTCACACTCAGCAGAGTCACGCTCTGACCTAAGCTTCTTAATCTCGGCATCCTGAGCGCTGAGCTTCTCGTTAAGCGCTTGGATCTCTGAGAGCATGACAGGTGAGAGGCTAGGCTCACTCATCTTGTTATACTCTTTCTTCTCATCATGCTCAGGAGTGTGTGCAAGCTTCTCACTCTTGTCACTGTCCTTAGCGGTCATTGATTCTGCTTTGTCATCATCTGACTCAGCTTTGAGAGAGGCTTCTGAATCTGCCTTCATCTCCTTAATCTGTCGCTCAAGCTCTTTGACCATTGAATCTTTGGCCTTGAGCATCTGCTTGAGCTCTTCAGGTGACATGCTGTCGATGCTGTCCATCTGAATCTCCTCTGTTAGTGTGACTCGATCAATTTGGTCATGAGACTGTGCTGGTCGAGGGGTTAGGGTAATTGCTAACAGCTGAGCGTCTCCCACTTTAGAGCCGCCCAACCTGTCATAGACTTCACCTGCTAGAAACTCTGGCGAGCTCCACAACACACCACCGGCAGACGTGACCACATCAAGGCCGCGCTCGTTATATGCTGGGGTTGCGTAAAGACCATCATCTCTCAGCTCGAGGTCTATGATTAATCCTAGCGCGTTGCCGCTTTCCGGTGGCGCTGGTGTACCTCCCGAAAATGGAGAGGTCGCGTGCTGCCAGTCTATAATGACAGGGTCCGCTTCTTTTCGAGCGTTGAAGACCCTGACCATCTCACTGAGCATCTCAATATCAATCTCTTTACCTATGGCCTCACCACTCATTCGTGATGATACTTGACCAAGTCCAAGAGTCTTAAATGGGCGGCCTATGGTCAGACCATCTGGTATCTCAAAGCTTGGAGCTTCTGTGAGTTGTATAGCCTCACCATAAGCTCTCAGAGATTGCGCTTTATTGTCTGCTGCATCCATCTGTCTCACCAACTTTCTAGACCAAGAGAATCCTGCATCACCCCCCCAACCATGCCAAGCCTGCCAGCCTTTCCCCTGCTCATCCCACGTGGACCCCTGCTTGTCTACCTCATGACGTGTCAAGAAGGCGAGCATACGCCGGACAGTATCTGGAGAGAGTGTTTTGCCTGCTTTAAGGTCGCGAGCTCGAGCGATGCCCACCGGAGTCATACCACGCTGACTCTCTGGTTTTGTGGCTCTGACCTCAAGCGCTCTAGCAGCTGCATCACGCACGCCTTGTGGTGGGGTGAAGTCTATGTGGTCATATTTCTTAGGGGTGTTGAGTTGCTCTGTCTTCTTCTCTCTCTTCTGAGGGTGACCAGTGGGCAAGAGATCAAGGTCTGTGGTGTAAGCCTTTTTACGCTGACCAGTAGCCACCAACTTTAGAAAAGTACGCACGCGAGCAAGCGCCCACTGTGTTCTCGTCATCCCTGGCCTATGGCTAACAGAGAAAGCACCAGCGCCGCGACGAAACACGGCTTTAAGTGTGCCAAGGTCTACACGTCTACTCTTTTTAGTGAAGCGCGCGTTATGCTTATCTCTCATATTTTCTAGAGCTGTGACAGCCTTCTGAGAGATCTCGATCCCACCTCTTGAGCCGCTCGCTGATCCCTTCGGATTCTTAGCGCTCCCCTTCACTCTGTCCTTCTTTGGCGCTGGTGTCTGTGCCTGTGTGCGCTTCTTAATCTTCTTAACCATTGCTCTCACGTCTCCTCTTGATGAGTTGCTCTGTGAGCGTAGCGACAGCACCACCACCACCAATGCTCGAGACTCTGGAGATTGATGAGCGCTGTGCATCCTCTGGCAGATCACCCGCCCCTAGGCGTTCACGTATAGCGCGCTCAAGCTCATCATCAGGAGTGAGAAGGCCAGACTGAACAAGACCAGGGAGCATTCCAAGGCTGTCAGCCAAGTCATCAGTATCAAGACCAGTATGTGTAAGACGTGGGAGCTTGCTTGGGTCAATACAACCATAATTCCATCGAATCAAGCGGCCTATAGTGCCACCTCCACGTCGATCAACACCGCTCACCTGTGAGGCTATCAGATCACATAGGTTGATAGCAGCACGTCTAAACACACTCAGGTGAATCTCACCTACTGAGCGCGCGCCGGTCTCTGTGTTCCCAAGGTCAGCAAACTGAGTTAGGAAAGCCGCTGCAATCTGTGAGTCACATTTCGTGATGATATTGATGGGTCCATCTGCATAGAGATTAGGTGTGGCCGCGTATGTGTCAAACTTCACCGCGGGGTTCTCTACGAGATAGCTCTGCTCAGCGCTGATGAATGCCTGAGCCTGAGACTCTGCATCGTTAATCATGGCGTCGATGTCACCATCACTCAAACCAATCGCCTCAGCCTGTGAACGGTCCACAACCACTTTAGGTGATGGGACTGCCCACCGGTCAAGACCAACGCACATGAGGTTAGCCACACGCTGTTTAGTACGCCACCACCACCACACAGGGCGAAGCATACCAACGCCCTCAAAGTTTGAGCCTGTCTTATTAAGGGTGAGCAAGAGTAGCTTGTTGGCTGGTATGGGCTCAGGTACTTTACCCACGCCTACAGTATTTTGGAGCACACCATCAAGACGCTGATTGTCTCGGCTTAACCACTGTGAGTGGGCTGATGGTTCACGGTCTGCGTAATGACTGAGCCATACTCTGATAGATCCTTGAGAGTCTGGCCCTACTTTGTAGACCTCCTCTGCATAGCGATAACCTAACGGGATAAACTCCCAGAGGTAAGCTAGTTGCTCCTCCCAGCTGACAGACATCTGCCCTGAGTAGCCGTCAAGCCCCCAACATTCATTGGCGAATCTGGCGAGCTCCTCAGCCACTCTGTCACCCTCGACACCTGGCACAAAGCGCCAAGACGCTGAGAGCAAGGTCTGTCTGAGCATGTGCCATGATCGCCTGACTATGGGGTCAGTCCTCATCATCTCCTCAGCCTCAGACACCCAATTCAGCCCAGTGAGCTGAGGATTGTTCTCTTTGCCTGTGATGTTACCACCNGAGAGCTGTGTNCCTGAGATGCCCTTTATNCCTAAACGNGGGTGCAGGGCTCTAAGGTGTCTAGGTGGCCTTTGTGTGTCTGTCATGTGGACCCCTATGCGCCTAAATGAGTTAGGCGATCATAGGCGATCATATAGATTTTATTCTTCCCTGTCCACAGGTTCAATTGTGGGTAACCAATCCTCGACAATGGGGTGTAGTATTACCTCATCAGGATCTGTCGTCTGAATTGGTTTCTGACCTGAAAACATGGATAGCTTATCGATGACTGCAATTTGGAGCTCACTGATCTGCTCTCTGCTTAACTGCACTTGTATCTGTGCATCTCTCAGTCTGCCTATCAGCGCCGCTCTGTCCGCGTTGGCTGCTGATAGTTTGTCTTTGAGCTCCTCAACTTCTGAAGGGTCACGCCCTGACGCTATGGCCATCATGCTTGAGATAGAGCCGGTGATCATGCCGAGGATTCCAACCAACACATCACGATTCTTCTCAACAATCTCAACATAAGTGAGGAAGAGGACAAGACCCACAACTAAGACCATGAAGAAGACAGAGAACCACCACCCACGCTTTGACTTGATCTCTGAAGTGATCTCTTTCTGAGTCTTAGTATTTGGGGCCATACCACAACCTCACCATAAAGTCAGCGCTCACCTCTAACCATCTAACATNTCCTTGAGCGCTGAGCCAAGGCCAGATCTCACAGATAATGTAAATGAGGCTGATGAGCGCTAGGCGTGGCAGTGACCAGTTCACCCACTCTAAAATCTTTCTATCTCGCGCTCGACTCCTCACGCGTTTTGGGCCGCCTAATCTCTTGGCTTTATCATTGCCCGGCGGTGGCTGTAAGCTCTGTATGGTTGAGCCCACTGCATAGATAGACTGAGGTTGACCCACGCCCTTGAACTTATAAAGGCCAACGCAAATAAACCTTGTCCCTTTGGGGGTGTGATAGTTGGTCTTGTTCCTCACTGCGTTGATAGCTTGCTGAGTGAGTAAGACCTGACCAGCTCCACAGATGCTCATAGTGCGCGCTGCGATGTTTTTAGATATGCCCTCGAGCTCCACACGTTTAGCGCCCACAGCTGTCCATGTGTCATCTTGTTTTACTTCGATCACTGAGCCCCAATGCACACCAATCCTAGTATTAAGCTTAACCTTCTCAGGGATAGTAGCCTGATAGTGTAGAGCGAAGTTCACTGCATCGATGGGCTTGTCAAAGCTCAACATGAATCCATCAGACCTGTCTATCTCTCGACCGTTAAACTTGTAGAGGAGTGAGCGCGCTAGTCTATCATGATACTGCAACCACACAGCGGCNNTNTTAGCNCCNACNCGNTGCACAAAAGNTGTNGAGCCTATGAGGTCNAGAAGCACAATGCAGAGCTGACGTTCTTTGAGGTCTACCATGACTTGTCCTGTGGTCGAGTGTGGTGTAGTCTGTTGAAGCTCTCCTCAGTATATATTCATGAATGTCCTGAAATCACTAAACAGCTGAGGAGAGCACCTCTAAAACTTGGAGCCTTTACCGCCTACCCTCACACGTCTATCAGTGGGGGCTCTTGCTGTGTATTGTCTGTGATCAACCAAAGTGTCTGACCAGTTCCATGTGATGCAGTCATATCTAAGCGCGTCAAGTGGATCCTCNCGGCCATCCTTCTTAGGCTGCTCTTTATTATCCCAACCATAAGAGTACAGCGCTTTCCTGATGCTGTTACCTGTGGCGCGCTCTCCAGCATCCCACACCTCACGAGTGATCAAGTATTGACCACGGCTGAATGCTCGCTTTAGTCTCTGGATGCCGTTGAGCACGTCAGTCCTGATGGGGTCCGTGTTAGATCTTAAGGGCATACCTAGGCCNNTGGGNGGCTGNTGNCCTCATGGCCTTGAATGCTGATCTGCCTGTTTGATCATTGCGCGCTCTACCCGCCTTATCTGCGACGCCATAATCTAACCAGATCCTATCACCTGGCGCTGAGCTCCTCAGAGATCGAGGCCACGCTATGAGGAGGATGAGCCGCGCTAGTTCATCGACGGTGACTTCAGCAGGATTAAGCTCAGCACAGATCACATCAGCCCCTAGGTCATCATCATGGGCGATGATCAAGACGCTTGGTTTTCTGAATCCCCAGTCAATCGCGATGCGCGCTGACATGCTTGGTTTATACTCCCACCCATCGATGACGTGAGTCTCCTCATTAAACTCTGAGTAGATGAGCCCGCTAGGTGGTCTAGGTTTATTCATGACCATAGCCTCACGCTCTGCCTCTGGTAATAGCTTAGTGGCCTCAAACCAGTCAGCGCTCAGGTTAGCCTCATTTACGTAGGAGGTATACAGCATGGGAGCACACCCCGCGCTCTCAGCCATCTCCACCCACCAAGCGCCGCTGACAGGTAAGCCCACTAAGATCATGATAGGAGATGGTCCTGCTCTCAACCTACCAAGGGCTTTGTGCGCTACCTCTGATGATAGTGTCTGACACTCATCAATGAGGCATACACCAGAGGTTACATTCAGACCCTCAAGCGGGTTGTGTGTCGCGTCTCGTGTGCCTGGTCGATAATAAGACCTACACCACACCGTTGAGCCTGTCTGAGAGTCTGCCCATTGGCGCAAGGTGTGGTTGTAGGTCCATCCCAAGGGAGACAACCACTTCTCCATCTCAGGGAGTAAGACACTGTTATAGCGTGGATTCGTATCTGTGACAAGTAGGGAGCTCCTACCAGCGCGCCACTTACTCACGAACAGCAGACTGAATACAAGCGCTGAGGTCTTACCAGATCCCCATCCACATCGAGCCGAGATTATCCGCTCTTCTCTGCGTATAGCGCCAAGGATGTCTTGCTGCAGAGGGTTAAGCTCAATCGACAAAGATTAAGCCCTCTGATGTGGCTGAGTATTTCGTGTGGCGCTCTTGACCCAAAACATCAACTTGGATCACGTTTACAATCACGCCCTGATCCACGTCTAGACTGTCATAATAGCAGATTGTCCAATTATCAGACCGATCCTCTTCACACACCTTATGATAAAGACCCTCGATACGATAATAAACGCGCTCGCGAGATGGCTCCACAGACCATGAGCGTTTAAGCTTAACTCTCACCTTCATCATCACTCCCCTCTTCTTCTGTGTGGGTTAACCCTCGAGCGTAGGCTTGGTTGCTCTGCTCGACCATAGCCGCGAACATCTCATCTGACTGTTGGTGGGGATTATTGACGTTGACCTCTACTTCTCGCTTGGCTCCCCATCTTTGAGGGAAGCGACGTTCTAGAATCCATGCCCAACCACGCCAGTCCTCCTTCATTTCTGAGGTCTCTCTTGATCTTATCGAGGATCACAGCCTCACTGAATGTGATGGCCGCTTCTACTTCTTTGGTCCACTCTCCACCTTCACCGCTCTTCTTGAGCCACTCATAGAACGTGGACTTAGCTAATATCAGACTGAGCGCACGCGGCCTCAATGGTCATACCTTCTCTGAGGTTGGCTAAGAGCTGGTCACGTTGCTCTCTGGTCTTTCGTCTTTTTCCCATGTCTATACTTCCTGTTAGCAGCGCGCTGATAGGCTAAGCGCTCATCACGTTGCTCTGGTGTCTCAGCAGCTCGGCGACGCCTTGCATACTCGCGCTGATATGCCAGACGCTTTTCTCTCTGCTCTTGCGTCTCAGCCTCGCGTCTCATCCTTGCGTAATGTGCGCTTATGCTCATTTTCTCTCCACAGTCTATGCGCTTCTCTCAGTGTGCGCTCAACATTATCATAGAGGTCTTGAGCTTGTCTGCAAAGTGGGTCACTCTCAGCGATGATCAGTAGACGCTTGAGCTCCTCGAGGATCTGGATTGCATCGCGCGCGCGCGTCTGTGGGTGCGGTCTGTGTGATTTACTCAATTGTTTAGCCTTTCTCTCATGGTTGCTCTGAAGTCATCTCTAGACACACCCCAATCTTTTAGACGTTTGCTAATCAATGCGCTACTTACAGAATATTTGACCGCAATTTCATATAAGCTCAACCCTGCCTTATAGTCTAAAATAATGTCCTCTTGTGGAAGATGGTAACGTTGACGGCCGCTAGGCTCTCTTATCTCTTGGCCTGCAGCCTTAATCCTATTATAGACCAAATGCCTCTGTATACCATGCCGCTCAGCTACTTGAGAGCAAGTCATGCCTGACTCATAATCTGAAAGTAAAGCCGAAGTATCAAGATTGATATAACCACCACTTCTAATAGGCGCCACGCTTAGATCATTTAATATGTCTTTGATGTACTTCGTACTGACACCAAACTTCACAGCAACCTCAATGACTGATTCATTCTTCTTAAACTCTCGTAAGACCTTTCTGTGAGTGATGTGGTCTCTGTCTCTGTCATGTTTATGACGAACATCCACACCTATTTCTTTTAGGTATTTTTTCATTGTAGGCGCAGACATTAGTCTTAAAGAAGCTATGGCAGGGATTGAGATGTTTTTTTTATAGTAAAAGTCAATGAGCTGCTCATCCGTGTATTGAACTGTCATCTCACCATCTTGAGTTAGCCCAACACGAATGAGAGCTTTTTCTAAAGACACCATAGTATTGTGGGCGTTCATAAAAGAACAATCTCTATCTAAAATTGTGCGATATAGATTGCGATACTTGGTGAAGCTTGAAGCAGTTTTCCCTGCTTGAAGGTGGGCAATATATTCCTTAATGGTCTTTAACTGATTTATATTTGTTCTGATCGGTTTTAAAAGGAGACGATGTGGATAGTTGTTTTTTTCACAATAATCAATAATCCCACGTGTGTTCAAAACAGCATTTCTTCCTGATCTGCACCTGATTTTTGCTTGATNTAATGTAAAAGGGCAAATGACACCAACCCTTTGATAGATTCGATCAATCTCACCTTGGATATCCCNTATAGTTCGATGTGTTCTAGGGCATAGGCTAAGCTCTCGAATAATTTGGGGTAGTTTTCTCATTGAGGTCAAACCTAAGTCAAAGCTTGTCGGTGTATAATGATTCTCTTTGTAGAAATCTTCTACTCGCGTTTTCCAGGTGTTATAATTTTCAACCGGATTGTTAATTTGAATAGTTTGCCAATCCCTAATGCCCCATTTCCCATCTACTGCCCACACCTCTTCACCTAAAGTAAGGACCTGCCTAGATTGTTTACTGGGATAAGACTTGAGTGTGAAATGACCAGTCAGCATTGAATGCCCTGCTAAGGTCTTATATCTGTGCCATAGTGGGGCTGTAGTAGCTACATAGTTATTGCCTCGAGAATAGACCTTATCGTTAATAGCTTTAGTTCTATAGCGTCCTATTAACGCATTGAAAGCTATGCACCTTTTACGATCCTCATCTAGACTATTTACATCAAGCTTATACTTGCCAATCTCACAGAGTTTTCTCACAAGTCGGTCTTGCATGATCTGATTGGGCACTGACTCTCGAGCGGCAAAAAAATTGACGATGAACTTGCCCCCCTCAGACAAAACCTTACGATCAAACATGATCTCAATATCTTGCTTAACTCTCGATGAAAAATAAGAGTAGTAGTCGAAGTAGATCAAATCGACTTGGTTATCATAGGTGTACAGAAACTCGGTTGTGCTGATGTTCAAGACCTCAACCACGTCGTCATCTTTGTACCTGTCTTTTATAATCTCAAAGATATNTTGATCTTGCTCAAGTGCTATAATCTTTTGTACACCTGGCCCTACACCATCATATGTATCGTACTTGAAGGGTAGTAGATACTCGATCTCCCAACACTTAAGACCAGGCAGACACACAACGGTATACGGTTGAGTCTTGTGCGGGTGTCTCATCATCCTACCGAGGATGTGGCGCTGTAATGATCTCTTACTTGCATTATCTGGTTGACTTGTATTGTACGTCATTATCTCTCTCTCTCATCCCCATCATGGGGTTTACATTATTATTTNANAGGAGCGCCCCAGCTCGGTGAGGGTGTTGTCACTCCATACTGATAGTGCTGTGGTTGCTGTGGCTTGCTGCGTACTTGCACACCATCACGCTCATCACTGTCTAAGATGCGCCAGGTATAGCACCGCACCTCCCAAAACCTTTTGTTGTCTGTGCCTTCATAGCTGGTCAGCTTACCCTCGACATAACAGCGCCGCCCCTTGCGACACTTGGACACAGCGCGCTCACCTTGTGGACCCCAGATTTTAATCGTGTGCCACTCGGTAGAGGTCTGGAGCTGGCCTTGACTGTCTGTGTAACGCTCGTTAGTGGCTAAGGTAAACTTGGCGAACTTAGAGCCGCTTTGAGTGGTCAGCAGCTCAGCGTCTTTGCCGATGTTACCGATGAGCATAATCTTATTGATCATCATCATCTCTCTTCATGTGTCTGTTGATATCCATTTGAGCCTCGATGTTGGTCTTAGCGCCTAGGATGCCTGAATG
>FUFK010737947.1_pt1 | contig 17853 bp, 13 predicted proteins | sample 1021851 | NCBI WGS metagenome assembly FUFK01 (sample SAMEA51879418, study PRJEB19060) | metagenome | reverse complement strand
AATGGTAGTGCAGGGTCTCCCTGTGTGAGAGTAGGAAATCGTCAGGCTTTTTATTTTAGGCTCTTAGTTATTAACTAAGAGCCTTTTTTTATATCTAGGTCTATAATCTAATCATGATCGTGGGATTAACAGGTGGGATTGGATCAGGAAAGTCTGCAGCTGCAAAAATATTTGTTGAATTAGGTATCGATGTGATAGATGCTGATGAACTTTCGAAAAACGTTCTCATAGAAAATCAAAAGGCTAAAAAAATATTTGTTGAAAAATTTGGACAAAAATACATTAACCCAAATGATGAAATAGATAGAGAACTCTTGAGAGAGGATATTTTTAAAGACGAAAAAAAAAGAAAAGATCTTGAAGGAATAATTCATCCAATAGTTAGAGAAGAGATTTCAGAATTTGTCGTTAATTCCAAAAGTATCTATAAAATTATTATGGTGCCGCTTATATTAGAAACAAACTCTGTTGATGCATATGAAAAAATTGTTGTAGTTGATTGTGATCTTGATAAACAAATTGAGAGAGCTTCAAGAAGAGATGATGTTAGTAAAGAGAATGTTGAAAATATAATTAAAAATCAAGCATCAAGGGAAGAAAGATTAAGCATTGCAGATCAAGTAATAATGAACAATGCTTCGCTTGACGATTTACGTTTAGAGGTAATAAAAGTTCATCAAAAATTGTTAGGATTGAAGATAGATGAGTAACAGATGTCCAAGATGTGAAAAAGTAGTCTCGAGGGGGAAAGAAAATCAATATAGACCTTTTTGCTCAAAGAGATGTAAGTTAATTGATTTTGGTACTTGGGCAAATGAGGAGAATGTTATTTCTCGGCCTCTGAAGTCAGAAGATTTTTATGAAGATTAATCAAAGTTTCAAATTACAACATCCTCCAATCACCTGACTCGATTAACGGCTTTGCTTTTTTATATTTAATTTCTTTTGTGTCTGTTCCATTGGTAATTTTGACAATTTCATTTCTACCTAGTTTAGGCTCATCTCGAACAATAGTATCTGAGGTACTATTAGTTATTTCAGGCTGAGGGTCGCTTTCAGAAGACTTTAATTCAGGTTTTTCCATAACGATATCTTGTTTTTCTTCTTTTTTTAAATTTTCTAAAACTTCTTCGTCAGCAAATTGAATAGAAAACAAAATTCTAACTGTTTCAATATCGATTTCATCTAACATAATCTCAAACATTGAATATGCTTCTTTTTTAAATTCATTTTTTGGATTTTTTTGAGCGTATGCTCTCAAACCAATACTCCCCCTCAAATGATCAACCTCAGCTAAATGCTCTTTCCAATGGACATCTAGTACTTGAAGCATGACCTGCTTCTCGAGTAAAAGCTTGTTGTCACCAAGCACTGAGTATTTTTCTTCATATTGATCTTTTGCTTTCGATACGATTAAATCTGCAATTGACTCAGGCAATAATTTTTTATCATTTTCAATTAGATTGCTTATATCAGTCTCTAGGCCATAACTCTCTGAGAGGAATTCTTCTAATTCTTTAGCTTTCCACTGAGATTCGATTGATTCTAATGGAATATAGTTATTAGTAATTCTCTCAAACTCTCTAACAATTATTGTTTCAATAGTTTCACTNATATCATCTTCTTCAAGTAATTGATTTCTCAATGAGTAGATTGCTTGCCTTTGATCATTTGACACATCGTCATATTCAAGAAGATTTTTACGAGCATCAAAATTTCTATTTTCAATTCTCTTTTGAGCATTTTCAATTCCTCTCGAAAGCATTTTATGTTCTATGTGATCATCTCCCATACCAATTCTTTCAAATAAAGCCCTTCTATTATCAGAAATAAATAGCCTTAAAAGATCATCTTCCAAGGACAGGAAGAATCTTGAATAACCAGGATCTCCTTGCCTACCTGATCTTCCTCTTAGCTGATTGTCAATCCTTCTAGATTCGTGTCTTTCAGTACCAAGAATATGAAGACCGCCAGAGTTTAGAACAATCTCATTATTTTTTTTCCAATCTTCATCTGTTTGATCATCCTTTTTTCCTCCTAAAACAATATCTGTTCCTCTGCCCGCCATATTTGTTGCAATAGTTACCATTCCAGGCTTGCCAGCATTTGCGATTATTTCAGCTTCTTTTTCATGATGTTTTGCATTGAGTATTTGATGTGGGATATTCTTATTTTTTAAAAATTCAGATACTTGTTCTGATGATTCCACCGATACAGTACCTACTAAAATTGGTGAAGAGTTTTTTCTAAGGGATTCTATTTCTTCTACAAGAGCCTTGTATTTTGCATCCTTAGTTAAAAAAACTAAATCATTATGATCAGTTCTAACCATAGGAACATTTGTTGGAATTATTATTACATCTAATCCATATATTTGATTGAACTCAAGCGCTTCTGTATCCGCGGTACCTGTCATTCCAGATAGTTTTGTAAACAATCTAAAAAAATTTTGAAATGTCGTTGATGCAAGAGTTTGTGATTCTCTTTGAATAGGAACGTTCTCTTTACATTCTAGTGCNTGATGAACACCTTCACTCATCCTTCTTCCTGGCATAGTTCTACCAGTATGCTCATCAATAAGAAGAACTTCGTTATTTCTTACAAGGTAATGGACATTTTTTTGAAAGAGAAAATTTGCTCTTAAAGTAGCTTGTACAAATTTCATTATCTTTAAATTTGATACAGAATATAAACCATCTGAGCCACCAATAATTCCAGCATCTTCAAGTAATCCTTCTACTAACAAATAACCATCATCTGTCAATTCAACGCTTCTATTTTTTTCATCTATTAAATAATGACCTCTTTCTGATTCAGTTAATGGCTCTTCTTCACTATCCTCTCGTAATTGTTGAGTAAGTTTAGGGATAAACTTTCTAATTTGTTGGTATAAATCAGAACTTTCAGACGAAGGACCAGAAATAATAAGAGGAGTTCTAGCTTCATCAATTAATATCGAATCAACTTCATCAACAATTGCAAAATCTAATGAGCATTGAACTCTATCTTCAACAGAATGAGCCATATTGTCCCTAAGATAATCAAACCCTAGTTCATTATTTGTTGCGTATATGACGTCGCACTTATAAGAAGCGGTTTTTTCCTTAATATCTTGATTTGAATTTACTACCCCAACAGACAATCCAAGAAATTCATAGATTGGGCGCATCCACTCTGCATCTCTTTTTGCTAAGTAGTCATTTACAGTAACTAAAACAGCTTTATTTCCAATTGCAGAATTAAGATAAGCTGGNAGGGTTGCTACAAGAGTTTTTCCTTCTCCTGTCTTCATTTCTGCAATATTACCTTCTGCCAAGGAAATTCCTCCAAGCATTTGAGAATCAAAATGCCTCAAACCGAGTGTTCTTTTGCTTGCTTCTCTAACTGCTGCAAATGCAAGGGGTAATATTGAATATATATCTTGGTTGTTGTCTTGGTATTGTTTTTGGAGGGAATCTTTGAGATCTATAAAAAAAGAATCAGGTTTTGATGATAATTCCTCTTCAAGTTCATTAGCAGCGTTAACATGCACCATCATCTTTTTTAAGATTCTGTCATTGCTTGAACCGAATATGTTAGAAATAAAATTTAACATTTTAATATTTTATGTATTTACTCTAATACACTTATTCAATATCCCCGAAAGGTGGCCTTACGTATGAAATTGGGGCATTTTCGGAATTTTCAAATTCTACAGTTTCATATGCATNATCATCTTCAATAATTTTTCTTAAAAGCTTATTGTTTAGCTCNTGGCCAGACTTATATCCAGAGAATTCNCCAATTAGATTTCCTCCAAGCAAATAGAGATCACCTATTGCGTCTAACATTTTATGTTTAACTATTTCATCATTAAATCTTAGTCCTTCCTCATTAAGTATTTCATCTTCACCAAAAATAATTGCATTTGACTCACTTGCACCAAGTGCAAGATTTCTTGATTTAAGAAGCTCAGCTTCACTCATTGAACCAAAAGTTCTTGCTCTACAAACTTCTTTGACAAAAGAAGTTGATGAAAAATCGATTATTGATTCTGAAGGAAGTCTTTTGTGAACAGGATGATCAAAACTAACTTTGAAAGAAACCTTAAAACCATTGAAAGGTTTAATAGTTGCATAGGCATCATCTCTTGTTACTGTTACCTCTTTTTTAACTTTAATAAACCTTTTGAGCGCATCCTGATCTTCAAGGCCAGCAGACTGTATAAGGAATACAAAAGGACTAGAACTACCATCCATAATTGGCACTTCAGGCCCATCCACCTTAACTACACAATTATCTACACCAAGACCTGCAATAGCTGATAAAAGATGCTCNATAGTTGATATTTTTACATCATCTTTAACCAAAGCTGTCGAAAGGCTAGTGTCACCAACATTTTCTGCAATAGCAGGTATAACTAGATTTTCATCAACATCTGTTCTAATAAAATTTATACCAGTGTTAGCTTTTGCGGGAATAAGCTCCATATTTATATTTTTACCAGTATGAAGACCAATACCCACTGCTTTAATGGAATTTCTTAAAGTTCTTTGTTTTAACATATTACATTAACTATTTTAGCACTTTCGCTGTCTTACAACTTCTGAAAGTATTATCCCAGTTGCAACTGCAACATTAAAGCTTTTGAAATTCTTATTATCACTAAGATTAATTAAGAGATCACATTTTTCAGCAGTTTTTTGCCTAATTCCAAATTCTTCTGAACCCATTACAATCGCAGTAGAATTTTCAAAATTGCAATTTTGATAACTCATATCAGCATGCTCACTCAGACCAAAGACTTTTATATTTTCATCTTGCAGATGTTTTAAACAATTAATTAAATTTGAAACATAAAAAATGTTTAGTAGCTCAATACCGCCTGAGGAAACATCATGAACTACCTGGTTTACAGGAGCGCATTGATGTTTATTTATAATTACAGCATCAACCCCTAATACTGCAGCAGATCTTAGACAAGAACCCAAATTACGAGGATCTATAATATTATCAATTATTAGTATTGTGAGGTTTTTTTGATAATTCCTATCTAGATAGCTCTTCAAGTCTTTGAAATTGTTTGCTTGTTCAACTTTTATGATAGCTTCAGGATCTTTTTTAAGTTTCTTTGAAATTTCATATTTAATTCCATTTTCTGTAGCAAGCTCGATTAAATTATTTACTCTTTTATCCTTTCTATTAAACGGGAGAAAAAGTTTTTTAATTTTTTGCGGATTAACTTTAATTATTGTTTCAATACTATGAAATCCTACTCTTTTGTTATTGTCATCTTTCATGTTCATTTTGGAACTAATGTAATTTTCCTATCCTCTGGGACAATACTCACTAATTGAGCATTGATTTTTTGACCAATTCTATAAGTTTTACCAGTTCTCTTTCCTTTGAGTATATTTGCTTGATTATCATAAATATACCTATCTNTGGATAAATCTGAAACGTGAATTAATCCTGAAATAAAATAATTTTCTATTTCGCAAAATAATCCAAATTCAGTTANTCCAACAACTATTGTAGACAGTTCNTCACCAATAAATTTTTCTAATTGATAACAAATCATCTGCTGATTTACTTGCCTCGATGCAATTTCAGCTCTCCTTTCAAGATCTGATAAATTTTCTAAGTTTTCCTCAAGCAATTCTTTTGAAAATGTCTTTTTTGATGAATTAATCATATTCTTTATAAGTCTGTGCGTAATTAAATCAGGATATCTTCTGATGGGCGAGGTGAAGTGAGAATATTTTTCTAACTGAAGTCCAAAGTGGCCTATTTCTTGAGTTGAATATTTTGCTCTTTTTAAAGATTGAAGAATAAGAATATTGAATATTTTGCTTTCTTGATTTTTATTTGCATGATTTATAAATGCATTTATTAGATTAAGACTATTAAGTTCTTTTGAATANGAAAGTCCTTTTAAAGAAAAGAAATTTTTAAGGCTNTCTATNTTTAGAAATTCAGGTTCTTCATGCACTCTGTAGACGCCATAACCATAATTTTTTTTCATAAAATCCGCAGCACAAATATTTGCACTAATCATCGACTCTTCAATCATTTGATGAGCAAATAACCGTTTTGGAATAGATATGCTCTCTATTTCTCCAAGTTCATCTATTAAAATCAAAGGATCTTGTGATTGAATTTCAAGCGCATTTCTTTTTGCTCTTTTTTTTAATAATTTATTTGTAAGAATTTTTAAAGATTCGAGTGAATGAGATATTTCTTCATTGTCATGATCATAATTAGATACTTCGCTATAAGTGAACCTTCGTTGTGAAGAAATAAAGGCTTCAATAAACTCATAAGAGTTTATCTCTCCATTATCATGAAATTTTATTTTGCATACTAGAACATTTCTTTTTTCATTTGGCACTAGGGAACAAAGATTGTTTGATATTTTTTCAGGCAGCATTGGAACAACGTTTTTTGGGAAATATATTGATGTTCCTCTCTTGAAAGCCTCTAAATCAATTTTTGAGTCTTCTGCTACAATTTCGGCAACGTCTGCAATCGCAACCCAGAGAATTATATTGGAGTCTTTATTTTCACAGAACACTGCATCATCAAAGTCCTTAGCATCNTTNCCATCTATNGTTATAAACGGTTTATCTGTAAGATCAGTTCTAGAGCTATTAGTTTCAGATTTAAGTTGATCTAATTCATTATTAATTTCGCTAGACCATTCGTTTGGAATATTATTTTCAAAAAGAACTTGTTCAATGGCTTTATCTAATTTACTCATTAATATTCTGATTTAATAAAAAAGGTCCAAACAGGACCAAATTGTAGATCATTTTTTTTGATTAATAGTTATATTCTAAACCTATGCCGAAAATCCTTCCTCTAGGATCATGCACTCTGGTATCGAAACTAAAATCAGGTGCATCATATAATTTTGGTGCTGATTTATCAAAAACATTTGCAATGGAAAAATTAATTCGTAATTTACCTTCATGAACCTTAAGATCTTTTTCTATTGAAATATCAGTCATCAATGAAGAGTTAATTTTATTTGTGTACCCAAGTTCAACAGCACTAGCTTTAATGCTTCGTTCATTTACGTAACTATCTATGTAACGTGTATTTATATTTAAATCAAACTTTGCCAATTTCCACGTAAGAAAAGTATTAATTCTTCTCTTTGGAAGAGAGAAAGTATGGTTATCGTAATTAAATTTACCAACCCTATTGATTAATTGAGTCTTACTAAAATTTGGTGTCAAAAACTCATCTAGAATAGATAAATCTATTACGTAGTTAATTTGTCCAAACTGTTCAAAGTAATTTGAGTATTCAATTGAAAAATCGAAACCATTTATGTCTGTACTTTCCTCATTGAAGTATGTGGTAGTAACGCCAATAAGTTCATTGTTTTCATTTCTTGTAATAGCTGGATTAAAAGGATCTTCGTTTATGAGAACCTGTGAGCTTTCAATTTCAATTCTGTCTTCAAAATTAATTTGCCAATAGTCAAAAAGTAACTTCAGACTGTTAATCGAATAGGTCATGCCTATATTAAAACTTTCAGCAGTTGCCGCTTTAAGTTCTTCATTACCAATTCTTGCTTGTCTCACAAATGAAGAACTATCATCAAGATCTCGAACACTCCCGAGATTAATTTCACTTGAGAACATTTGAGCCATTGAGGGCATCACAAATGATGAAGAAGCAGAAGTCCGAATAGCCAGGTTNTTGTTTATTCGATACTTTAAAGAAAACTTGGGATCAAACGATTCATCATTTTTATATTTTTCGTAACGAGCAGATGAACTAATTGTTAATTCATTATCTAGCTCAGACAGAATTTCAAAAAAAATAGCAGAATTATTTCTGGAGGATGATACGTTTTTACCTCCTCCTAAAAAAAATAAATCTGCAGTTTTAATAAGTGCTCCAGTATCAGTAAATTCAGCTCTGCTAATTTCGTCGTAGTTTATGTTTAAATCTTCTTTGTTTTCACTTGCTCCAATCACAAGATTAATAGAATCACTTATAGTTTTTTTATACAGAAGCTCTAATGATAAAAGTTTAGATTTTTTTGATGAGACTTCTGCGCCTTTTACAAAGTCAATCAATTCCTGAGAATTTTCCCTATAGTCAAATAAGTTCCATGTTTCGTTTCCATTTTTTCCACCATTTCCATTAATTGCAAGTAAAAATCTTGAGTCGATAATATCTGGTCTGAAATGATCATTTTTATGACCACTTTGTGACAAAGAGATCTCAAGTCTGTCATCTCCAATATCAAACTTTAAGATTTGGTTGAAATGATATTGATCAATCTTTTTTGGAGAATAGGGTGACTCAAATTCAGAACCCAATGGTCTTCCGTACCAAGTTACTGGAACATTAAAGGGACTCATTCCTTGATTTGGATTAATTTTTCGAGCTAAAAAGGGCAGAGCAGGGTAAGAGGGTGATTGTGGATTATCGTTAATGTTTACATCGGATAGCAATAACTTAAAACTATAGAGAAACTTATCAAATTCATGATTCAAAGCAGTATAAATTTTGTTGTGATCTTCATCATTCACAATGTTGAACCTATTGCCGTATTGAAATCCACATGTTGTTGGATTAGTTAAAACTCCACCATTATTAATACAATCAGGATCAGGTATCTTTTGATTTTTTTTATACTCTCCAGCCCACAAACCAGAACTGACGACATCAGCTTCGCTAACCTTAAAAGATCTGCCTAATCCACTGACTGCTAATTCTGCAATACCTTCTATTTCAGCAGCACTTAAAGGTTTTCTCTTGAGAAAATCAANAGCAACTACGTAGTTACCATTTTCGTATGCCTTTCCAAAAAGCATACCAATCTTTGTATTGCTTTGATCATAATTTTCGGTAGATTGATAATCAGTTTTTAATCTAAAGCCATCAAATTCTTCGTAAGTGAAGATATTAACCACTCCAGCTACAGCATCTGATCCATACTGAGGAGAGGCACTTTCTTTAAGTATTTCAATTCTTTTTATGGCAATTTCAGGAATTATATTTACATCGACATATCCCTGACCTCTTGTAGATGGCGTTCCAGCAGTTGTTTGTCTTTTGGAGTTTATTAGAAGTAGGGTTGAAGAATTATCTAGTCCTCTAAGATTAATATTACTCATTCCTTGATCAACTCCATCCAAATTATTGGTCTGAAATCTTGAGCCTGAAGAACTCGATAAATATTTACTTAACTCAGAAACAGTTACGATGTTAATTTTGTCGAAAAAATCTTTATCTATGACTTTTGCAGAAAAGATTTCTTTATCNACTTCNTCATTTATTGCCCCAGTAACAATTATCTCTTCGACTTCTTGACTCATTAGACAAAAAACAGCAAAACTTAAAGTAAGATAAAAAAAACGCATTGGGAGTATGTAAAAAAATATATTGGGACATTATGTCCCAATATATTTATGTATTAAAGAATTTCGATTAAAAAGTTAAGTTAAATTTTAATCCGTAATTTCTTCCAGGAAGAGGCACTTCATCTTTGACGAAAGAAGAGTGATTTCTTGCTACCTCATCAAGAAGATTATTTGCGAAAAGTGATACTTTAAGTTCTCCGTTACCGATCGCATTAAATGTTTTGGTAAGTCTGGTATTTAGCATTTGATAAGAATCAGTTGCTGTTTCACCCTCTCCAAAATCATTTTGTTTTTCAACATCTTTAAGCATGAGCTTAAAGAGCAAATCATCTTGTGTGTAGACTAAAGAATAAATGTTTCTTGCTGGATTAATTCTGGGTACATTATGCCCATCTGCGAACTCAGCATTAACAACATCTCTTCCAAAAGATAAAGCAAGTTCACCTGAACCAAGATCAAAACTTCTTCCAAATTCAATCTCGTATCCATCAAACTCTGCATCTTCTTGCATGTAATTAGCATGAATCAAATTACCATGACCATGATCATCATGCTCATCTTCATGATGTTCGTCTTCATCTTCGTGATGATCATCTTCATCTTCATGATGTTCGTCTTCATCCATGTGATCTTCTTCTTCATCAATAAGAGCAATATAATTATCCACATCAGTGATATAAAAACTTGCGTAAGCATAGAAATCACCATTATCAAAATTAAAAGTGATATCAAAGTTATTAGAAGTTTCACTGTTAAGATTTGGATCACCGACTTCAAATCTTCCTGTTGCCATATGAGGCCCATTCATGAAAAGTTCAATTGAAGATGGCAGTCTTTCAACACTAGCATAACCAAGACTTACACCAAGATTATCAGTTAGGCTTCTACCGAGAGTTACAGCAAAACTGTTAGTAGAGTCATCTATATTGTAATAATCTACTTCTCCATGCTCATCTCCATGGTCATCATCATGGTGATCACCATGTTCTTCTTCAGNAACACTTCCACTTCTTTCTATTTGGTCAAGTCTAAAGCCGACATCAAGATCATATATTCCTAAATCTTTACTGAGGTAATAACCGATTGTGAATTCTTTACTATTAGCAGGATTCATAAATGCTTCTTCACCAACAATAGAGTTATCTTCATCAACAAAATTTACAACAACCTTTTGAGTTGAAGAGTCATTTGAAATATCAAAAGTAGCACCATACTCAACAGCTTCATTCATGAAAACTGTTGGAGCATGTTCTTCATGCTCTTCTTCTTCATCATGNTCCTCTTCATCATGATGNTCNTCTTCNTCATGATGCTCTTCCTCTGCGTNAGCTTCAGTTAAAGAATAATCTGAATCACGNNANGTNAANTCAANTTTATTTACTAAGNTTCCNNTNANATTNTATGAACCTCTGATAGAAAAAGTNTCNGAATCNGTNGTNGAGAANATCCTTTCTTCNCCATGTTCATCATGACCATCNTNATCTCCATGATCGTCTCCATNATCGTCTCCATGNTCNTCTCCNTGNTCNTCTCCNTGCTCATCNCCNTGCTCATCTCCNTGNAANGGNATNCCNTAAACACTCTCAAGATTATCAATTCCAAATCCNATNTANCCCCAATCTGTNACTTTNGANACACCAAATTTTGTNGCNTCNACNGCAAAATCNGAATTATTTATNTANCCTAGATCTTCTTCNGAATGNTCATCNTCATGATGNTCNTCTTCATCNTGNTCNTCTTCATCATGATGNTCNTCTTCTGANTGNATTACAGCACCNNTAGGNACATCATANTTTCCAANNTCAGTNNTNTTNNANCCNAANTTNACGTTNAAACCNCCAANATTNCCTTTTAANTTNANAAATTCNGAATTNCCNNCATTTACNGATTGAGNNTCNNNNCCAACNGCNACTTNNGGNAGNTCAAAGTTNTTAGATGAAATTANNTNATCNACAACNTTGATAATTCCNCCAATAGTNCCNTTTGCATATAANANAGANGANGGCCCNTTNACAATNTCAACTTGNGAAATATCATTTAANTCAACATCATTTANGTGATCGACNCCNAGACCNGANACATCNCNNTTTACAACACCATTTTTGAGTATTTTTACTCTTGGACCAGACATACCTCTAATNATTGGTTGACCAACAGNAGCACCATAGTCNGCAATTGAAACACCAAGATACTCNTCAATNGCATCNCCCAAACTTGTNGTTGCTCCATCTGAGAACTCACTACCATCAATCACATACAATGGATTGTTAATTTCACTTGTATCAATAAATGCAGATGTGACTACAATTTCCTCTACATCATCTTGTGATATTACATTTATCGAATGGAATGCAATTAATACAATAACTGCGTTTAAATACTTTTTCATACTTCCTCCTTAAATAATGAAAAATTAAATAATGAAAAATTAGTTAATAAAGTTTGATTAACTAATTTGAAGGAGGGGCTCTAGATTGATTTGATTTGGTTTCGTAACTAACAAACCTTGATATAAGGTCTGTTGAAGGTTGATTCTTTAAATGTTGTTTAGTTTTTGTTTTAGAAAGTTGTATCTCAACATTTTCTTCACAAGCTTGACATTCAGAGATATGTTCTTCAGTTAAATCGAAGTGATCGTGATGATCATTGAAAGCATGCAAAGAAATACTTGCAATGAATAAAAATGAAAATAGTAAGTATTTNTTGTTAATGATCATGAGTCAGGCATACTAGACCATGAATTTTTCCATTTTTCAAGTCATTTAAAGTTTCATTAGCAGAAGATATATCTCTTTTTTCAAAATCTAAATGATCAATCTTTCCACTTCTGACTAACTCCATTAACTCACCCATTTCTTTGAGGCTTCCAACGTATACACCTCTAATTGTTCTGGCACCAAGAGCTATCATAGGAATTTGAACTGTGGTTTGACCGCCAATCAGACCTACAATTACGTAAGTACCACCTCTTTTCATTCCAAACATGCCAGATGCGAGCTCGAATGTATCTCCAGCCCCAACGTAATCTATTACACTTGTTGCTCCACCATCAGTAAGCTCCATGATTTTCTCATAAATATTTTCATCTTTAGCATTAATAACTTCAGCTGCTCCAGCAGCTTTAGCTAACTTAAGTTTTTCATCATCGATATCAACAACAATTGGATTGATATTGTATGCAGCTTGTATGATTTTTAGAGCCAATAAACCTAAACCTCCAGCACTAATAATTACAACAGATTTATCATTTTCCCTAAGGTTAGCTTTTTTTAATGCACTGTATGCAGTAAGGCCTCTACATGCGTAGCTCCCTGCAGCTTCCTCAGGTGTGTCACCAGCCTCAAAAAGATATTTGGATTCTGGCACTAAGACATATTCAGCATAACCACCGTTAACATTAATACCTAAATTTTTTGTTTTTAGAGGAGAACAGTAGTGTTCTCTATCGTGAAGACAGTCTCTGCATTCACCACATCCTATCCAAGGATAAGCTACATATTTTTTACCAATCTCAACGCCTTCAACTTCATCTCCTAGTTCTACAACTTCACCATAAATTTCATGGCCCATTGCAAGCGCATCTGTCATCAATGGCACTGGTAGTTTTGCATCATCCCCAAGACTAAAAAATCCCTCATGAATATGAACATCAGAGTGACAAACTCCACATGCTACTGTTTTAAGTAATATTTCTTTACCAGATGGAACAGGCTTTTCTATTTCTCTTTCTTCTAGAGGTTTGCCGTTTTCAACTATTTGATATGCTTTCATGTTTTTATTTTTACAATTATAGATTATATTATTCTTGTTATGACCAACCTAGTAAAACTTTCAGTTACTCTTTCTTTAATTTTTTCAATTAATAATGTCTATGCTGATAGAGAAGCTTTTGAATCTACATATGTTCCATTAGCTCCTGAAAAAATTGTTATTCAAAATGCAAGTATTTATGACGGTGATGGGGGAGAGTTTTTTGAAACAGATGTTCTTGTCGAAGATGGAAAGATAATAGCTATTGGAAAAGATCTTCCTTTTTCGAATGAATTCAGGGTCATTGATGCAACTGGTAAATGGGTGACGCCTGGCATTATAGATATTCACTCTCACATGGGTGTGTATCCAGCGCCTGGAGTAAGAACTAGTTCAGATGGAAATGAGGCTACAAGTCCTGTTACTGCTGATGTATGGGCCGAACATTCGATTTGGGTTCAGGATCCACAATATGCATTAGCACTAACTGGAGGGGTTACTGCCTTTCATATTCTACCTGGCTCTGCGAACTTAATTGGAGGTAGAGGCGTAACCGTTAAGAATTTACAAAGAGTCACAATCAATTCAATGAAATTTCCTGATGCACCTCATTCTCTTAAAATGGCATGTGGTGAAAATCCAAAAAGAGTTTATGGAAATAGAGGCCAAGCTCCATCTACGAGGATGGGAAATGCAGCTGGATATAGAAAATCTTGGATTCAGGCAGAAGGATATCTGAGAAGATTAAACGAGTATGAAGAAAAGTCAGATGAAGCTAAAGAGCTTGAGTATGCACCAACAAGAGATTTAGAAATGGAAACTTTGGCTGGAGTACTAAAGGGAGAGATCTTAGTGCATAACCATTGTTATAGAGCCGATGAAATGGCAACAATGATTGATATAGCGAAAGAATTCAATTATAAAATTACAGCATTTCATCATGGAGTCGAAGCATACAAAATTGCTGACTTGTTAGCGGATAATGGTATATGTGGAGCGCTTTGGGCAGATTGGTGGGGATTCAAACACGAAGCATATGATATGGTTCAGGCCAACATTGCAATTGTAGATCAAGCAAGAAATGGAACTGGTTGTGCGATTGTTCATTCAGATGACGCAATAGGTATTCAACATTTAAATCAAGAAGCATCCAAAGCACTATCTGCAGGCAGAAGGGCAGGTTTTGAAATATCTGAGGCAAGAGCAATGAAATGGATTACATCGAATCCTGCAAGAGCTGCTGGTATTTATGATCAAACTGGATCCTTAAAAGTAGGAAAAAATGCTGATGTGGTCGTTTGGTCAAAAAATCCATTTAGTGTATATGCACTTGCTGAAAAAGTTCTTATAGATGGTGCGATTGCTTACGATAGAGAAAAAAACTTATTGCCTGCAAGTGATTTTGATATAGGCATTATGTCTCCAAATAAAAATAGGATAGAAGAATAGAAATGATTAATATGAACCTAAAATTCTTTTATCTAATATTATTTGGTCTTTTGCTTATATTTGTTGCTACAAATACCAATGCAAAAACAATAGTAATAAAAAATGCGACTATCTATGACGGGGTTAGCGACACACCTTTTAAAGGAAACATTCAAATTGAAGACGATAAGATAAAAAGAATATCTTCATCTAATTTGCAAGGCGATTTTATTATTGATGCTCAAGAAAAAATCGTTACACCAGGTTTAATTGCAACAGATACTGAAATAGGAATTGTTGAAATAGGGGCTTTAAGCGTGACTAGAGATGATTCAGCAGATATGTATAAAATCGGCTTTAGTATTTATGATGCATTCAATCCTAACTCGACCTTAATTCCATGGAATAGATCAAATGGAGTGACTACTGCTTTAACAACTCCACAGAATACTTCAAGTCCCATTGGAGGCATGGGTTCTCTATTTGTGCTTGATGGAAAGCTAAATGTCACCGGAGTTCGTGATGCAGCTATGATCGGCCAGGTTGGTGGAAGTAGTAGCGGATCAAGATCAGAGCAATATGCGATCATTGAGGATTTATTGATCATGGCCTCATCTTTAAGTAAAAGTGATTTAAGCTCTGACTCAGACATATACGAACTTATTGGTGAATCGGCTATTAGTAGTGCAATGGAACTTCATCCAAGAGATATAAAAGCACTGTTTACGATTCTTAATGAAAATGTGCCATTGATTATGAAGTCACACAGAGCTTCAGACTTATTAAAATTAATTGAAATCAAAGAAAGATTTAATTTGAATATGATAATTATGGGCGCCCAAGAAGCGCATCTTGTTAAGTCAGAACTTGCTGAAGCTGGAATACCTTTAATTATAAATCCAATTAATAATATTCCAGATTCCTTTGATGAACTAGCATCAAATATTCAGATGGCATCAAGACTTGAAGAAGCTGGTATTCCAATAATGTTCAACGTTTCGCGTAGTCATAATTATCATCTCATAAGACAGGGTGCAGGTGTTGCAGTTGCAAATGGCATGAGTTATGGAGGAGCTATTAAATCACTTACTTCAATTCCTGCAGAGACATTTGGCATGTCTGATAGAGGAACGCTTGAGGCAGGTAAGATAGCTGATTTAGTAATATGGGATGAAGACCCATTAGAGCCTTCAGCAATGCCAGAATATGTTTTTATTGGCGGAGAGAATATGGATCTTACTTCTAGAGCTACCAGACTCACAGATAGATATACTAAAGATCTTGACGAACCTGTAATTTACAGAGACTAGTTATTTTTATTTTTTACAACCCAGTATAAAAGACCGATAAATATAAGATTTCCAATCAAATAAGTTGTTAAGTCCATTTAACTGTATGCCATAACGATTAAACTTATCAGCAGAATTCCGTACAAAGCTGCATATACGAGCTGACCAAATTTAAAATCTTTTTTTAAAATTTCATCTTTTTCTTGTTTGGTTTTTTCCTCAATAGTCATAGGAATATCTTATATGANATGGAGCCACCTGTCAGATTCGAACTGACGACCTGATGATTACAAATCAACTGCTCTAGCCAACTGAGCTAAGGTGGCAACGAGTTGTATTATATACAAATTATTCTTTTGGGAAAGAGCATCCAGTTCCACCAATACCACAATACCCATTAGGATTTTTAGCTAAATATTGTTGATGATACTCTTCTGCTAAATAATAATTCTTAACGGGCTCTATTTCAGTGGTAATGCTTTCAAGGCTATCAGTTTTAAAATTATTTTTGACTAGTTCTTTTTGATATATGTCCTTTGATTCCAATGCTACTTTAAGATCATCGTCATTGTTTGTATAAATGACCGATCTGTATTGAGTTCCAATGTCATTGCCTTGTCTCATGCCTTGAGTAGGGTCATGACACTCCCAAAAAATTTTTAATAAATCCATTAGATCTATTACATTTGAGTCATATGTAACTTTTACAACCTCGGCATGATTTGTATCTCTATAACACACATCTTCATATGAGGGATTTTCTGTATCCCCACCTGAATATCCAACAGAGGTTAAAAAAACTCCTGGTAAATCCCAAAACTTTCTTTCAACTCCCCAAAAACATCCAGCTCCGAATACTATCTCTTTATAATTTTCTGGAACATTCTCATCAATGGGAATATTTTTAACAAAATGAATCACGTTTAATAAACTCCTTTTATNCTTATTTGACCNGTTGCAATAACNTCNTCACCTTCNTTAGATTCAATTATTGCATTTCCTNGAGCATCTATATCTTTAAAGATAGCTTTTTTTTGAAGATGTTCTCCATCGAATATTTCAATCTCTTTGTTTATATGCATACAACTTTTTTTCCAATCATCAAGCCAATTATCATAGGAATTATCAAAAATGTTTAAAAANTCNGNCAGTATTAAATTGATAAGTTCATTTCTTTTTGATTCAAGAGCAAATTTAGATAAATCACCCCACCATGATTCTTTTTTACTTATATTTAAGTTTATGCCTATTCCTATAATGGTTTTGATATTTTCCTTGTTTGTCTCAGTTTCAACTAAAATCCCACCAATTTTTTTATCATTTAACAAAATATCATTTGGCCATTTAAGCATTATTGAAGANGATTTTATTAATTTATCAATGGCTTTTTTGCATATAAGACCAGAAATTAAGCTAACTGGGCTTATTTGTGAGGTATTTTGATTCGTACTTATTGTCATGTATATATTGCCAGAATTGGGGCTAGACCACTTTTTACCATGCCTTCCTCTTCCTTTTGTTTGTTTTTCTGAAATAAAAATATGAAAGTCTTCTATGCCTTCTATTCTTTTAGCTTCGTCGTTTGTAGAGTCAATTTCATCATAAATATGAAGATTAAGCCTATTTGTTGGCAAATCCTTCAAAATTATGTCTTTATTTAACTTGCTCAATGTAAGAAATTAGTTGACTTAAAGTCATTCTAGAACAAAAATAGCTACCTTTAAATGGAGAGGTGGGTGAGTGGTTAATACCAGCAGACTGTAAATCTGCCGCTTCGGCTACGTAGGTTCGAATCCTACCCTCTCCACCATTGATTTTTATAATAAAAAGTGCGCTTAAAATATCTTTTAAAAAAGGTTGAGTTTATAGTCTTTTAGAGGGATAATACGCCACCAAAAATAGGATGCTTATGAACGGGCTCATATAGCTCAGCGGTAGAGCACTTGCTTGGTAAGTAAGAGGTCACCGGTTCAAGTCCGGTTATGAGCTCCAATTTATAACAATTTAAGAGAGGCATAAAA
>FUFK010746070.1_pt1 | contig 17857 bp, 17 predicted proteins | sample 1021851 | NCBI WGS metagenome assembly FUFK01 (sample SAMEA51879418, study PRJEB19060) | metagenome | reverse complement strand
CCGAGTGGTAATCTTCTTTCTCTGTTTTAAAAGCTTCGTTGCGCAGATAGCACCATAAAATAGTAGCCATTCCCAGATTGTGGGCTTCTTCAAAAGCTTCGGCTATTTCTTTAAGCTGCCTGTTGCTTTCTTCGGAACCAAAATAGATGGTAGCCCCCACAGCAATTGCTCCCATATCCCAAGCGGTTTTTACATTACCAAAGAGCGTTTGGTCATATTTATTGGGATAGGTGAGTAACTCATTATGGTTAATCTTAACGATAAAAGGGATTTTATGTGCATACTTTCGAGCGTTCAAGCCCAACACTCCAAACGTAGATGCCACACCATTACAACCCGCTTCGATAGCAAGTTTTATAATGTTCTCAGGGTCAAAATAATCCGGGTTNTTGTAGAATGAAAAGGTTGCGCTATGCTCAATACCCTGGTCTACCGGAAGAATGCTCAAGTAGCCTGTCCCGCCCAGATTGCCGTGGTTATATAATTGGGAAAGGCTACGCAACACCTGCGGACTGCGATTACTCTTCACAAATACCTTGAGAAAGTTCCTGCCAGGTAACTGCAATTCATCTTTTGTGATCTTTTCGCTAACGTGATCAAGATAGAAGGATGCTTTTTCCCCTAAAAGCTCTGTAATATTTTCGTTTTTTTTCATCTTAATAGTGTTTAATGAATGCCTAAACTTTCATTGGTTTTGGAAATTGATGTTGCACCATCTGTTTCAATTCCGGTAAGTGCCCTAATAGCATCAATAGTTTCNGGAATTACAATAGCCTGGTTATCGACTACGTAAGCGTAAAAAAGTTCGTCCCCCTGTACTTTCAGCATATCTTCCCAAAGGGCAACTTCATACATATCGCCCCAGGGCCTTCCCATATCCAGGAACATTTCCTTAATGGTATTGTTAGAAACCAGGCCTTGGTCATATTGAATTAGTTTAATACGACTTGAAGTTTTGAAAGCATTTAGCACTTCTTCCTTTGTCGCCTGCTTTTTCAATTTCACATTCCAGTAGTGCATATGGCTCAATGTTTCGGGTACTTTTACCGCTGCGGTGATGACATCCAATTCTGGGTCAACACTTTTAGCATCTGGACCTTGATGGCTTGGGATATCTTTTTCGGGAACCATCGTATTCATAATACCACCTAAATGGCTTTCCCAAGGATCTGTTGCCCTTCTTAAAAGCGTGCCCCTGGCATAGTCCAATAAATCGGCCCTTTTTAGCGCGGTCAACGTACGAAGAATGGAGGTGGTGTTGCAGGAAACTACTCTTGTCGCATTCAAGTTTAAAGCCGATTTGTAATTATTTTCAGCACTAAAGGAATGACCTGTAGTTTCGTGTTTTTCACCTCCTTGTACAATAAATTTGATGTTTTGCTCCTTGTAGATAACGACATTTTGAGCGGCAATCTTTTTGGGTGTACAATCAACAACCAGGTCTGATTTCTTTAAAAGCTCCTGTAAATTTCCTTTTACTGAAATTCCTTCGGATTTCATTTTACCTTCAGCTTCCTGGGTAGCTGCATAAATATCGTATTCCTTTCTTACGGCATTTTGAATTCGCCAGTCGCTAATGATATCACATACTCCCGAAAGCTTCATATCGTTTTGTAAGTTGATGGCATCTGCCACCCTTTTTCCAATGACTCCGTAACCTATAACTGCTACATTTTTCATATAAATTGTTTTTAATTAATTATGTTTTTTTGTTTTTGTCACTTGTATTCTTCATTCCCATTGGCATATTACCTTCATCGTCTGTGTGTGAAATCATAAAAAGGCGTTCTGCAACAAGTATTAGAACAATCCCAATCGCTGCTACGATAAGCACCAAAGGATCGTTCAGATATTTTATATAAAGAAAAGCTGCCAATACCGCAATGTCCAATACGATGGCTATTAATGGGATGATAGGCTGAAAAACCACTTTGTTTTTAAGGTGACGGAACAGCCCCCAATGGATAGCGATATCCATAATAAGGTAAAAAATAGCCCCAATGGATGCTATCCTTGTCAAATCGAAAAGCACGGTCAGTAAAATGGCGAGGGAAGACGTGAATACTAGTGCTGGATTTTTTAAGCTACCAAGTTTGGTTAAAGAAGGCACCTGTTTCATATTGCTGAGCATTGCCAACAAGCGTGAAGAGGAAAAGATACTGGCAATGACCCCAGAAACCGTGGCAATAATGGCAATGCCAATGGTAATCCAGGAACCCCATTCCCCAAAAACAGGTTTTGCGGCGGCTGCAAGGGCATAATCTTTAGCTTCGATTATTTCAGGAATGCTTAAACCTCCCGCAACAGCTAATGCCAAGGCTACATATATCAGTGTGCAGATAAGTATGGAAAACACGATAGACCTACCAAGATTTTTATGCGGGCTTTTAATATCGGCTCCTTGGTTCGTGATTATTGTAAATCCTTTATAGGCAAGGATTGCCAATGCCAATGCAGCCACAAAGCCAAAGCCCTGTGGTAAAGCTTCGGTATTTTGAGGAATATAGCTTCCTGTAATGTCTGCAAATCCAGAAACTATTAACCCTGCAATGGCGAGCAATGCAATACCAAAAACTTTGATAACTGCTGTAAAGGTAGCTGTTGCACCAATAACCTTATTGCCCAGGATATTCACTATATAAGCAATAACAATAAGTCCCACTCCAAGAACAGAGGCATAATTTGCGTAGGAATCTGGAAATAGCCTAAGTGTATAAGCCCCAAAAGTGCCGGCCACCAAACTTTCTGAAACTACCATTGATACGTACATCAGTAAAGAATAAAACCCAGTTGTTGTTCCAGGCCCATAGGATTTGTTAAGAAATTTAACCACACCTCCAGACGACGGAAAAGCATTTGAAAACTTGACATAGGAATATGAACTGAACCCCACCACAAAGGCTCCCGCAATAAATGCAATGGGAAATAGATCACCCACCAACTCTGNTATTTGCCCCATAAGGACAAATATGCCAGCACCAATCATTACGCCAGTACCAAGAGATATGGAACCTATTAGGGAAAGCTTATTATTTTTATCTGTGGTGTTTTTCATTATTAAATTATTTTGTTCTGTTTTTAACCGAAGATTTCGGTTTAAAGTTTCTAATAATCAGGNGGTTGCTCTTTTCATAAGTGAAATAGCTAACCGCCCAATTAAAACCAACCATCAATCTATTTCTAAATCCACTTATGGACATCAAGTGAACAACGGACCACAGCAACCAGGCGAAATAGCCTGCAAATTTAAATTTGCCCAAATCGGCAACTGCCTTGCGTTTACCTACGGTTGCTAAGGAACCTTTATCTTTATATTTGAAAGGTTTTATGGATTTGTTATTTATGATATTTAATATCGAATCGCCCAGGTATTTACCTTGTTGAATAGCGGTCTGTGCTACTTGTGGATGTCCTTTTGGGGTTTCTTTGGAAATGAGTGCTGCGATATCACCTATGGCAAAAATATTTTCGTAGCCTTCTACTTTTAAATTGGCATTGGTTTTAATACGGTTGCCTCTGACTACGTGTTTTCCATCAATACCATTTGGGAATTGTCCTTTTACGCCAGCCGTCCAGATAAGGTTTTTAGCCAAAATGGTCTTATCACTTTTGGTAGTGACTTCCTTTCCATCATAATTGCTTACAGCTTCATTTAATAATACCTTTACATTTAAATCCTCTAAATATTTGAGGGTTTTCGAAGATGCTTTATCAGACATTGTACTTAACAACTCATCAATGGCTTCTATTAAATAAATGTTCATAATGGAAGCAGGATACTCTGGATAATCTTTGGGTAGAATGTATTTACAGAATTCAGCCAATGCTCCTGCCATCTCTACACCGGCAGGACCACCACCTACAATTACAAAATTTGTTAGGGCGTCCCGTTCATCATCATCACAGGTAATGGCAGCCTGTTCTAAATTTTGCAACATCATATGGCGGATGTTGAGGGAATCGCGAATATCCTTCATCCCCAAACTATTTTCGGCCATAGAATCCATCCCAAAGAAATTGGTGGTCGTGCCAGTAGCCAACACTAAATAGTCATAAGAAACACTTCCCTTATTGGTCAATATAGTATTTGAATCAGGTTGAATTTTCTCAACTTCAGCCAAACGAAACAATACATTTTTATATCCATTAATTTGTTTTCTGAATGGAAATACTATGCTATCAGGTTCCAACGCACTCGTTGCCACTTGATATAATAAAGGTTGAAATTGATGGAAGTTATTTTTATCGAGTAAAACCACTTGAACTTCTTTGTGTTTCAGTTTTTCAACCAATGCCAAACCTGCAAATCCTCCACCAACGATAACCACACGAGGTAATTTGGTATCGGGAAGACAGATTTCATCTGTTATCTTACAAGTGGATTCTAATGTAATGCTATGTGTTTGCTTTTCTTTCATTTTTTATTTCTATCTCTTGCAATGAGTACTGAACATTTGGCATTTGTGGTCAAATATTGGGATACAGAGCCCAATACTAAGCGAGAAAAAGCACCGTGACCCTGAGAGCCTACTACAATTAAATCTGCACCCCAATCTTCTGCTTTTTCATAAATAGTACTTTTGGGCAGGCCACTAACAACACTTGTGGTTATAGTAAGTGCCTTGTTTTCGGCCTTGATTTTATCGGAAGCTTCTGAAACAATTTTGTTTCCCAATTTTTGAGCGTTACTTCTAATTTCTTCTATGTAATTTCCTATCCTGCCGCCCATAGTATGCAATCCCAGGCCGGTTGTTTTCGGAACTTCATAAACATTTATAATATGAATTTCACTATTTGAGGATAGGGTCATTTTTATAAGTTCGTGAATGGCTACTTTACTGAAATCTGAACCATCTATGGCCAATAGTATTTTCATAGTTTGAATGTATTAGTTGGTTGATATTTCTTTTGATTTTATAAGTTTTCTCCAATACAAGTGTTCATATAATCCAGACCAATACATACCAAAGGTGAAAGCGAATAATAATTCTTCAATTGGAATTCCTAAAACAAGAATATGGGTCAGGTTGTCCATATTCCAGTACAGCTCCACATATTGCGGATAAAACGGAAGGATGCTTCCGAAATAAATGAAGTACAGTATGGTAAACAGAATTCCCCCAACCCATATCTTTCCTTTTAAATCCGGACGACAATAAAGTGTTGCCAAGCCACCTATGAACAAAGCTATAATACCGCAATAAATGTGATTGAACGACGTAAATAGCGCTAGAATGATGAACACGTATGCTGGCGTAAAAAGTAGAAAAATATGCAATCGGTGCCTGCTATGACTTCGTTCGCTATGCGGTATTTGGGCAAGTCTTCTTTTAAAAATAAGATTGTAGAGTACCGTCCCTATTCCGCCAATGGCAAAAGAGAAGATAAGGCTCTCAATATCAAAACCTATTCTTTCCGCTAAATGGAATAAGGAAGGTGGCATCCAATATTCTGGTACAAATAATGGTTCTGTTAAACCAAAGGGCATCGTAATAAGGCTCATTTTAAGCATTTCTTTTCTATTCCCTTTTTTAGACATGAAAATAACTGCCCAAAGTGCAAGGATAATGAGAGACCATATAAACCAGACGTATTGCATAGACCTATTGCTTTCTATTTTCTAAATAATTAACAGCTTCTTTAACAGTCAATGGGTAGGTTGCATTGCCAGTACGCACATAGAATGTGGTGTTTTCGGTATCGTTGACATAAATGGGTTTTTCCGAAGGTTCGATATCCACTACGCACACATCTTTTTCATTAATACTGTAAAATGAAATATGGTTGCTGAAACAAGCCTCGTGCCCCAATTGCGTAGAAATAATCCTGAACACCGCACGTTCATACCCATCCATGTTTTTATGCTTTAGGGTTTTATAATCTTTTTCCAATCCCAGAACATTTCCTTCGTCATCAACACCAATTATAAGTTTTCCACCTTTTGCGTTCATAAACCCTGTGATGGTTTTGGCTATGATAACTTCTAGGTCGCGATTGGTTGATTTACGGTAATAGTCATAACGTATGGAAGACTTCAACTCGACCCGTTCATTTTCGCCAGCTTGGATTAATGCCTCGATATCTTGAACAAGTAATCGTTGTTGTGTTCCAATGAGTTCATTTTTCCTTTTAAGGTTTATCCAAAACAAACCAGACAGTAGTCCCAACAGACCACCTAAGAGCGTGAGTAAACCTCCCATTCCACTCATATCAAAAGTGAAAGACTCTAAAAATCGGGTTTTTAAAACATCTTGAAACAGGGAAAACGAAAACACTGTGTTACTATATTCAAACCAATAGAGCACCATTGTAAAAGGGTGTACCAGGAAATAGAAGATGCCTGCCCAAATTAATACTGGAACAGCTATTGTTTTAATATTTCTAAGAGGTTTCTTATTCTGCATTATTAAGGATTTAAAACTTATTTTATATAGTTATGTTCTAATTAAAGAGGTTTATTGCCAAATGCTTTTAAATTTTCCCTGATAAAAAATTATCCCCTTTTAATTTGGGCATTGTAAAATGCTGCAATGCACGCTCCAATTAACCAACCTAAAATGAAGGTTTGAACAATACCGAAAAATGCTTCCAAAAGGGGAACGTCCATTCTTATTATATTGCTTGTGTCCAGACCGTGTAAAAGACTATTGAAAAATATAATCGTTCCTTCTTGTCCCGCTGTTGCCATCACGATCATACAGCCCAAATAAATCAAAGCTCCAGTAAGACCGAGGGCAAAACCAAATTTTTTTACGTTCAATCGATACATAGTTTATGTGTTTTTAGGTTAGTTATCTGGGTTTATTAATTTTTTATATTCTTCAAATTCCTCCTTTGAGATTTCACCCCTGGCAAACCTTTTTTTTAGGATATCCAATGGCTTTTCTTTTTTTGATTTTTGGTAGGGAATATCTGTTGGGATAAAGAAAATCCAAGCCAATAAAATAATCCATATAATCCACCATATTAGGTGCATTCCTCCAAAATGTCCGTCGTATAAATGCATAATTTTTGGTTTTAATTAATTTATTTATGTAATTGTGTACCCGTTAAGTTTGCTGAGCTGCTTTTGCAATTCAGTAATTGAAAGATTTTCCGTCATTGTGATGAGCGTTGCTCCTTTTGGTTCCAGAAAAATTTCTGCCTTTTCGATATTGGGGTGTTCTTCTAAAGTCTTCTTGACCCTTGTTACACATCCACCACAACTGATTCCCTCTATTTGAAATTTTTGTTTCATCTTGTTTTTGTTTTAGTGATGTTCCCTTCTTGATCGTATTTCTTATCATTTTTATCCAAATTTTTATCAGATAATCCATGGGTGTGAGTTCCGTGTTGCATTGGCATCATTAGGTGTATGGCGAACATTAATAAAATGAATGCAAAAAGCCAGGTTCCGCCTCCAATACCAATTGAAGGAGCAAAAAAGATGAGTAACAAGGGAAGGCCACAACCAATGACCATCCATAACCAGTGATTTTTCATTGTTTTTGTTTTTGAAATTGAAATTATATCTGTTTTAATTTATTTTTTTGATCTTCCATTTTTTATTGATTCCCTCAATTGCAATAAGGTCTTCAGAAATAAATTTTGAAGTTATATTAGGAGCCACTTTCAAATATCTCTTTGAAAGTGTAATGTGTATCGGATCTTCATTTAAATACTGACGAATTTCTCCATCCTTATCAATAATTACTTCGAAATAGTGGTAGTTCACCACGTTCTTCATAAGTTCGTTGCTCCCAAGTTGTTCCTTGACCAACTTCAGTACAATGGCCGAACCATTTTTAAAATTAGAAGCGTTCAGGAATTCAGGTGTAATAACTGTTACCCCATCTTTATTTATATATCCGTAGTAGAGAACCCCATCCTTATGATGTGCAATCAAGCATCTATCGTTTTTGAAAATTGGATAATTGGCGTTATCCGTTTTTGTGAGAACCAAATCATTGCGAAAATCAATCAATAAGCTTCCGTCTTTGGCAATAAAACCCCATTCGTTTCCTTTTTTAACGGCGGCGATGCCATTGTTAAAAGGTGATATATAATCTAAATTTTCCAAGGTTTGCGCAATTCCCATAAAAGGAATTATTAAAATCACTATTAATATTTTTTTCATTGTTTNATTTTTTTTGGTTAATTCTTACTTTTCATCATTCGAAGGGCCTGAACTGGCTTGTGAGATAATTGAGGGGTNATCAACACAAGCCGTGAGGAGATGTCCAGGCTTAAATTGAATGTAAACCTACCTACTTTTAAAGTATTTCATCTTCATAATTTTCTTTCTTATTTATATGATTTCATCATAGAACCTACGCTTCCAATTTCCTATGTTTTTGTAATCTGTCATACTCATTCCTACGACTTCCTTAAACTGCCTGGATAAATGATTTACACTGCTATAATCCAGTAGATAGCCTATATCTGAAAAGGTATGTTGCTTAAGTTGGATAAGTTCTTTAACCTTCTCTATCTTCAATTTGATAAAGTACTTTTCAATGGTTGTTTTTNCATTGGTTGAGAATAGTTTGCTTAATGTCTTGTANTCCTTGTGAAGACTTGATGCTAATAGTTCAGATATCTTTACTTTAATATGTAACGGCAACTCTTGCAGTTGTTCAATTAGAATGATCTTCATTCTTTCAACAAGCATCTCTTCTTCTTTTTTTACTATTTCAAAACTATTGGCGTGTAGCACCCTTGTTACGTTATCTGTAATGGCAACTCCATTTAGGTTAGGTGCTTCTACCATTAACCTTCCCAACTCTAATGAGAGTACAGTAATATCTAATTCTTGAAGTTCTTGTTTTATAACTTTGAGGCATCTGCTACAAACCATATTCTTAATCCAAAATTCTTTTCGTGAGCTCATTTTAGTATAGGTATTGCTATTGGGCATGGAGCTCAATAGATCATAAGGTTTTGGCCTTACATGTTTAAATTGATGAAATGTGTTGTGGAATAACGGTTTACAACAATCTTTAACCAGAAGTGGTTCTTTGGTTATAAGATAGAATACAGATTGATACGTTCAATCTACAGGGAAGAAAATCAAATTAAATAAATCTCGTTGAGAACTTGTAAGTCCTTAGATAGCAAAGGCGGCCTATAGTGTTTGAAAGGGACGATGTTTGCTTCAAGCCCTTCAAACAGATTAAGGTAGGTATAAAAGAAGGTTCTAAGAAAGAATATATCTTCAGACTCAAGTTGGGTATTAACCTTTTTTATGGTATCATCGCCTGTTTTGACCAAAGTTTGATTGCTGCAGCAGTCTTTTTCTTGAATAGAAGTGCATTGCTTAGTGGTGGAATCTTTCTCTAGTTCCTTGTCTTGACAGACTTTGGCTTTACCCAAAAGTGCCATATCCACCAATTTATTACAGCAGAAGTGCATATCTACTGTAAACGAAGAAGTACTAAAAAATATAGTAGCTGCTAAAAAGAAGGCTAATATTTTGGTAAAAAAAGATTTCACGTAATAAATTTAATAATTTTATATCAAATATTTAAAATATATGTTAAGTAATTGGATTTTAGTATTATATTTTAGTTAAGAGTAGATTTTAGTTAACGTTACGAATGTAAATTAGTTGACTATGAAAAAATATGACTTCCGTCATATAAAATCGATTCTAACTTTATGTTATTTGCAGTAATCTTGAACCAGATGTAAAATAGTCTCTAGGTTTTTATAAACTAAACTCTTTGTTAAATAAAAGAAATCTTCTAATTTTTTTTTAGCTTTGTATTCTTAATGAAAAAGGTTTTCTTAAAATTATCATCATTTTTTATGGCACTTTTAGTGCTGTTTTCAACGTTTTCTTTTACGTTGGCGAGTCACTATTGTGGTGATGTTTTAGTTGATTCTTCATTGTTTGGAAAAGTAGAAACCTGTGGTATGGAAGTACAAAAAACTTCCACTTCTTTAAATTGTGATATTACCAAGAATAATTGTTGTAGTGATGAACAACTGCTTTTGGAAGGACAAGACACCTTAAAAATTTCCTTTGAAAAGTTGGATAAAGAACACCAAATATTTGTTGTTTCATTAGTCCAATCTTATTTATATTTATTTGAGTATGAAAACTCAGATAAGAAAGCATTTATAGATTATTCCCCACCATCCCTCATAAGAGATGTTCAAGTCTTAGACCAGACTTTCCTCATTTGATTTTTAAGTAAATAACTCTTAAGTCCAATCTTAACTTGTTTGGACTAAACTGCTTATATCTTGTTTCCTCAACAAGTATTGTTATTACTTAAAACTCATTTTTTTATGCTGAATAAGAGCATTAAATTTTTAATAGAAAATAAATTAGTAGCTGTATTGCTATTAGCCCTTTTCGTCGCTTGGGGTGTGGTAAACGCACCATTTGAATGGAACACGGGTTCACTGCCCCGAAACCCCGTGGCCGTGGATGCCATACCTGATATCGGTGAAAACCAGCAAATCGTATTTACGAAATGGGACGGTCGTTCCCCTCAGGATATCGAAGACCAAATAACTTATCCGTTAACCACCTCACTACTTGGAATTCCCGGTGTCAAAACGATTAGAAGTTCTTCTATGTTTGGATTTTCAAGTATCTACATCATATTCGAAGAAGATATTGAATTCTATTGGAGCCGTAGCCGAATTCTTGAAAAATTAAATTCATTACCGGCTGGATTACTTCCCGATGGTGTAAACCCTGCTTTAGGACCTGATGCCACAGGCCTTGGACAGATTTATTGGTATACCCTGGAAGGTCGTGATGAAAACGGTAATGTAACTGGCGGTTGGGATTTACAAGAATTAAGAAGCATCCAAGACTTCTATGTAAAATATGCGTTGTCATCTGCAAGTGGCGTTTCAGAAGTGGCTTCCATCGGTGGATATGTATTAGAATATCAAGTAGATGTGAATCCTGAATTAATGCGGCAATACAACATAGGTTTAAATGAGGTTGTGAAAGCGGTTAAACAGAGCAATAAGGATGTTGGCGCACAAACGCTTGAAATCAACCAAGCTGAATATCTCATAAGAGGATTGGGTTACATAAAAAAACTTTCTGATTTAGAAAACGCGGTAGTTACTTCAAAGGATTTTACATCCATTCGTATAAAAGATATCGCAAAAGTAACACACGGTCCTGCTACAAGAAGAGGCTTATTGGACAAAGAAGGTGCAGAGGCAGTTGGTGGTGTTGTAGTAGCCCGCTATGGTGCCAATCCTATGGAAGTCATTAACAACGTAAAAGAAAAAATAAACGAGTTAAGTTCTGGGCTTCCATCAAAAACATTAAGCGATGGGAGGACTTCGCAATTGACCATAGTACCGTTTTATGACAGAACGGAATTAATCCAGGAAACCTTGGGCACGCTTGATGAAGCGCTCACTTTAGAGATATTGATTACCATTTTTGTGATTATTATTATGGTCTTCAATTTAAGGGCTTCCGTATTGATATCAGGTCTTTTGCCCGTAGCGGTTTTAATGGTTTTCATTTCAATGAAACTGTTCAACGTAGATGCAAATATTGTAGCATTGTCCGGTATTGCTATTGCTATTGGAACTATGGTCGATGTGGGCGTCATACTTTCAGAAAATGTTTTGCGACATATAGATGAAAATGACGAGAATCTACCTATGAATACTGTTGTTTATAACGCAACTGCCGAAGTTTCTGGAGCCATCTTAACGGCAGTAATGACAACTATAATAAGTTTCATTCCTGTGTTTACTATGATTGGTGCAGAAGGGAAATTATTTAGGCCGTTGGCTTTTACCAAAACGGCAGCTCTTACCGCATCTCTTATTGTTGCATTGTTTTTGATACCCCCTTTCGCGGCTTATTTCTTTAAGAAGAGAAACATAAAAACTACTTTTAGCTATGTGTTAAATGGAGCATTGATTGTTTTTGGCGTTTTGGCTCTAATTTTTGGCTATCCTCTCGGATTAATATTAGTTGCATTTGGTGTGGTTGGCTTCCTTTCATTAAAGGAAAAGATTACGTCAAAACGTGCCAACATCATTAACATATTTGTGTCGGCTTTTGCTATCATATTTTTACTGGCAGAATATTGGAGACCATTGGGCGTTGATCGAAGTATTCTTATCAACTTAATCTTCGTTGGTCTTATCTGTTTTGGACTTCTCGGAGTTTTTACCCTGTTTAGAAATTACTATGTGAGAATCTTAAATTGGGCATTACGCAATAAGCTGTTGTTTCTTTCGCTACCTACTGCCATTGTAATTTTTGGAGTGATGATTATGCGTAATACTGGAAAAGAGTTTATGCCTTCACTTAACGAAGGATCTTTTCTCCTTATGCCCACATCAATGCCGCACGCAGGTGTGGAGGAAAATAAACGTGTACTACAGCAACTCGATATGGCCGTTGCGAGCATTCCAGAAATTGAAACNGTCGTGGGTAAGTCTGGGCGCACAGAATCTGCATTAGACCCAGCACCATTGTCAATGTATGAGAATGTCATTCAATACAAATCTGAATACATTTTAAATGAACATCGCGAAAGACAACGCTTTAAGGTAAACGAAGACGGCTTATTTGTTTTAAAGGATGGTAGTTTAGTGACTAACCCTAATAGTGAAATTGAAGTAGAAGATGATGAGTATAAAGCCTCAAAGATTACGAATCCATTCTCTGTAACAAGGGCACAGCTCATTCCAGATGACGATGGAGAATACTTTAGAAATTGGAGACCTGAAATTGAATCACCAGACGATATTTGGAAAGAAATCGTCAAGGTTACCAAACTTCCAGGTGTTACGTCTGCACCCAAGCTACAGCCCATAGAAACACGCTTGGTAATGCTACAGACTGGTATGCGAGCACCTATGGGAATTAAGGTGAAAGGACAGGATTTAAAAGAAATTGAGGCGTTTGGGGTACAATTGGAAGATATCTTAAAACAGGCCGAAGGCGTAAAAGAAGAAGCGGTCTTTGCAGATAGGATTGTTGGAAAACCATACCTACTTATAGATATTGATAGAGAACGACTTGCTCGCTATGGCATAACCATAGAACAGGTACAGCAAGTGATACAGGTCTCTGTAGGTGGGATGGTACTTTCGCAAACAGTGGAAGGTAGGGAACGCTACGGCATTCGTGTGCGCTACCCCAGGGAATTACGCGCAAATCCTGCAGATTTGCAAGACATTTATGTTCCAGTAGAAAAAGGAAGTCCGGTTCCCTTAAGCGAGTTGGCCACCATAAGATACGAACAAGGGCCGCAGGTCATTAAAAGTGAGGACACCTTTTTAATTGGCTATGTTCTTTTCGATAAGTTGGACGGTTTCGCCGAAGTGGATGTAGTGGAAAATGCCCAAGCGCTCATTCAACAAAAGATTGATAACGGTGATCTAATTGTACCAAAAGGAATTAACTATCGCTTTACAGGTACCTACGAAAACCAACTGAGAGCCGAAAAAACTTTAAGCGTGGTTGTGCCATTAGCATTAGCTATCATATTTCTAATTCTTTATTTCCAATTCCGTTCTGTTGGCACATCCTTGATGGTATTTACCGGTATTGCGGTAGCCTTTGCTGGAGGGTTTCTTATGATTTGGTTCTACGGGCAAGACTGGTTCCTGAATTTTAGCTTTTTCGGAGAAAACCTGCGAGACCTGTTCCAAATGCACACTATAAATTTAAGTGTAGCTGTGTGGGTGGGCTTTATTGCCCTGTTTGGTATTGCGACAGATGATGGTGTGGTAATGGCCACATACCTCACACAAACCTTTGATAAGAATACACCCGAGACCAAGAAAGAAATAAGGGCATCAGTAGTGGAAGCAGGTGAAAAACGTATACGTCCGTGTCTAATGACAACTGCCACTACTATACTGGCTTTATTGCCAGTATTAACATCAACAGGAAGAGGTAGCGACATAATGATTCCTATGGCAATCCCATCGTTTGGAGGGATGTTAATTGCACTTATAACCTTATTTGTTGTACCGGTTTTATTTAGCTGGACAAAAGAATTTCAATTGAAAAGAACCATTAGATGAGATATATAATTGTAATAGCACTTCTATTTATCGCTTTCACGAAAGCTGATGCACAACAGTTGGCATCCTATATTCAGGAAGCCGAAAAGAACAGTCCAGAAATTCAGGCATTTGAGCTGCGTTACAATATCGCCGAAGAAAAAGTAAACGAAGCCGATTGGTTGCCCAATACGCTTGTTGGAGCAGGTTATTTTGTGAGCGAACCCGAAACCCGGACGGGTGCACAACGTGCGCGCTTTTCGGTATCCCAAATGCTGCCTTGGTTTGGCACTGTTACCGCGAGGGAAAATTATGCGAGTTCAATGGCAGACGCACAATATGTGGATATTGTTATTGCGAAACGAAGGTTAGCACTATCGATATCACAATCCTATTACAAACTATATTCAATCAAGGCAAAACAACTTGTTTTGGATGAAAACATTCAATTATTGGAAACCTATGAGCGGTTGGCATTGACATCGGTAGAAGTTGGTAAGGCTTCAGCTGTGGATGTTCTTCGCCTTCAAATACGTCAGAATGAACTGGTTCAGCAAATAGAAGTGCTGGAACAAGATTTCTTAGCAGAACAAACGGTATTCAATAATCTATTGAATCGGGATGAAACAATTGTAGTCGATGTTCCTAAAGAAATGACTATTCCTGCTGAAGAACCATTGGTCTCTAATGAGAACCTTAAACTGAACCCAGAACTTTTAAAATATGATAAGCTGTACGAATCTGTTGAGCAGTCAGAATTATTAAACCAAAAAGAGAGTTCGCCCAATATAGGTTTTGGATTGGATTATGTTCCGGTATCAGAACGTCCTGATATGAATTTTTCCGATAACGGAAAGGACATCGTGATGCCAATGGTTTCAGTGTCAATCCCAATTTTCAACAATAGGTACAAGTCAATTACCAAGCAAAATGAACTGAGGCAGTTAGAGATTACATCGCAAAAAGAAGATAGGTTGAATAAACTTGAAACGCTTCTGGCGCAGGCCCAGTACAACCGAAACAGTATGAAAATTAAGTTCAATGTACAGCTAAAGAATTTGCAACAGGCTAATGATGCAGAAGAAATATTGATCAAGAACTATGAAACAGGCACGATAGATTTTAATGACGTATTGGATGTTCAGGAACTTCAGCTGAAGTTTCAGATAAACCTAATTGAATCCATAAAAGGCTATTATACAGAATATGCTATGGTAAATTACCTAAGCAGTTAAGGATAAAATTAAAAAGGATAAGCTATTTAATCGCAATGCCTTAAAGTAATATAAAATAAATACAGAGAACAATGCTTAGAAAAATGACAATGTTACTTGTACTTCTCATTTCAACAAAGAGTATAGCACAATATGTAGCTAACAAGAGTGAAAAAAATATAGATAATTGGCCAGAACGAGTCTATGACCTTACCATTGACTACGAGACTGTAAATTTTACTGGCAAAGATGTCAAGGCTATGACCATAAATGGCGGTATTCCAGGACCTAACCTGGAGTTTAATGAAGGTGAATTTGCCATTATTAACGTAACCAATAAAATGGACGAGGAAACATCTGTACATTGGCACGGTTTAATTCTTCCAAACTTTTACGATGGGGTTCCTTATCTCACTACGCCACCCATTAAACCGGGTGAAACCCAACAATACAAATTTGCATTAAAACAATCCGGTACGTACTGGTATCATTCACATACAGGTCTACAAGAGCAAAGAGGTGTTTATGGCTCAATTCAAATCAATCCTAAAGAAACCAACATAGAATATGATAAGGATTTAGTGCTCGTCCTATCAGACTGGATGGATGAAAATCCCAAGACACAGCTTAGAAATTTAAAACGTGGCAACGAGTGGTATCTCATCAAGAAAAACCAAGTACAAAGTTGGGACAAAGTTATTGCCAAGGGAGCTACTGGCGCAAAGCTAAAAATGATGTGGCAACGTATGCCCGATATGGCAATTTTAGATAATTATTACGACAAGTTTTTTATTAATGGAGGGGCAGAACAGAATTATCCCGATTTAAGTCCTGGCGAAAAGGTTCGTGTACGTTTTGTAAATGCCGCAGCCGCCTCTTATTTCTGGCTCACATTTGGAGGTGAAGACCCAATGCTGGTTTCTGCGGATGGACTGGATGTTGTGCCTGTAGAGAAAAATAAAACCTTAATCGGTGTTGCAGAAACCTATGACTTTATTGTAACCATCCCNGAAAGCGGAAAATTGGAAATACTTGCTACCTCACAAGATGGTTCTGGTCAGGCATCAGCTTATTTAGGAACCGGCAAAATTTTGAATGCGCCTAAAGTTCCAAAACCAGACTTGATAAAGCAAATGCAAGAAATGATGTCAATGGATATGAAAATGGGCGCACCTGCAGCAAAGTTCAATCCTTCAAAGAACGATTCCATTGAAAAGATGAAAAAATATGCGATGAAGATGGATGGAATGCAAATGGACGGAATGAATATGAAAGACGATAATATGAAGATGGATGGGATGCAGAAAGACAAAGATTCCACGAAAATGAAGCACGACGAAATGGCTCACGAAGATATGAAAATGGAAAGTGACAAAGGGCAAATGAACGGCGGAATGAAAATGGGCTATATCGTGCCGCAAGACAAGGTTATTGGCGACAATATGAAAACAGGAGGAAATCCAGAATTTAACTATAACTATTTAAAAGCACCGGGAAACACTGAGTTTGAAGATGGAAAACCTGTGCGTGAAATGCTTTTCAACCTAACGGGAAATATGAATCGCTACGTATGGTCTATCAACGGTGTTCCGCTTTCTGAAACCGATAAAATTAAAATCAACCAAGGCGAAGTGGTTCGTATAACCCTGAACAATATGACGATGATGCACCACCCTATGCACCTACACGGTCACTTTTTTAGGGTGCTTAATGAAAATGGCGAGCGTAGTCCGTTAAAGCATACTGTAAACGTTGCACCTATGCAGAAAGTGGTTATCGAATTTGATGCCGTTGAGTATGGCGATTGGTTTTTCCATTGCCACGTACTTTACCATATAAATAGTGGGATGGCAAGGGTCTTCAGCTATGATACACCACGGGATGAAAGATTAAAAGGCTATCCACTTACTAATTTGACCACAGAAGCAGACCATATGTGGACTTGGGGCGAGGTGACAGCAGCAAGCCATATGACAGAATTGTTCTATACAGCAACCAATATACGTAACCAGTTCATAGTAAGAGGAGAATATGGTTGGAATGAAAATTTAGAAGCAGAGTTTACATACGAGCGTTGGCTCAATAGTTACTTCAGGGTGTTTGGTGGTGTAAATGTTGAAAATGAGGGCGAAGATAGTCTTGATGAGATTTCCACTACGGGTGTAGTTGGTGTGAGGTATCTACTACCATTGCTTATAGATTCCGATTTGAGAATCGATAATAAACTAAGACCAACAATCTCTTTCGCCACAGCAACAATGATATTTAGAAATGTAGCACTGTACGGTGAGTACGAATACCAAATGGACTTTGGTTGGGTTACAGATTTTGAGGAAGGAACTGATTTTAAAGAAGAAACTACTTGGCAAGTAGGTTTAGAGTTCGTTTTGAGTCGTGATTTCTCTTTGATGGGGAGCTATGACAACCGATTTGGAGCAGGTGGAGGATTATCGCTAAGATTTTAAGAAATGGCACAATACAAGAAAAATAGTTTGAGTTTAACCGGAGCGGTATCGCTTGGTACTGGTGTAATGATAGGTGCAGGAATATTTGCCTTATTAGGACAAGTAGCTGAGTTATCAGGGCAATGGTTTCCGTATGCATTTCTTGTAGGCGCTATCATTTCAGGATTTAGTGCATATACGTATGTG
>FUFK010049778.1_pt1 | contig 17862 bp, 12 predicted proteins | sample 1021851 | NCBI WGS metagenome assembly FUFK01 (sample SAMEA51879418, study PRJEB19060) | metagenome | reverse complement strand
GTTGCCCCCATTGTCCAATATTCCCCACTGCTGCCTCCCGTAGGAGTCNGGGCCGTGTCTCAGTCCCGGTGTGGCTGATCATCCTCTCAGACCAGCTATGGATCGTCGCCTTGGTAGGCCTTTACCCCACCAACTAGCTAATCCAACGCAGGCTCATCTAATAGCACGAGGCCCGAAGGTCCCCCGCTTTCCCCCGTAGGGCGTATGCGGTATTAGCTCGAGTTTCCCCGAGTTGTCCCCCACTACTAGGTAGATTCCTACGCGTTACTCACCCGTCCGCCGCTTTACTCACACCGAAGTGTTTTCGCGCTCGACTTGCATGTGTTAGGCCTGCCGCCAGCGTTCAATCTGAGCCATGATCAAACTCTTCAGTTGAAGATCTTTAACCTCTGACCGAAGTCAAGAGGAGATGGTTACGCAAAGCTTGCTTTACCATCCAAAATCTCAGCTCAGACACAATTCGAAATCATTGAATCAATGGTCACTTGTTGTGTCTGAATAGTTAGTGAAAACTATCCCAACAAGTGCCCACACATCTGTCTTTATCTGATTTTTAAGCAACAAACCTGCCGCTCGGGCAGGTCTCTGACCGGGGGGGTTACCCCCGCCAAGGCCGCGCATTATACGTACCGCTTGAAGCCGTGCAAGCCTTTTTCGAAAAAAAGTTTTGGGGCCGGGAGCGGGAGCAGAAACGGGGTCGAAACTGCTGCGCGGGGCGGCGATCTTAACAACAGCCCAAGCCGGCCGCAAGGCAGTGAATCCGGTATTTTCGGGCAGTTTGGGGCATCAGCCCACTACCCCCCTATGACGTCAACGGGATCGGGTTTGAGCGCGGCGTAATCGCCATAGCAGGAGCGCCGCAAAGACCACGCCATAGACGAGCGCCTCACCTACATCGGAGCGCGCCAACCAAAACAGATGCAGCCACGCCAATACCGTTGCCGGGTAGATAAGGCGATGCAACTGGCGCCACCGCCGGCCAAGAGAGCGCCGGGCACGGTCTGTTGAAGTGAGCGCAAGCGGCAATAGAGCCAGCCACGCCGAAAACCCGACGAGGACATAAGGCCGCTCTTTTAGCTCCTCGACCAGTANCGCCCCGCTCCAGCCAACGTACACCTGAGCAAAGAGCAGAAGATGCAGGCTGACATAGAGGAACAGAGAGAGCCCCAGTACACGCCGGTAACGGAACAAACCCCGCCAACCCCTCTGGGCCAATGGTNCGGCGAGCAGCACAATCGCCAGCCCGCGCAGGCCCCACTCGCCCGTGCCTTGCATCAGCCGCTTGGCNGGGTCGGGTCCGAGGTCTCCAGATGCCAGCTGAAAAGACAGCTGTGCCAGGGGCAGCAAGCAAAGCGTGACCATTGCGAGCGTCGCACACCACGGCGGCACTGTCAGTCTGGTCAACACGGATAGCCTCGATTAATCGTCGCAGGCCGATATGCTCGGCGGCTCAGTAGAACTTGCGCAGATCCATGCCCTGATACAGGCCTGCCACCTGCTCCTCGTAGCCATTGAATGGCAGCGTGGGCACCCGGTTGGGCTTGAAAATAGAGGAAGGCAGCTTGCGCTCAAAGCGCTGGGACCAGCGCGGATGGTCCACCTCCGGATTCACGTTGGCGTAGAAGCCGTACTCGCTGGGCTGCAGCATTTGCCAGCTTGTTTTCGGTTGCTTTGCGGTGACATTGATTTCCACGATCGACTTGATGCTCTTAAAACCNTACTTCCATGGAACCACCAGCCGCAACGGAGCACCGTTTTGATTGGGCAGGGTTTTGCCGTATAAACCCACCGCCACAAGGGTCAGCGGATGCAGNGCCTCGTCCATGCGTAGCCCTTCTCGATAGGGCCAATCGATGATGCTAGTAAACGAACGAGTACCGCGCATCTCTCCCCGCCGGTAAAGGGTTTTAAACTCAACAAATTTGCCTTCGGCTTTTGGCTCAAATCGCTTCAGGAGCTGTGCCAGAGGGAAGCCTACCCAGGGCACCACCATCGACCATGCCTCGACGCAGCGAAACCGATAGATCCGTTCCTCAAGATCAAACTCGGAGAGCACATCTTCTACATGTAGCGACCCTGGCTGATTAACCAAGCCCCCAACCTTCACAGTCCAGGGATCGGTCGTCATGTTATGAGCGTGGCGGGCGGGATCAGACTTGTCCGTACCGAACTCATAAAAGTTGTTGTAAGTNGTCACCGCATCGTAGGGCGTCTGTTCATNGACCAGTGATCGATCGGCATNCGGGCTGAAGCTCAAGGCGCTTNGCGCGCTGGCTTGGGCNGCGGCAATAGANGGAGCACCCAGCGCGCCCGCCATCGTGCCGGCTGAGGCTTTGATCAGGGCACGGCGATTGAGGAAGACCTGCTCGGGCGTGATGTCTGAAGAGGCAATACTGTGGTCAGTGTAAGTCCGTTTTTTCATGATGCGAGGCGCCCTCCTGGCTGTCCTTATCTCGGTTGGCGGAGATACTGCACGGGTCCCGACAGGGCGTAGACCACAGCCATACTCCAGATCGCAAGCGGCGGGTCGAGCGCAATCAGGCCGAGCACCGCGACAATAGACAGCATTCTGACGAAAGGCACCCGTCGATCAAAGTTGATGCTCTTAAAGCTGGAATACGGGAAGCGCGAGATCATCAGGAAACCCAGCGCTGTAAGCAGCAACGCATGCACCCAGTCCAAAGCGGGCCCCGTCCACCCGTGGGTCGGACCCATCCAAACGAGACAGGCNGCTGTCGCGGCGGCGGGCGGGCTGGCAAGGCCGGTAAAGTGCGTTGTGTCGTCGTTTTCTTTATGTGCATTGAAGCGCGCCAGACGAAGCGCAACGCACGCGGTATAGATGAAGGCCGCGACCCAGCCGACTTTCCCGAGACCGGTGAGCGCCCAGTTGAACGTCAGCAGAGCGGGGGCCACACCGAAGCTCACCATGTCGGCGAGGCTGTCATACTGCGCACCAAATGCACTGTTGGTGCCGGTGAGCCGAGCGACGCGACCATCGAGGCCATCGAATACCATGGCAACGAGAATGGCTACGGCACCTGCATAAAAGTCACCCTGCATGCCAGCAATGATCGAGTAAAACCCGCAAAACAGCGCGCCAGAGGTAAACAGGTTGGGGAGCAGGAAAATGCCCTTGGCCTCTGTGGGCGAGTCAGACTGAGACTCCTCATAGTCNCCCACCAGGCTAGCCAGCGGCGCCTCGATCTGCCCCGCCGCGCGCTCCAACTCATTGCTATCCGATGTCTCATCTGTTGATGACATACNCNCTGCTCTCCTTCGCCTCTNCGGCGCTTCTCCATTAATTAATTGTACCAGTGGCGTTTACCCCGGGCACGATGTCCGACACAATACGCCCCCTTTTTTCGGGCCCCAATCGAGGACACGCCAGTGAGTAACTATTTCAACTCCCTTCCGCTTCGCACCCAGCTTCAGGAACTGGGCAAGTGCCGGTTTATGGACCCGGCTGAATTCGAGGCGGGCGTGGAGCCGCTGGCAGGCAAGAAACTCGTGATTATTGGCTGCGGCGCCCAAGGCTTTAACCAGGGCCTGAACCTGCGCGACAGCGGGCTGAACGTGGCCTACGCACTGAGAAAAGAAGCAATTGAAGAAAAGCGCCCCTCCTGGGTCAAAGCCACCGAGGCAGGTTTTCAGGTTGGCACTTATGAAGAGATGGTCCCAGAGGCCGACATGGTGCTGAACCTAACGCCTGACAAGCAGCACACCAACGTGGTCGAGTCGGTCATGCCNTTGATGAAGCAAGGCGCGTGTCTGTCTTACTCCCACGGCTTCAACATCGTCGAAGAAGGCATGAAGATCCGCGAAGATCTCACCGTGATCATGGTGGCACCCAAGTGCCCGGGCACTGAGGTACGAGAGGAATACCTGCGTGGCTTCGGCGTGCCGACCCTGATTGCCGTGCACCTCGAGAATGATCCGCAAGGTCAGGGCCTCGAGCTCGCTAAAGCTTATGCGGCAGGCACGGGCGGGCACCGGGCCGGCGTGCTGGAGTCCTCATTTATTGCAGAGGTGAAGTCTGACCTGATGGGTGAGCAGACCATCCTGTGCGGCATGCTGCAGACCGGCTCGCTGCTGTGTTTTGACCGCATGGTGGAGCTGGGTATTGATGCCGCCTATGCCGCCAAATTGGTGCAGTACGGATGGGAGACGGTNACAGAGGGCCTGAAGCAAGGCGGCATCACCAACATGATGGATCGCCTGTCTAACCCGGCCAAGATCCGCGCTTTTGATTTAGCCGAAGAGATGAAGGGCATCCTGCGCCCGCTCTTTGAAAAGCATCAGGACGACATCATGTCGGGCCACTTCTCCAGCACCATGATGGCCGACTGGGCGGCCAATGATGCCAACCTGCTGAAATGGCGCGCTGAAACCAATGGCACGCCTTTTGAACTGCAAGACATCACTGATGACGCCATCGACGAGCAGACCTACTACGACCAGGGCATTTTGATGGTGGCAATGGTCAAGGCCGGAGTGGAGTTGGCCTACGAGACCATGGTGTCTGCGGGCATTATCGAAGAGTCAGCCTATTACGAATCGCTTCATGAGACACCGCTCATCGCCAATACCATTGCGAGGAAAAAGCTNTACGAGATGAATGTCGTNATTTCGGACACCGCTGAATACGGCTGTTACCTGTTCGATCAAGCCGCGCGTCCGCTCCTCAAAGCATTTGTCGCAGGTCTTGATGCAGACGTGATAGGCACGGGCATGACCGGCGGCAACGCGGTGGATAACCGGCGTTTGATCGACGTCAACGCAGAAATCCGCGCGCACTCGGTTGAGGTCGTGGGCGCCAGACTGCGTGGTTATATGACCGGCATGAAGGCCATCTCCTCCGCCGACNGACGCCAAGTGAACGACTTCAGCGTTGATCGCGTATGAGAACGCATAACAATGCCATTGATAGGGACCCAGCCGGTCGTTAGACTTGCGCCCCACCGAATTTTGAACCGTACTCACCAGGAACTCCTATGAGCTTTAATCTGATGTTGCCGCCCATTCTTGGGGTGGTCGGACTCGCAATTGCGTTCGTGATTTACACCGTGATGTCTCGCGCCTCTGATGGCGAAGCAAAAGAACGCGGTATTGCCGAGCAGATCCATATCGGCGCCATGGTCTTCATGCACCGTGAATACAAGCTGCTGCTGGCATTCGCTGCAGTCTTGATTGTGGGCATCCTGGTCTCTCCGCTTGGTACCAATACCGCCATCGCCTTTGTAGCGGGCGCAGTCTCTTCGGCCACGGCGGGTTATCTGGGCATGTACGCAGCCACCAAAGCTAACGTCCGGACTGCGGTCGCAGCCAACACCGAGGGCGCGGCGTCGGCGCTTAACATTGCCTTCTACGGCGGCTCAATCATGGGCCTCTGCGTGGCGTCACTGGGTCTTCTGGGGCTCGGCGGTCTCTACTACTACTTCGGTGGTGATCCCCATACTGCTCACGCGATCCACGGCTTTGGCATGGGCGGTTCAGTGGTAGCACTCTTCTCGCGCGTAGGTGGCGGCATCTATACTAAATCAGCCGATGTCGGTGCTGACCTGGTCGGTAAAGTCGAAGCGGGCATCCCCGAAGATGATCCCCGTAACCCGGGCGTCATCGCCGATAACGTGGGCGACAACGTCGGTGATATCGCCGGTATGGGTTCCGATATTTTTGAGTCCTACTGTGGCTCCATGATCGCCTGCATTGCGATCGCATCCACTATGGCAATCACGGCAGCTGAGCAAAGCGCCATGATGGCCTTCCCGCTGGCCCTCGCCAGNATTGGCTTGCTCGCCTCTGTTGCAGGCATTNTGATTGTNCGTGCGCGCTCCTCNGCTGCACCNGAAGCGGCGCTACGCAGTGGCACACTGGGTGCCCCGGTTATCTTCATTGTTATGGCCTGGTTCCTGTCAGAGAACATGGGCATCTCACAGAACATCTGGTGGGCGGTCGTCTCGGGTGCTGTGGGCGGCATCGCCATCGGCCTCATCACCGAATATTACACCGGTGGTAAGCCCGTGAGGACCATCGCCAAGTCAGGTGAAACCGGTTCGGCAACGGTCATGATCACTGGCCTCGCGGTCGGCATGCAGTCAGTCGTGGCGCCGGTACTGTTCCTGGCTGCCATTATCTTCGTCTCGACCAATCTCGCAGGACTGTACGGTGTGGGTATCGCCGCGGTGGGCATGCTCGCTACTGTCGGCATCACTATGGCAATCGATGCTTACGGCCCCGTTGCTGACAACGCAGGCGGTATTGCTGAGATGGCCGGCATGGGCGCTGACACACGCGAAATCACCGATGGTCTGGATGAAGTGGGTAACACCACTGCGGCGATTGGTAAGGGTTTTGCCATTGGCGCTGCGGCGCTGGCGGCACTGGCCATCATCGCGGCGTTCGTCGAGACCGTGACGNTCAACAACCCGGACTTTGATTTGCAGCTGTCTGATCCGGAAGTGCTGATCGGTATCTTTATCGGCGGCACCATTCCCTTCCTGATNGCTTCCATCACCATGACAGCGGTGGGCGANGCGGCTTTTGACATGATCAACGAGATTCGTCGCCAGTTCCGAGAGATTCCGGGCCTGTTGGAAGGCAACGCCGAGCCGGACACCGCGCGCTGTGTGGATATTGCGACGACCGCTGCGCTCAAGCGGATGGTGGTCCCCGGTGCGATTGCTGTACTGGCGCCAGTTGTCGTGGGCTTTGGGCTCGGTGCGACCTCGCTGGGCGGTATGTTGGCGGGCGGCCTGTTGGGCTGCGTCCTGATGGCGCTGATGATGGCCAACGCTGGCGGCGCCTGGGATAACGCCAAGAAGTACATTGAAAAGGGCAACCTCGGTGGTAAGGGTTCCGACACCCACGCCGCGGCAGTCGTTGGCGACACCGTCGGCGACCCCTTCAAGGATACCTCCGGCCCGTCGATGAACATTCTGATCAACGTAATGGCTATCGTGAGTCTGGTGATTGCACCGCTGCTCTGATCCCTCCCGAGAAANCAAAAAAGGGGCCAACTGGCCCCTTTTTTTGTGCTCGGTCTTTACGACCTATTTCTAGTGCTAAGAGTCACTCTCAGATTGAAATGCTTCGAGAGTGGGCAGTGAGCCTATGGCGCCAAGACTTTCTCCCCGCGCGCCATACCCGCCACACCAGAGCGNACGACNTCGAGGACTTCGGTTTCACCGAGCGCCTGCAGGAAGGAATCGAGCTTTTCCGAGGGCCCCGTAAGCTGCACCACATAGGTCGTGGGGCCCACATCGATGATCTGCCCGCGGAAGATCTCGGCTGTGCGCTTGACTTCATCACGCTGCGCATCCACGGCGCGGACTTTAACCAGCAGCGTATCGCGCTCCACGTGTGCACCCTCTGTAAGATCCACCACCTTCACCACGTCCACAATCTTGTTGAGGTGCTTGGTGATCTGCTCGATCTTGAGATCATCGCCCGTAGTGGTCACAGTCAATCGGGACAGTGAGTGATCATCCGTGGGCGCGACGTTCAAGGTTTCGATGTTGTAGCCGCGCTGCGAGAACAGCCCCACCACTCTCGACAAGGCGCCAGACTCGTTTTCCAGCAGTACTGAGAGTATCCGTCTCATATCAGGTTCTCTCCGTCTTGCTGAGCCACATATCCTTCATCGCGCCGTTGGGCGCGACCATCATTGGGTATACGTGCTCATCAGGGTCGATATGGATATCCATAAAGACCAGCTTGTCTTTCAGGGCAAAGGCTTCCTTCATCGCCGGCAACAAGTCGGATTGAGATTTGACCTCCATACCAACGTGCCCATAGGCCTCCGCAAGCTTCACAAAATCGGGCAGCGACGCCGCGTAGTGGCTCTCCGAGTAACGCCCCTCGTACTGCATATCCTGCCACTGCTTGACCATACCGAGGTAGTCATTACGCAGGTTGATGATCTTCACCGGGCAGCCGTACTGACTGCAGGTAGAGAGCTCCTGGATATTCATCTGGATGCTTCCCTCTCCTGTCACACACGCTACATCGGCATCCGGCAGGGCAATTTTGATACCCATGGCCGCAGGGAGGCCAAATCCCATGGTGCCGAGGCCGCCGGAATTGACCCAGCGGCGCGGGTAGTCAAACTTGTAGTACTGGGCAGCGAACATCTGATGCTGTCCGACGTCTGATGTGACATAAGCCTCGCCGTTGGTAGCTTCATACAGCGCACAGATCGCGTCTTGAGGCATGATCGATGCCGACTCGCCATATCGGCGGCCGTGCCAGAGACCATGCGCCTCTCGCCAGCTGTCGACTTGTTGCCACCACTGCGCCAACGCCTCTGGATCAGGCAATGCCCGCTCGGCGCCCTCCATCTGCAGAGCAACCTGCTTGTCCAACTCCTCGAGGATGGTGTCCACCGGCCCGACAATCGGGATGTCAACGGGCACTATCTTGGAAATCGACGCCGGGTCGATATCCACATGAATGATCTTGGCACCCGGGCAGAACTTGGAGACCGTATTAGTTACGCGGTCATCAAAACGCGCACCCACTGCAAGGATCACATCCGAGTGATGCATTGCCATGTTGGCCTCGTAGAAGCCATGCATACCCAGCATGCCCAGAAACTGCCGGTCACTGCCCGGATACGCACCCAAACCCATGAGGGTATTGGTCACAGGGTAATTCAGCCGGCGCGCCAGTGCGGTCAGTTGTGAAGAACCCTCACCCTGAATAACCCCGCCCCCGGCATAGATCACGGGTCTCTTGGCGCTGAGCAGCATGCGCGCCGCTTTGCGAATTTGGCCCGAGTGACCTTTGGCAGACGGCTGATAGGAGCGCATGCTGACCGTCTCGGGGTACTCGTATTCGAACTTGTGCTCCGGGTGGGTCAGATCTTTTGGGATGTCGACCACAACCGGCCCTGGACGGCCCGTGGAGGCGATAAAAAAGGCCTTCTTGATAGTCGAAGGAATATCCTCCGGCTTCTGCACCAGAAAGCTGTGTTTAACGATAGGGCGGGAGACACCGATCATGTCGGTCTCCTGAAACGCATCCTCACCAATGAGATGGCTCTGGACCTGACCCGAGATCACGACCAGGGGTATCGAGTCCATATAGGCCGTGGCAATGCCCGTAATCGCGTTGGTCGCGCCGGGCCCCGATGTCACCAAGACGACACCGGGCTTACCGGTGGCGCGCGCATAGCCGTCTGCCGCATGGGTAGCTGCCTGCTCGTGGCGCACCAGAATATGTGGGACTTTTTCTGCCTTGAACAAGGCATCGTAGATGTGGAGCGCAGCTCCACCGGGATATCCGAAGATGTACTCTACACCTTCGTCTTCAAGGGCGCGGACGATCATCTCGCCGCCGGACAGCATTTCCATGGCCACTCTCCATCTCGTTGCATCAGAGGGTGGCGAGCCGCCATACGTGCACGCCACCATCACCTGTCGCACGAGACACTGGCCGGATCGGTCCGGCACCCTGCCAGATCACGATCACGAAACCCGTGTATCGGTGACCTGCGGGGTAACGCAGCGTCGAGCCCGAGTGGCTGAGGCTATGCCTTGCCTGACGGAACCCGCAAACAGCCTGAGAAACTATCCCGTCTCTGAGGTAGGCCAGAGGGTGAGGGTACTCACCGGTAGCCGTTGCCGCTCGCGTGACGGTGCGGATTGTCTGGGCGCTGGACGCGCAAAGTCAAGGGATGTCGACAAATGACCATAATCAGCGTTGATGACTCCTGACCTGCGCGATAGGGTTGTCTCTCCACGCGACGGCCATTCTATGGACGGAAAGCCAACGTTTTTCAGTATTGCAGCGTCTTCAATACCGCTACTGCTCCTTCAAGGACAGCTCGTAGATGCCAGCCCCATTTATCGCTGGATCGGTTTGTACGTGACGCCATGACGGGGCCACTATGGCTAGCAGCAGGCTCGCGATGGCTAAGACGAGCATCAGCTCAATCAGGGTAAACCTGTTGCGCGGTTCAGAGCTTGGTTGCACGCCTTATGTAGCCCACCTCAACTGCTGGCAGGCCAGTCTCTGACAACGGGTATCACGGTCACAGATCATTGGCCTGAACCGATGATCTGTGACAAGTGAGGATGACTTACCGCATCACGCAGCGTCCACCAGGGCGGGGGACTTTACGAACCTAAGCTCGCTCCCCGACAGCGTCGCCTCAATCGTATCTCCCGGAATAAAATCACCGGCCAGCAACGCCTCAGCCAGCGGGTTTTCAATCAACCGCTGGATGGCACGCTTCAACGGGCGGGCGCCATACACGGGGTCAAAGCCCTGATCGGCCAGGTGCGCCATCACGTCATCACTCACCGACAGTTTCAGCGAACGATCTGCGAGCCGGGCGCTCACAGCCTCCAGCTGTAAGGCCGCGATATCGGCGATATGGGATTGTTCGAGCGCGTGGAACACCACAGACTCATCGATGCGGTTGAGGAACTCAGGTCTGAAGTGGCTGGCTACATCCGCCATCACTTTGGCCTGAATCGTCGCCTTGAGTGCGCCGCGATCCGCAGTGGCATCATTTTCCTCAAGCGCCTCGCGGATATGCACTGCGCCCAAGTTCGACGTCATCACCACCACGGTGTTGCGGAAATCCACCGTTCTGCCCTGGCCGTCGGTCAATCGCCCATCTTCCAGCACCTGCAGCAGAATATTGAAGACATCAGGATGCGCCTTTTCGACCTCATCCAGCAGCAGGAGTGAGTATGGTCTGCGACGCACCGCCTCGGTGAGGTATCCGCCCTCTTCATAGCCCACGTACCCCGGTGGCGCGCCGATCAGCCGCGCAACAGAGTGCTGCTCCATAAACTCGGACATATCGATGCGAACCATCGCTTGCTCGCTGTCGAACAAGTAGTCTGCCAGTGCCTTACAGAGCTCGGTTTTACCGACACCAGTAGGCCCCAGGAACAAGAATGAACCATTGGGTCGCTGCGGATCGGCGAGCCCGGCTCGCGCGCGGCGCACCGCATTGGAGACTGCCACAACGGCTTCATCCTGCCCCACAACACGATGATGCAACGTCTCCTCCATGCGCAGTAACTTCTCACGATCGCCCTCCAACATCTTGGCGATCGGGATACCCGTCCACCGCGAAACCACCTCGGCAACCTCTTCCTCGGTCACGCGGGAGCGCAGCAAGGTGGGCTCGGGCATATCCTCCGCCGAGGCACCCTGCAATCGTCGCTCAAGGTCAGGCAATACGCCATGCTGTATTTCCGACATTCTGGTCAGATCCCCTGCCCGTCGGGCCACCTCTAAATCCAGTTTGGCTTGTTCGATGTCACTTTTGATCTGGGTTGCACCCTGTACCGCCGCTTTTTCGGCCAGCCAGACCTCCTCGAGGTCCGTGTACTCGCGCTCGATCACCGCGATCTGTTCATCGAGCTGGGCCATCTCTTTCTCTGCCGCCGCAGACTCCTCTTTTTTCACCGCCTCGCGCTCAATCTTCAGCTGAATCAGGCGACGCTCGAGGCGATCCATGGCCTCGGGCTTGGAGTCAATTTCCATTCTGATCCGACTGCCTGCCTCATCGATCAGGTCGANGGCTTTGTCGGGCAGTTGCCGGTCAGTGATGTAACGTTGACTCAGTTTGGCCGCAGCGATAATGGCGCTGTCAGTAATATCGACGCTGTGATGCACCTCGTAGCGCTCTTTTAGGCCACGCAGAATGGCGATGGTGTCCTCCTCGCTGGGCTCGTCCACCAGCACCTTCTGGAAACGTCGCTCCAGCGCGGCGTCTTTTTCCACATACTGGCGATATTCGTTCAAGGTGGTCGCGCCGACACAGTGCAGCTCACCGCGGGCCAAGGCAGGTTTGAGCATGTTGCCCGCATCCATCGAGCCCTCGGCCTTGCCCGCCCCGACCATGGTGTGGAGCTCATCGACAAACAGGATGATGCGCCCCTCTTCTTTTGACAGCGCCTTCAGCACCGCCTTGAGCCGCTCCTCAAAATCGCCCCGGAACTTGGCACCGGCCAGAAGGGCCCCCAGGTCCAACGCCAGAATGCGCTTGTCTTTGAGACCCTCAGGCACCTCGCCATTGACCACGCGCTGAGCCAAGCCTTCCACGATCGCAGTCTTACCCACACCGGGCTCACCGATCAGCACAGGGTTATTTTTGGTCCGTCGCTGCAACACCTGAATCGTCCGGCGAATCTCATCATCCCGACCAATCACGGGGTCCAACTCACCCGCTGCAGCACGCTCGGTCAGATCGACCGTATATTTTTCCAGCGCCTGACGCGTCTCTTCCGACTCAGCCGACTGCACCGCCTCGCCACCGCGCGCTGACTCAATCGCCCGCTCCAGCGCCTGCGCGGTCACGCCGGCCTCGCTCAATAGCGATGCCGTCGACTTTGATTCCAGCATTGCCAACAGCACGGCATCGGTGGACAGATACGTGTCGCCGGCCTGTTGGGACAACTTGTCTGCCCGATTCAGCAGCCGCTGGGTTTCCTGACTGACGTGGATATCTTCACTGCCCGAAACCGTCGCCATGGCACCCAGCGCGGCATCCACTGCAGCTTGTAGAGGCTCCACCGCGGCACCCGCCGCCAACAGTAGTGCACGCGAGGCAGAGCCGGCAGGGTCCAGCATTGCTTTCAATAAATGAAGCGGCTCGATAAAAGGGTGATCCCGGCCAATCGCGAGGGACTGTGCCTCACCTACAGCCGCTTGTAACGAACGTGTCAGCTTGTCCATGCGCATCGCTCTCTCCTTGATCCCACTTTGCGGGTCAGCTTTGTCTGAGAGAGATATGGGGGCCTAAAACCCTTTTTCAAGTGTGGGTTTATACAGTCTGGCGACGCCCAGCTGACGCTCAATGCAGCGCAACAGGCACGAAACGGCTACAAACACAGTCGCCGCGTGAGTCTCTAATCGCGGGTGATCGGTCGGTTGGTTGNTTTACAGATGCGGCNCACGATGGGTCAGCTCAACCACACCAGCGTTGCCATGCGTCCGGTAGCGGGTCCCTCGCGACGATGGGAGAAAAAGTGATCTGGNTCGCCGACAGTGCATCTCCCCCCNCCTGTGATCTCGGACACCCCCTCTCGGGTAAGCCTGAGGCGTGCCAGTGCCGACAAATCCGCCATCCAGTGCCCTTGGCGATGAGACGGATGAAAGCAGTCGCCGCTCTCCTCACCGCACCCTTGCTCAAAGGCCGTTTTCACCTCAGGGCCGACCTCATAGGCCCCTGCACTGATCGCCGGGCCCAGCCAGGCCGTTATCGACGCCGGCTCGGCGGGCATCGCTGCAAGCAATGACTCCAATACCCCCGCCGCCAGACCTCGCCAGCCCGCGTGGGCAATGCCCACACAGCTCGCATCTCTGGCCATGAGCACCACAGGCAGACAATCCGCCGTCAAAACTGCCAGCGGTAGGCTGCGTGCCGCCGTCCAGTGCGCATCCGCGTCTGGTACCACCCCGGGCGCCGCCTCCACCGCGCTCACCCCGTGGACTTGATTCAGCCAACAAACGGCATGCCCCGGCAGCGCCTCAGCCAGCCGGCGGCGATTTTCGTCAACGCTCTCGGCCTTGTCGCCAACGTGGTCAGCCAGATTNAAGNTGTCGTAGGGGGATNGGCTGACGCCTCCCTCACGAGTGCTGACCCGAATCTCTATACCGTCGAGCACTGCGGCGGGCGCCCAGAGTGGGAGCGACACCATTAGACCGGATCCTCCTGCGAGAGGCAGTGGATCANATCCGCCAGATCCGCGGGGATGGGCGCCGCAAAGTGCATCGACTCAGATGAGTCAGGGTGGAGAAAGGTCAGTTCCCGGGCATGCAACGCCTGCCGGGAGAAATCAGTCAGCGTCGCCAGCAACCGCTCGCTCGCGCCCGCAGGGCGTGTTGCGCGCCCACCATAGACGGAATCGCCCACCAACGGATGCTTACGCGCCGCGAGATGCACTCTGATCTGGTGGGTGCGACCCGATTCGAGACTGACATCAAGCTGNGTGTGCGCGCCGAATCGCTGCGCGATCCGGTAATGAGTGACAGCCGGCTTGCCATCGGGTACCACCGCCATCTTGATGCGGGAGGTCGGGTGGCGTCCAATGGGCTCATCGATCGTGCCGCCTCCCGAGAACGTGCCGCGGCAGACCGCGCTATACAGACGACTGACTGATCGATCCGCCAACTGCGCCACCAAAGACTTGTGGGCTAGCGGTGATCGGGCCGCGAGCATGATTCCCGAGGTGTCTTTGTCGAGACGATGCACAATGCCACCCCGGGGCAGAGCCGCCATTTCCGGTGCATGCGCCAGCAGGCCGTTGACGAGGGTGCCGCTGTGATGGCCAGCGGCCGGATGCACCACCAGTCCNGCGGGCTTGTTCAACACGATCACATGCTCATCTTCATGCAGGATATCCAGAGGGAGATCCTCGGGGATCCACTCGACACGGTCCTCAGCCTCCGGCGTCAGCACCAGCTGATCATCCACGGCGACCTTNTCGCGAGGTTTGGCGGTGCTCTGATTACGCTGCAGACGCCCGGCTTTGATCCACTCAGCCAACCGACTGCGGGAAAAATCCGTGAACAGCGCCGCTGCCGCCGCATCCAGACGCTGGCCATGCAAGTCCGCCGGGACCCTGGCAGATAGCGGCTCTTCGGCCGCTAAAACTTCGTCTTCCAAGCGCTGTGACTCCCGCACGGTTGCGTTTACACTACGTGCCCAAAATGTACCACGGTGGACGACTGCTCTTGGCCCTCCGCATATTGTTAACGCGCAGCTTACTGCTCAGCTTATTGCTGCTTTCCTCAGGTTGCTCCTGGTTTGGCGGCGATGATGACGATCTGGTTGCTGATTCTGGCGAGCAGCAACTCTACCGGGAGGCGCAGCGACACCTGAAGAATGAGAACTTCGGCCTCGCGGTCCGCAGCCTGCAAATGCTCGAGAGCCGATACCCGTTTGGTCGCTATGCCGAGCAAGCACAGTTAGAGCTGGTCTACGCCCACTATGGCGCCTATGAATTTGAGGCCGCGACCGAGGCCGCGGATCGCTTTATTCGGCTACACCCCCGGCACCCAAACGTCGACTACGCCTTCTACATGAAGGGGCTGGCCGCCTACGACATCGAACCCGGATTCTTCTCGCGCTTCATTCCTTCCGATGACACCAAGCGCGATGTCAGCCGTATCAGGATTGCCTTCGCTGAGTTCTCCCAGTTACTGACGCGCTATCCGGACAGCGCTTACGCCCCCGATGCGCGCCAGCGGATGGTACACATGCGCAACATGCTCGCCCGTCACGAAATTCACGTGGCGAACTATTATTTCCGCCGCGGCGCTTATATGGCGGCACTGAACCGCGGCAAATATGTGGTCGAGCATATGCAGCAGACGCCCAGCGTGGCCGATGGACTCGCAATCATGGCCCAAGCCTATCTGTTGCTGGGTCTGAACGATCTGGCCGAGGAATCAATCGACGTCCTGTGTGAGAACTACCCCGATCACCCCAACCTGACCCCGGGTTGCACCTTCGACACTGTCTATACGATGGACGGACTAGAGCGATCCTGGATCAATCGCGCGACACTGGGCTTATTCAATCCTCCCAAGCCGCCCCAGTTTAATTACCGCCCCAAATCCTGAGACGGAGCCTGAAGGCTTTAACTGGACGAGCGCCAGGCCCAGGTAATGGGATAGCGCCGGTCACGGCCAAACGCACGACGTGAAATTCTGACACCCACAGGCGCCTGGCGGCGCTTGTACTCGTTTAGGTCCACGAGCCGTACAACGCGCTCGACATCCTCCTGCGAGAACCCTGCATCCACCATCTCCTGACGCGAGGCGTCCTGCTCGACATATAGTTCGATGATCTGATCGAGCACCTCGTAGGGTGGCAGACTGTCCTCGTCCTTCTGATCAGGGGCCAGCTCCGCCGAGGGCGGGCGGGTAATCACCCGCTCGGGGATACACTCACCCAGCGTGTTGCGATGCCTCGCCAACGCGTAGACCAGCATCTTGGGGCAGTCCTTGAGCACATCGAAGCCGCCGGCCATGTCTCCGTACAGCGTGGAATAACCTACCGCCAGCTCGCTCTTGTTACCCGTGGTCAACACCAATAGATTTTTCTTGTTGGAGATCGACATCANCAGCACACCGCGACAACGTGCCTGAAGGTTTTCTTCGGTGATATTGGCGGGCAAACCGGAAAACTCGTCCGCCAGCGTCGTCATGAAGGCCTCATACAAGGNTNCAATCGACAGATTGCTGAAGCGCACGCCAAGTGCNTGAGCTTCCGCCTCGGCGTCCTCCACGCTCATGCTCGCGGTGTAACGAAACGGCATCATGACCGCTTCGACCCGCTCGTGGCCCAATGCATCTGCGGCGACCGCCAGCGTGACGGCAGAGTCGATACCACCAGAGAGCCCTAATACCACCCCGGGAAAACCATTTTTATCGACATAATCGCGCATACCCAGCACCAGGGCCTGCCATACCGCGTCGAGATCTTTCCGCTCCGCCACGGTGTCGCCGGGAGCCAGCCGCGCGTCTGATGAGCGGTCCACCGTGACGATCGGGAAGGCCTCGATAAAGGTTTGCGCGCTGACGCTGAGCTCGCCCTGTGCGTCGATCGCGAAGGATCCGCCATCAAATACCAACTCGTCCTGCCCGCCCACCTGATTGACATAAATAATGGGTAGCTGATGCGCCGCAGCACAGGACTTCACCCGCTCTAGCCGCTCTGACGACTTGCCGCGGTGAAAGGGCGAGGCATTGATGTTGATCAACATCGCGGCGCCGGCGGCCTTGGCTTGTGCGGCGGGCTCTGGATGCCAAATGTCCTCACAAATGGTCAGACCAACTGAGAGGCCATCTATGTCGACCACGCAAGGTTCAGTCCCGGCCGCAAAGTAACGTTTTTCGTCGAAAACTTCATAGTTTGGCAGGCACTGCTTGTCGTATTGAGCCAGCAGTTTCCCGCCCGAGATCACACCCGCACTATTGAACAGCGCACCGTCACGCCCGCGAGGATAGCCCACTACGACTGTCAAATCGGCCGGCAGCTCAGCATAAAGCATCGCCAGCGCGGCCTCTGTACGATCCAGAAGATCGCCGCGCAGCAAAAGATCCTCGGGTGGGTAGCCGGTCAGCGTCAGCTCGGGAAATACCACCACATGTGCGCCCGCCGCCTTCTGAGCTGCACTCACTTCAAGCACACGCTGGGTGTTGCCGGCAATATCGCCAACAAGCGTATTGATCTGCGCCATGCAGACATTCATCACGGATTCCTTTCTCATACCGGACAGGCTAAAACCGGGGAGCGAAGGGTACCGTATTTCCCGCCAGTCGGGTGGTGTTGCTAGCCTCGCCTGACAGCAGCCGGGGGCGAGGCATTAGCGCGAAACACCAGACCGACACGCACCCCAATCCCGCGCCAGACGAGGCCGACCCAATCGGTTGGTAACCACAGACCAGTTGTGACCGAAGCTTAGATCAAGTTGAAAGACGAGGTAGCGTCTGTGAGATTAGTCCTCTACCGCCACGGTAGGAATACGCAGCCCTTTGGGGAGAGAGAAAGTAATGTTCTCTTCTCGACCGTCGAGATCCCGAACGGCCAGACCACCGTGCTCACGAAGGGTATCAATGACTTCCTGTACCAGAAGCTCGGGCGCCGAGGCACCGGCCGTCACCCCGATACTCTGCTTACCGGAAAGCCACTGGGATTCAATCATGCTGGCGTCGTCGATCAGGTAGGCGCTGGCACCACACCGCTCGGCCAATTCACGCAGGCGATTGGAATTTGAGCTATTGGTAGAGCCCACCACCAGCACCAAATCGACCTCATCGGCGAGGGATTTGACCGCATCCTGGCGATTTTGCGTTGCGTAACAGATGTCGTCCTTGCGAGGCCCCTGAATC
>FUFK010044299.1_pt1 | contig 17863 bp, 28 predicted proteins | sample 1021851 | NCBI WGS metagenome assembly FUFK01 (sample SAMEA51879418, study PRJEB19060) | metagenome | reverse complement strand
TTTAGACCTACTAAGTCTGGTGCTGGTATGACAGCAGCGGGGGTCAAAGCATATCGTAGACTAAACCCAGGTTCAAAATTAAAAACTGCAGTTACCGGAAAAGTAAAACCAGGTTCTGCTGCAGCTAAACGTAGAAAATCTTATTGTGCTAGATCATTAGGTCAACTTAAAAGAGCTTCTGCAAAAACAAGAAACGATCCAAACTCAAGAATAAGACAAGCGAGAAGAAGATGGAAGTGTTAAAAAATCTAGTTGCAAAGTTATTAGGTTTGGATAAATTTGATTACAGAATAAGACAACTAGAAAGAAAAAATTATTGGAGGGAAAAATACAAACATGGCTTATCTGAACGCAAATCTACCTCCCATTTATTGTAAAATTAGAAAGGAGTACCTTTATGATTTGGACAAAAATAAAAGAGGCAGTCTTGACTGTGTTATCTTTGGCCTTACTTCCATTTCAGGTCGTGCATTATTATTTAACATTATGTTACCCAATGGTGCGTGCTATTGGCGTTTGCCTATATCAGCGTTCTTTCAAAAATCATATGATAGAGCCTCTGTGCCGGATATGCAGACGCACGAATTGGAGTTGTGGAACAGTTTTAGTTATTGGCCTAGTGTTACTTGCTTTGATTGGTTGGATGGTGTAGCGGGTAAATTTTTAGGTTTAGATAAAAAATTTTATCATGGAAAATATTTATTTACAATTGATTGGGCACACCCAGACGTTAACATCTTGGATACTGAACACTCTGAAATTCCTCAAGAACATAAGTGTGCACATATATTGGCTCTTGATAACGGCAACTTTGCAGCTCAGCCTAATAATCGTATTCTTTGGCACATTAATAGTTACACTACTGACAACAGCTGGCCTGACTATAAAGTCCAAACTACGTATTGGGATGCAGAGGATAATGAAATGGTGACTGAAGATACGGACAAAATGTTTTATAAAATGGAGAAAAAGAAAAAATGAGCAATAAACCACTAAGCATATCCGAATCCGCTGCCGTACAAATGCCTATGAAAACGGTTGCTAGTTTGATCGTAATCGTAGCACTCGGCACCATGGGCTATTTTCAAATTGTAGAGCGTATCAATATTGCAGATACTAAGATAAAAATAATGGAGCAAGACGTAGAACAAAATACAGAGTTTAGAATTAAATGGCCACGTGGACAAATGGGATCACTGCCCGCAGACAGCGAGCAATACATGATGTTGGANGATTTNTACAAAACNACNGATCGTTTAAANAAACANATNGAGTCAATGGCANTAAACAAAGTTAACATTGAATTTTTAACAAAGCAAATGGACAAGGTTTTAGTAGACATAGAAAAATTAAAAGATGCTAACAGAGATCTTGGATATACGAACGGAGCTAATAAATGATAGAAGTTGTTGTAGCTTTACTTATGTTTTGGGATGGGGAAATTAAGGAGCATCGTATTCAAGAAAGCATGGCTGCGTGTCTCCGAGCTCGCCGTGTAGCTGAAAGAGAGTACAATCCTAACGTATCTTATAAATGTATACGCAGTGAAGCAGAAACAGAAATTTATTTAGGTGAAAAAAGTATTAAAAAGCTTATACTCAAATAATGTTTATCAAAAATTCTAATAGCTTAAGTGAACCGGCTACTTTTTTTAAAAAAAATCATTGGGTAAAAATAGAAAAAATGGTCGATTACCACATAGTTAATTTTTTGTATCAATACGTTAAACAAGAAGACCAAAGATTAAAAACAATTGATCACTTGATAGATAAAAAACATCCATTTTATGACTCTACTGTTTTTGGAGAATATAATGACCCTCAAGCTAAGGGAGATTTTAGTAAATATGGTGATTTAGTTTTTGATACAATACTCATTGAAATAAAACCTCTCATTGAGATTTTTACAGGTTTAGAATTACTTCCCACATATTCTTATCATCGATTGTACACGAACGGGACAGAATTACGTAAACATAAAGATAGACCAAGTTGTGCTGTTTCAGTGACCATGAACATAGGATCTGATTTAACTAACATAAAAAAATATAATTGGCCTATATATATTAAAAATAAACAAAATCAAGAATTACCTATTCATTTACATCCAGGAGATATAATAATTTATAGAGGTTGTGAACTTGAACATTGGCGAGAACCATTTAAAGGTGTTAATCAGGCACAAGCTTTTTTTCATTTTGTTGAAAAAGAAAAAAATTCAAACATGCTTTTTGATGGTAGACCAGCTTTAGGTTTGCCTGCAAGTTTTAGAGATGAAACAAAAATTAAAAGATGACCATAAAAGAAATTTTTAAATATGAAATATATGAGACAAAACTTGATTTTGATTTAGACTCTATAAAAAGATTTTGTTTTCAAATATATGAAACAGAGACTGGGCTCGATAAATTAGAAATGTTTAGTGGTTGGCAATCAAAAAATATTTATAATGAATATCCTATCATAAATATGTTAAGGACAGAAATTTCTAAACATTTAGAAAAATATTTAAAATATTTAAAATTTAACGCTAACATCGAACTTGACAATTTTTGGATTAATTTTCATGAATATAAGGATTATACTGAACCACATATACACCCATTTTCAATTATATCAGGTGTTTATTTTGTAAAAATACCTGAAAATTGTGGTAATTTAATATTTTATCATCCAGCTGAAGATATAATGTGTGCCAGTATTCGAGAAGAATATGTAGATAACTCCATGTCAAATAGTCCTGTTTGTGTTATGAAACCAGAAGAAAATCAATTTGTTCTATTTCCATCCTTTTATAAACATAGTGTCGGAATAAATAAAAATAAACAAGAAAAGAGGATTTCCATAGCATTTAATGCTAATATAAAAAAAAATAATTATGAAACTAACACGTAATTTTACTTTATTAGAGTTAACTAAATCAGATACTGCTATTCGTAAAGGTATAGATAATAATCCTAATGCAGATCAAATAGAAAAATTAAAGGCGTTGTGTGAAAATATTTTGCAGCCGGTACGTGACCATTTTGGCAGGGTCAAGATCACTAGCGGTTTTCGTAGCGTAGAATTATGCGAAGCGATCGGTAGTTCTGCTAGATCACAGCATGCACGTGCAGAAGCGGCCGACTTCGAAGTTGTGGGCGTGGATAACGCTGAACTTTTTGATTGGATTAAAGATAACCTTACACCGGACCAGCTAATTTTAGAGTTTTACACTCCGGGTGAGCCTAACAGCGGATGGATTCATTGTAGCTGGATAAATGGAACACCGAGAGCATCTTTCTTGCATGCATTCAAAGAAAATGGTAGAACAAAATATAAACCAATATTAGGAAAGGCTAAGGATTTAATTTAATGGCAATAGGTAGAAGTCAAATTAGAAAACAAGTTGAGGGAAAAATGAGAGGCGCGAGAGATGAAAAAAAGAAAAAAAAACGTGTCATCGCCAAATTATATGGCAAAAAGCCTAAGGTCTTCAAAATATAGACAAAAAGTGATACAATCTAAAAAATTGTATAATCGAAAAGGAACACGATGGCTACTTCAGGAACAACAGCATTTAACTTAAATATTGATGAAGTTATAGATGAAGGATATGAAAGATGCGGTTTACAAACCTCATCTGGTTTTGATTTAAAATCTGCACGTAGAAGTTTAAATTTATTATTTGCAGAATGGGGTAACAGAGGTATTCATCTTTGGAAGGTTGATTTACATGAAAATACCCTAGTTTCCGGACAAGCTGAATATTCAGTAAGTGCTGGTGTTAGTGACGTTTTAGAAGCTTTTATTTCATCAACAGCAGCAGCAAGCAACAATGCAAACACACAAGATGTTTCTTTAACAAAAATAGATAGATCTGCTTATGCGGCTTTACCAAATAAATTAGCTACAGGGCAACCATCACAATACTATGTAGAAAGAGAAAAAACACCAAAGATTTATTTATACCAAGCTCCTGATTTAAATACATATACCACTTTAAAATATTATGTTATTAAAAGAATTGAAGATGCAGGTGTTTACTCAAACGATCCTGATGTTGTTTATAGATTTTTACCATGCATGTGCGCAGGGTTAGCATATTATTTAGCTATGAAAAAAGCACCGGGCATGGTGCAACAAAACAAATTAATATATGAAGATGAGTTAAAAAGAGCTCTCGATGAAGATGGTCAAAGAGCTTCTACTTATATAACACCACAATCTTTCTACCCACAAGGAATCTAACATGGCTAAATTTGCGACAGGAAAAAATTCAAAAGCTATATCGGATAGATCAGGCATGGAATTTCCATATAGAGAAATGGTTAAAGAATGGAATGGTTCATTAGTACATATATCTGAGTTTGAACCGAAACATCCACAGATAAGAAGAAAACATAACACAGCTGATGCTATCGCTTTGCGTGACGTAAGAAATATGAAGTTTCAACAACCAATACAACCTTTTATAAATACTAATACAAGCGATGTTACAATTACAAATTCAGGGGGAGCTTCAGTAGGAGTTGCTAATTTGTCATTACCAGGTCAATTTGCTTTTAGAACTGAGTCTTTTGTGGCTACTCATAGTGATCCATCATTATCTACAAATATCAATTCAATGAAACCAGAAGATCCGTCTCTACAAAATAGAAGAAGACAATTAGATGCTTTATTAGGTTCGATAACAGTGAGTATAACATAATGGCAATAACGCACGCAAATTTTTTAACTCAAGTAAGAAACTACACTGAAGTTGATTCTAATGTCTTAACAGATTCTATAATTCAAGAGTTTATAAGAAATGTAGAATTAGATATTGCAGGTAAGGTTGATTATGATGATTTACGAAAATATGCTACATCTAATTTTACAGCAGGTAACAGAGCTGTATCTATGCCATCTGATGTTTTAATTTTAAGATCTGTTGAAAGAATAGACTCTAGCGGTAATAGAGAATTTTTACAAAAAAGAGATACAAGTTTTATATCAGAATTTAATGGTACTGGTTCCCAAGGCACACCTAAGTATTATGCTAATTATGATGATTTTAATATTATTGTAGCTCCTACACCTGCGGCGGCTGACACAATTCAAATAAATTATATTAAAAGTCCACCAAATTTCACATCTACAAATAATACGTTCATATCTACTTACCAAGAATCTATGCTACTACATGGTGTTCTAACTGAAGCATTTAGATTTTTAAAAGGCCCTATGGATATGTACAATCTGTATGAAAAGAAGTACAATGAAGAAATACAAAATTTTGCTCTACAACAAATGGGCAGAAGAAGACGTGCAGAGTATGATGATGGAGTTCCAAGAATAAAAATTCCAAGTCCTACTCCAAACACAACTTATTAAAAGGGAGGCCATTATGGCAATAACAACAAACGCAATTTGTGATTCTTTTAAAAAAGAATTACTACAAGGTAAACATGACTTTGATACATCATCTGATACTTATAAATTAGCGATGTTCACAAGTTCTGCGACTCTTGGTAAATCAACAACAAATTACGCAACTGCAAATGAAGTTTCATCACCATCAGGATATACTGCGGGTGGTAAAGCATTAGTAAATCAAGGTGTAAAAGTCTCATCATCAGTAGCAATAACTGATTTTGCTGATTTATCTTTTGTAGGTGTTACATTAACTGCAAGAGGTGCATTGATTTACAATACAACAACAGATGGTGGTTCAGGTACAACTGATGCTGTTGCTGTATTAGATTTTGGTGGAGATAAAACCGCAACTGCAGGAACATTTACAATTCAGTTCCCTGCGTTCACAACCTCTGCTGCAATCTTAAGACTTGCATAAGGAATATAATGAATGTCAAATACATGGGGTGCACTTAATTGGGGAGAAGGCTCTTGGGGAACTGGGGGCGATCAAACTTTTGCGGTAACAGGTATAAGTGCATCCTTTAGTATTGGCTCACAATCAGTAACTGGCGAAATAAACTCAGGATGGGGTCGTCAAGAATGGGGCAACTCAGCTTGGGGAGAGGCTTTTTCAGTATCTGCTACAGGACAATCAATTACATCAACTATTGGATCTACAACAGCTTTTACAGATTTTACTGCGGTAGTCAGTGGTATTCAATCTAGTTTTAGTATTGCTAATATTGCCATACAAATTGATGGAAACATATTTGTTACTGCTGCTGAAGATCAACTAGATTTTACAATGGGTAGTGTAACCACTACTGCAAATGCTAATGTATCTGTAACAGGAATTTCATTAACAGGTAGTGTAGGTCAAGTAGTTCCTGAGCCTAAATTTATTGAAGTAGTTACTGGAAATCAAGCAAGTTTTAGTTTAGGCACAATTACCCTTATCCAATCGACAAATGAATCTGTAAGTGGTCAAAGTATAACTACTAGTATTGGAAATGAAAGTCAGGCATCAATATATTCTGTAACAGGATCGACAATGACAGGTTCTATTGGCTCTGTTACAGTAACTGGGGTGGCTAATATTGATGTATCGGGCATACAAATGACTGCTTCAATAGGAAGTCCAGCAATTACTACTTGGCAAGAAGTAGACCTTGGTGTATCAAATACTTGGACAGAGGTTGATTTGGCGGCTTAATTTTGTTAATATTTAAAATATATAGGAGAATTTTTTATGGCATCAACTTATTCAAGTGATCTTAAATTAGAACTCATGACAACTGGTGAAAATGCCGGTACATGGGGAGATAAAACAAACACAAATTTAAATTTAGTACAACAAGCAATTGCAGGCTTTGAGCAAGTAACACTTACATCGGGTGGTACTGTAGCTCTTGTCATGTCTGATGGTGCATTATCAAATGCAAGGAATTTAGTAATTAAATTTGCTACTATAACTGCAGCGGCTTCTACTGTTTGTACGATACCTGACTCGATAGAAAAATTTTATATTTTTGATGTTACTGGAGTAACAAACCCATCTAACCTAACAATCAAAACAGCTTCGGGAACTGGGTTTAGTCCTGACGCACAAAAAATTTATGCTGCTTATTCTGATGGTACAAATTTAACTGAAGTATCATTAGATACTTTAGGTGGAACTATTGGAACTGCACAAATTGCTGATGATGCAGTAACTAATGCTAAAATTGCAGATGATGCTATTAGAGCTGCACAAATTTCTGATAATGCAGTTATAACTGCAACAATTAATGATGATGCGGTAACACAAGCTAAAATAGCTGATGATGCAGTTGGAGCTGATCAACTTGCTAACACTGCAGTAACCGCAGGATCTTATACTCTTGCATCAATCACTGTCGATGCACAAGGAAGATTAACAGCTGCCTCTTCAGGCTCAGCAGGTGCGGGTAACATGATATGTGTTCAAGAAACAGGAGCAGGTCCTGCAAGTGGAACTTATACTGCTAATACGGCTGCTAATAAAATAATGCTCTATGCTACCGGAGCCGGCGGAGGCGGTGGCGGCACGGGTGGACCTCCAGGGGGCGCAGGAGGTGATGGAGGATTTGGTATAGTTATGAGAAACATAACACATCCTTTTTCAAAAGCGTTTTCCGTAGGTGCAGGAGGTAATGGTGGAGCTAGAACTGTTGCAGGTAATGCAGGGACTGCTACATCTTTGACAGATGTTTTTACATTTAATGGCGGTAATGGTGGTCAAGGAAATCCAGGTTCATCGGGAACCCCTGGTAATGATGGTACAGCTGGTGTAACTTCACCTGCAACATTAGTAAGTAGTGCCATTAGAGCAAATCAGTTTTTTACAGAGCAAGTTAAAGGACCTCAAAATGATCCTCATGCAACTAACACACAAGGTACTAACACACCAAATACTAATGTACTTCAAATATTTGGATTAGGTGCAGCATCAAAATTAGGAGTTCATGGAACGCCAGGTCCATCTGGAGGTGCAGAAGGTGGCGGACAGGCTGGTGGAGATGGTATAATAAGATTTTTTGAAGATTTAGGAACTTAAAATGGCTAAAGTATTTTTTGTAAAAAATAGTGCTAATCAAGATGGCTGTTTGCTAAAAATAGCATCAAACGATAACATGTTTGCAAATCATAATGGATTTACTTCAGATCTAGTGGATTCATTTGAAATTTCTGATGCTGATTTCAACGCAATAGTTAACGGAGAAAAAATGCCTAAATCTCATGATGGTACTAATGTGGTTTGGCAAAACTTAGACTCAAGCAGTATAGAGTGGCCTGATGAAAAAAGTTTACAATATTATTTATCTCATTATGCAAAAGTAGCTGAAAATTGGTCAATGCATAACACAGAGCATCCTTTATACAATAAATTACAAACTTATTTATCTTGGGTCAAATCTTTAGATACAAGTTCGTTAACACCAATGACAGGTACTTTTGAAAAATATGCAATAAGCCAAGAAAAAGAACCAGTGCATCTACTAGAATTAATTTAATCTTTACATCAATTTAAAAATCTATAAATTTAATTTGATGTTTAGTAAAAAAATTAAATTCATCTCACATCAAGATTATGTAAATCTCAAAGAGGATTATCCAGAACCAATTAAATTAAATATACCTGAGTGGTATAAAAAACTTGATCATACTATTAGGTTAAAAACAGTAAAAGGATGCATGCCTTTTTTAGATACTTTAACAACGGGTTATTTATTAAGGGTTCCACAAGACTACGCTTTTGTGCATAATATGATTAATAAAGATGGTCAACCAGATATCGAGTGGCACCCATTAGGCTTAGAGGGTGGTCATTTAGATGTAAAAGGTATTAACTTATGCACACGAGCAAATTTTCATCCACCGGCTCAAATTGAAGGATCGCCTTTATGTGAAAAAAATAAAAATTTACCTTTTATAAAAATAATAAATCCATGGATTATAAAAACACCTCCTGGTTACTCTTGTTTATTTTTACCACCCATGAACAATACGGATGATAGATTTTCTATTATTCCGGGCATCGTAGATACAGATACTTTTCCTAATGAAATAAATTTCCCTATTGTTATCAATGGAGATAAATACNCAANACTAGATACTACGATTAAAAAAGGCACTCCATACGTTCAGGTTATACCATTCAAAAGGGATTCTTGGAAAATGTCAATTGTGCCTGCTACTTCAAAAAAAATGAATGAAGGAAAGTTATTTTATTTTATGAAATTTTTACATATTTATAAAGGCAAATTCTGGCAAAAAAAATCATGGAAATAAAAAAATTTATAAGAATTTATGACGATGTTTTTCCACTTTTTGTTTTAAAAAATTTTACAAAAGTGTGTAATCATTTTAATTACGAAAAAACAAAATTAGCTGATGACTCTATAAATGAAAATATTCGAAAAGTGCAAGGTAGATTTTTATCAAATATGAAAGAATCTTTAACAGAAGCACATTGGTTTAACTTATTACACCATATTTTTACAACACATTGTGTGCATTATATTCAAAGTCAAAACCTTGATGTTCGTTTAGACATCAATGTTCACGACATACAAATTTTAAAATATAATACATCTAATTTCTATAACTGGCATGTTGATGATGGACACAATACACCTAGAACACTAAGTTGTATTTATTTTGTTAATGATAACTACAAAGGTGGAAATTTATGTTTTCGAAATCCTGATACAACTGACGAGCACACGATTGAAAAAAAATCTAATCGTTTAATAGTTTGGCCCTCATCTTTTTTATACCCACATACAGTAAAACCAGTTTTAGAGGGAGAAAGGCTTTCGGTTGTAGCATGGGCAAGATAAATAGATTTGCAAAGATAAATAATTTTTTAAATAATTTTGAATGTACTCTTTTAAAAGATTATTGCAGAATATTTCATAGATTAAATCAAAATCAGTTTGATAAAGAAAACGATCAAAATCTAGATACCTATGTCTATGGTGATCCTATTATGGAGTCTTTATTAATTAATAAAAAAAAGGATGTTGAAAAAGAATTAGGATTTGAAATTTTTCCGACATTTTCTAGTTGGAAAATGCACACTTTAAATTCTAACATGTCTTTTAAAAAACATAAAGATTCATGTGAAATTAGTGTTATGATAAATTTGGGTAATGACGGAACAGCTTGGCCATTAAAATTTGAAAACCAAGAACATNATTTAAATGTNGGTGATGCATTAATTTTTCTTCCAAAAAATTTTTATTATGATAGAGAAGAATTCAAAGGTGATTGGTATGCTCAAACATTTTTATATTATGTTAAAAAAAATGGTGATTATAAAAATTTAATAATGGATGGTAGAAAATATTGGGGGGTACAAAAATAAATGAAATTTAAACAATTTAATGATGGCGGTTGTGATATTATTTTTGAAAAACATGAAATAGATATTATTAATAAAAAAGAAAAAATTTATCTTGACCCGGCTGCTTTCAAACATTTTGGTAACGTGTTAGTAAAAATTGTTTTTGATTGGCAAGAAAATTTTAGTGATGAATTTAAAAATATAAAAACAACAAGTTCAAGTGAGATAAAAGGAAAAGAGACTCCAACAAAAAAATGAATAAGTTATGTTGTTCCCTACAATTATAGCAGATAATTTTTTTGTTGATCCAGATGAAATAGTAGATTTTGCTAAGACCTTAAAATTTCAACCATCATCAGATGGAACTTGGCCTGGNACAAGATCTGCTCATCTTCATACAATAGACAAACTTCTTTTTTGTAAAGTTAATAGTAAAATATTATCGATTATATTTCCCTCTATACCTAATATTCAGTATCAATGTGCTTCAAGCTTTCAAATAATAAAACAAAATACAAAAAATAATTTAAAACAAGGATGGGTGCATTATGATGATCCCTATTTATTTACCGCGATAATTTATCTTTCGAAACATGAAGATGTAGGAACCACTATTGTTGAAGCTAAAAATTTTAACTCTAATATAATTAATTTAAGTTCTAAAATTAGAGCTAATCTCGGAAAAGACGTAAAAAACTTAGATGAAAAGTTGAATGAAAATAATAAACAATTTAAAGATAGCATAGTCGTAAAATCTAAATACAATAGAATATTGATATTCGATTCAAATCAATATCATTATGTGCCTAATTTCATAAGTAATGATCTATTAAAAGATAGACTAACTTTAGTTTGTTTTTTTTCAAATATTTATCATGAAAATGGTATAAGATTTCCTATACCTGAGATGAGGAAAAATAAGGAAATTTGAACTCATGACAGATAGGTTTAAAGGTAAAATATTTTAAGGTATAATAAATTATGCCATTAACAAAAATTAATATTGCACCAGGATTTAACAAACAAGTAACTCAGACAGGAGCTGAAGGCAAATGGACTGATGGTGATTTTGTTAGATTTAGATATGGACTACCAGAGAAGATTGGTGGTTGGTCACAAATTTTAGAAGGAAAATTGGTGGGTGCTGCTAGAGAACAATTTATATGGGCTGATTTAGATGGTCGAAGATATGCAGCTATTGGAACTAATAAATTATTAGTTGTTTATTATGAAGGATCTTTTTTTGATATTACTCCTTTAGATACAGCTCTTACATCATGCACTTTTGATACTGTTAATACATCAGCTACTGTTACAGTAAATAAAGCGGCACACGCTTTAGAGGCAGGTGATTTGTTTACATTCACCTCTGTAACTCCTCCGACTGGTGCGGGATACGTTGCTTCCGATTTTGAGACTAATACTTTTCAAGTGGTTAGTGTTCCCGATAGTGATACGTTTACTATAACCATGGCAAGCGCAGCTGGAACTACAGTAAATGGAAGTGGCTCTGCTGTCGTTAATCCTTATGTGAAACCAGGTGCTTTAGGTTTTACTTATGGATTTGGTTGGGGCACAGGATCTTATGGTGGTGGTCAACAATTATTTAGTACATTGAATGGTGCTTTATTAGATGACACTGCAGGAACAGGTGGTTCAGGAACTTCAATTACATTATCATCAACTACAAATTTTCCAACTTCAGGCACAATTAAAGTAGGAGCTGAATTTATTTCTTACACTGGGATATCTAGTAATGATCTTACAGGAATTACAAGAGCTACAGCTGGAACTAGATCTGCTCACGCAGATGGATCAGGTGTAGAGTTTTTTACTGGATGGGGCGAAGCCTCATTATCTCAAACCTTAACAATAGATCCGGCATCTTGGTCCTTAGATAATTTTGGAGAACAACTTATTGCTACTGTTAAAAATGGAAGATCTTTTTCTTGGAACCCAATTAATTCAAACTCTAATGCTCTTCAAACAAGAGCCGCTTTAATATCAGGAGCACCAACTGCATCTGTAATGTCTTTAGTTTCAGATAGAGATAGACACTTAATAATGTTAGGAACTGAAACCACTATTGGATCACCAGGCACTCAGGATAAAATGTTTATTAGATTTTCTGACCAAGAAAACACAAGTGATTATACACCAACATCAACAAACACAGCTGGTACTTTTCGACTTGATTCAGGCACAAAGATTGTAGGTGCAATAAAAGGTAAAGATTATACATTTATTGTTACTGATAACGCTGCCTATGTTATGCAATTTGTGGGCCCACCATTTACATTTTCTATACGACAAGTAGGATCAAACTGCGGTGCTATTGGTCAACACTCTATAAAATATGTTAATGGTATCGTTTATTGGATGGGAGAATCTGGTGGTTTTTTTGTTTATGATGGAACAGTAAAATCTTTACCATGCGCTGTGGAAGATTTTGTTTTTACTACAAAAAACGGAAATAACTTGGGAGTAAATTATCAAAATGGAGAATCAATTTATGTGGGTCTAAATCATTTGTATGAGGAACTAACTTGGTTTTATCCTAAAGCTGGATCTGATTTTAACGATAGAAATGTTACCTATAATTACCAAAGCGGAACATGGACTACTGGTTCTTTAGCTAGAACAACTTGGGTAGATGCAAATCTGTACGATGTTCCATATGCTACAGAATACAATCCCACATCAGTGCCAACGTTTCCTGTAATTCAAGGTGTCACTAATATAAATGGATGCACTATCTATTACGCACATGAAACAGGCGTAGATCAAGTTGATTATGATGGTAACAAAACTGCCATACCAGCTTTTATAGAATCAGGAGATTTTAGTTTAAACCCTGAGGGTACAAACGCTGATGTTTTTTTAAGTATGAGAAGATTCATTCCTGATTTTAAAACAATACAAGGTGATGCAAGAGTAAGTATTTTATTAAGAAATTTTCCTGTAGATACAGAAGCGTCCTCTCCTTTAGGTCCTTTTACAGTAAATTCAACTACTCAAAAAATAGACACTAGAGCTAGATCAAGGTTTGCAAGTTTAAAAATAGAAAATACATCTACAGATCAGAATTGGAGATTTGGTACTTTTAGGGCAGATGTACAAATAGATGGAGGAAGAGGATAATGGAAAAAGATTTACAACTTATGAGTTTACCATCTTTGGTTTCAGAACCACAAAATCAACCAAGCATGAAAGATATTGCACAAGAGGTGATTAAAAGACAAGTGGCAAGAAAAGTTATGGAGAGGGTAGGAATAAATGCTGCGCAAGCCTCTGGTATAGGATCTTTGCTAGGCATAGGTGGAGCTGTGTTTGGACCATTAGGTGCTGTCTCAGCTTTGGCGGGTAGATCTCTGGGTATTTCTGATTTTTTAAGTAATAAAAGAGCACAAAAAGAAGCTAGAAGACAAAGACTTTCTGATCCACAAGGAGATGTTGTGACTTATCCTGTTGGTATTATGTCTATGCAACCTACTGCACAGGATGAAGCACGAGGCTCAGGTGGCGGTGGGGGTGCCGGCAATTATGGAATGCCAGGTAGAGCTGCTTCAAGTTATGAGGATTTATAATGGCTAGAATAGATATTGTTATACCTGAACCATCACAAAAATACTCATCTGAAAATCAAAGACAGATAAGTCAGTCTTTACGAACAATGCAAGATAAGTTAAATACTTCGTATCAACAAGAATTAAAAAATGAACAAGATACATTTAATTACTTTTTATCATGACAATTCAATATAAAAACGCTGGAATAGATTTAACGACAACAGGAACAACTTCTGTTTTAACATCACCTGCAAATGCTAGATGTCTAATAAAACAAATTCAAGTTGATAATTCTTCTAGTAGCCCTGTTAATCTTTCTGTGCAAGTTACCGATAGCTCAGCTTCGGCAACTTTTGCAATACATAGAAAAGCAATACCAGCTAACACCATAGAAAATATTATTTCACAAACTTTAGTTTTAGAAGAAAGTGATATTCTTAAAATGACAGCAGGCACTGCGAATGAAATACAAGGCATAATTAGTTATGCGCAGATAGATCGATCGCAGGAAAATGGATAATGACAGAAGTTGAGTTTTTTTTAGAATCTCATACATGTGATGAATTAATAAATTTTTATAAACAAAATTTAAATGATTCTATAAAATTTAACAAAAGATTAGTATTGGATTTAAGTAAATACGATGAAAATCCAATGATACATAACATTATTAGTAAATATATAAAACTTAAACCAAGAAAAAAATTAAAAAATATTGAATTGGCTTATTGGCCTATTGGTGAATCTCATGATTGGCATGATGATACCATATACTATGACGTAACAACCATAACTTATTTAAATGAAAATTATAAAGGCGGTATCACCACAGTTGAAGATTATAACATAAAGCCTGAAAAAGGAAAAATTTGTATTTTTGATTCTTCTAAAAAACATAAGGTGAGCACTCTTGAAGCAGGTGAAAGATTTGTTTTATTAGCGTGGTATGTAAATGGCTAAAAGAAAATTTGTAAATTTTGTCCCAAGACCTAAGCCCCGTAAGCGGCCACGAAGACATAAAAAAAGTCTTTCAAAAAGTGAAAAAAGAAGTTATAAGAAATATAATCGACAAGGAAGATAATATGAGTGACTTACCTAAAATACCTGTAGAAGCAAAAGAAATTATAAAACATAAAAGAACCGGAAAAATATATGAATCTAAAGCAGCTTTTGATGCAGACGTTGCTGATCCTAATACAGATACCACTAACGATGATTTTAGACAAGATTTAGAAGTTAAAGTTACAAGAGCTGGTGCCATGGGTGCTTTTACAAAAAAATAATGAAAGCTAGAGGCGCAACAGAGCTACAACATGAATTTTTAGAAAAATATGTTGATAAAGATTTATTAAGTAAATTTCAAATATGCACCTCTATTCCTGGAAAAGTGCCACTGGACACCAGTAAAATAAATATTCTTTGGCAAAAAAATTCTTGGGATCAACCAAATTTGCAAAATTTTTTTAGAAACAAAGACAGACATCATGAATATGATTGGTATGTATTCAACTCTCATTGGAATTTTGAAAAATTCAGATACTTTTTTCAATTACCTGAGGACAAATGTATTGTAATTAAAAATGGTGCAAGTCATTTTCCAAAAAGAAAAATATATAAAAAAGGTGAACCTATTAAAATTTTACATCATTGCACCCCATGGAGAGGTTTAAATGTGTTGTTGTTAGCCATGCAACACGTACAAAATAAAAATATAACACTAGATGTTTACAGCTCTAATGAAATATATGGTAAAGAGTTTGCAGATAAGGCAAACAAAGATACCGAAGAATTATTTAATCAAGCTAAACAATTACCCAATGTAAATTATATTGGTTATAAACCTAATGAATTTATTTTAGATCACATAACTGATTATGATTTATTTGTTTATCCATCAATATTTGAAGAAACATTTTGTGTCTCTGCTTTAGAAGCCTTATCAGCAGGTCTGCATGTAATTACTACAAATTTTGGTGCTTTGCCTGAAACTTGTGCGGAATGGCCAGTCTATGTAAATTATACGAAAAACTTTGATCTATTAGCAACGACTATAGCTGGAGCTATTGATATTTCAGCTAGCTATCTTCATACAGATACAATACAAAAACATTTAGATGAACAACAAAAGTATTATAAAAATTTTTATAGTTGGNATAAAAAAGCGATAGAGTGGAGTAATTTTTTGAAAGGAGCTTTAAGTGTCAAACAATAAGTATATAAACGAAGATACATATCAAACATTACAAGAGGTAAATATAGAAACCCAATCGGATTATCAAAAGGCAATAGAGCCATTGTGGAAAGAAAACAAAGATCAATACAAAGGCATTGAAGTGTTTGTAGCCACGCCTGTCCATAGTGAAGTTTCAATACATTACACCCAAGCATTAATAGAGTTTCAACAAGAGTGTTTTAAAAAAAAACTAAAAGTTTCATTTCATTTAATTAAATCATCATTAGTTACCCAAGGTAGAAATTTATCTGTAGCTGGATTTTTAGGATCTAAAGCAACACATTTACTATTCATAGACTCAGATATTTATTTTCAAGGCAAGTCAATATTTGCTATGTTGAAAGCTAACAAGCATATTATATCTGTTCCATATCCATTAAAAACTTTAATGTGGGATAAAGCTTTTGCTAAAATGCAAGCTGGCCAAATTAAGTCGCCTGATGATATTAGAAGAGCTTTACATACATATCCTATGAAGTTACCTGACCCTAATGATATTAAAGTTAACAAAGGCATCATAGAGGTAACCGATTCTCCTACAGGATGTATGCTAATAAAAAGAGAGGTTATCGAAAAAATGATTGAAAAATATCCTGAAAAACAAATTGTCCAAAAAACTGTAATTAATGGTAAGTATGTAGACAAACCTAATATGTGGAATTTTTTTGACACTTTACACGATCCTAAAGAGAAGACTTATAATGGCGAAGATTTTGCCTTTTGTAAATTATGGAGAGATATTGGTGGTAAATGCTACGCTTATATTAACGATGCAATAGTACACGTGGGTGAGCATCAGTACCAAGGTAAGTTCCACGATGAGTTGATATCAGCTAAGTAAAATGGTAATATTTTACATTTAAGATCTTAAAAGGAGAATTTAATAGTGATACAATTTTTACCCTACGCATTAGCGGCTTATGGAGGTTATAGAGGATATAGAGATTCTAAAGATCAAGGTATAAGTGGCATTAATAGACTATTAAATACAGCATTAGGTGCATACACTGGATATAGTTTAGGACAAACTGGTGGTTTTGCAGAACGAGCAGGATTTGGTAATCCTGCAAGTGCGAATTTTGTTCCAAGTTTTACACAAACACAAACAGGTGGTAATTTAGCTAATATGCTTGGTTTAAAATCTGCACCCGTAACGAAATATGTAGGTTCATCTACAGCACCTGGAACTAAGGGAGGTATCACTTTAGCTCCAGCAGATGCGAAAGAGGGTGGTGGTATTTTAGATATTTTAAGAGAAGGTGGAGACCCTGATGCTAAGTTTTCTCCTGGTAGAGTTTCTGCAGCAATTGCAGCAGCAACTTATTTTGGCGGTGCTTTTGACCCACAACCTACAGACATATTTATGCCCGGTTACAATGTGAATTATTTAGATATGAGAGCTCAGAGGCCTGGTTTTAAATTCATAGATCCAACTACAGGAGAAGAAAAAGAATATCAAAGAATATACGCTCCAGAGGAATCAGGTAGAGGAGAAAGACGTATTGGTCCTTACTCATTTATTCAAGAGAGATTAAAAGAGGGTGGACTAGCTGAAATAAAAAAATTTAATGAGGGTGGTATAAATTATTTACCATCAAAAATGACCCACGATGAAAATGATGCTAACAATTATGTTAGAGCATTAGGATATGTAGAGGACGGAGCAGGAGTCGGTGACAAAGACGAAGATACAATGTTAGCTCAACTAGCAGACGGAGAGTTTGTAACAAGAGCAGATGGAGTATTAGGCGCAGGAATCATAGCTGGTGCAAATCCAAGTAGCATGAAAGATATGAGAGAAAAAGGTGCACAATAC
>FUFK010066750.1_pt1 | contig 17874 bp, 1 predicted proteins | sample 1021851 | NCBI WGS metagenome assembly FUFK01 (sample SAMEA51879418, study PRJEB19060) | metagenome | reverse complement strand
TTTTCTTTGCATCTTCAGCTGTTATATTTTCTATTTCTCCTTGCTGTCTCAGTAAGTTTCTGTACTGAGCTTTACCAAACCTACGGCTTCTACCGCCTTCATTTACTTTTTTACCAGCAAAGTATTTGGCAGCAAGTGCTTGGTTTCTAAGACGACCCTTACCTTGAGTATATACAGCTCTAACATAAGCGTCACTAAGGTCACGACTGTAACCTACAACATTTCTATTTTGGGCTCTCTGTAGGCTGGTTTCTTTGTTGAAGATTATAAGTTCATGGGAACTGGTGATCTTGACGTTCATAATGGTAGATGGTTTGTTTCTGACGATTTCCCTGATGGAATTTATGGATACGTTGCTACCCTCGAAATTGACCCTGGAACAGGTTTACCAAGAGCATCCTTCCCATATTATATCGGAGACACTTACATCGCTCCTAAAGCGTCTCAGTCGATCTCTCAGGACGATGATATCAATGCGTTAGATCTTAGTAGGAATACTTATCCTTACAGATTAAAGAGTAATAGTGCTAGTTACGATTTTGTTATTGAAGCTGATGAATTAGTTGGACAAGAAGGTGTCATTGATTCTGTTTTGACTGGCGGTGTTGAACAGTTAGAAATTGTTGAAGGTGGTGATCTTTATAAAGTTGGAGATGTTTTAGAATTTGATGAAGAAGGAACTGGTGGTAATGGAGTATCTGCACAAGTTTCTTTCGTTAAAGGTAAGAGCGTTACTGATTTACAAAGTACTAATGTTCAATTTGATGAAGTAACTTTCCAAAAAACAGCTGATTCAGAAATTACAGGAATTATTCAACCAAATCATGATTTTAATAATGGAGAGGTTATTGAAATCTTTAACACAAATACTGATGTTAAAGGTCTTCAAGGATTCCATGTAGTTGGTGTTGCATCAGAAAGAGCTATACTTTTAGATCCAGTTAAAGCGGGAGCGGTTGGTGTTATAACTGATCTTATTGTAAGTAGAATTCCACAAAATGTAAGTGGTGGATCTAGTATTAAATTTAGTGATGGTGAAGTTGCTAAAGTCTTAAATGTAATTGAAAGTAAAAATTTACTACGTATTGAGAGAACAGGTATTGCATCATTTAGTGCTTCTGGTACTATCAGTTATCTGCAAGATAGATTTACTATTGACAGTGATGCTCCACAATTCGTATCTGAATTCTTCCCTAAAAAATTCTTTAATCCAAAACAAACAGTTGGTGTAGGTACAACTGTAGGAAATTATGAAACTCTTAATTATACAGAAAATAATATTGCCCAAACTAGAGTAGTTGAGCATAAATCTATTTTCTTAAATAAACATCCTTTCTTAGATGGACAAAAAGCTTTATTTGTTAAGAAATCAGGTCAACTCTCTCTTGGTGTTGCCACTGCAATTGGTGTTGGAACAACAGCTACTCTAGTTACTGATTCTTTACCTAGATCAGGTGTTGAGCAAGAAGTTTATATTGTATACAAATCAATCAATACAATTGGTATAAAAACTGAGAAAAATGGTGCTGAATTGTTCTTTACTAGCGATGGTAGTAATGATGATGGATATTTTGTTCAAGGTATTGGTACAGCAGTAAGAGGATCTGTATTACAACCAACTACAACAGTTACTACAACTCAAGCTCATGGGTTACAAGTAGGAGATACTATTAACTTTAACGTAATTGCAAATCAAGAAGTTGGTATTGGTACAAGTTCTAGAGTAAGATTAGAACTAAATTCTGAAGGTTTGGTTATTGTCGATTCTCAAGGCATTTCTTCTGCTGGTGTCAATACATCAACTAATAGAATTTCTATTCAAGGTAATAATTTTAAAACAGGTGATAGAATTTACTATGAACCAAAATGTCCAGAACCTATTGGTGGACTGAGTAGGGGTAGATATTACATTTACAGGGATTCTCCTGATAATTTCCGATTATGTGAAACGTATGAAGATGCTGTAGCAGATGTGCCTGTTATAGTTCCTTTAACAAGTATTGGTGGAACTGATCATAACTTTGGTTTAATTAATCCAAAAATAGAAATTCCTAGCAGATCTACTGCCGTATTTGACTTACAAAACTATGAGTTAAATGGATATGATTTCAAAATTTATTATGACCAAGGATTTAATAGTGAATTTGTAGGAACTGGTCAAAGTACATTTGCTGAAGTTGGTGATGTTCTTGATGCAGAAGACCGTGTAATTAGTATTGGTAATACTTATGCTAGATTAGATGTTAATAATAATATCTTCTGTCCTAAGATTCTTTATTATAATATTACTAAGGATGGAAAACCATTAATACCAGATAGTGATGTAAAAGAAAATAACACTATTAAGTATNTTAATAGTGCATATACTGGTAATTTTGCAATCACTGGTATCGGTAGTTCTGCAGTTGGAGTTGGTACTACCACATTCAGTTTTGCAATTGCAAAAACTCCAGAGCAAGTTTCTTATGCTGCAACTGAAGGTAGAAGGTTCTATTCTACAGCTGCCATTGGTCCAGAAGGTCCAATTGATAAAATTAATCTACTATCCAATGGAGAATTCTATACAAAACTACCAAGATTCTTGGGTGTTGAATCTGTAAAAGGTGATAACTCTACTATTAAACCAAAATCAACTAAAATTGGTCAAATTAATTCAATTCAGTTAGTAAATGAAGGATTTAACTATTCTTCTGATAGTACTTTAAGACCAATTGTTGATGTTCCTACTGTTACTACTATTAGAGACTTTAATACTGTTGGTAACATTAGTATTTTGTCTAATGGTAAAAACTATATTTCTGCTCCTAAGTTAGAACTTGTCGATAGATTTGTAGGTACAAAAGTTGATGGTGCTAATATTGTTGCAAGAATTAATGAAAACTCAGGTTCTATTGTAGATACAGAAATTGCAGCGAATCCTGTAGGTCTACAAAATAGAGAATATAGGTTATATTCAGTTAATAATACAAATGGTATTGTTATCACAAAATCAGAAGCTAACCCAACTAGAAGTGGTATTGTAACATTTACAATTTCTACTCCTGTTCTTGGGTTTAGTGCTCCACCATTTAAAGTTAATGATGAAGTTTGGATCGAAGGTTTTGAAAAAGATGCTGGTGCAGATGGTTACAACTCAGCCAATCATCAATACAATTTCTTAAAAGTTACTAATGTTGTAACAACTAACCCATTCTCCTTTACAGTTGATTATTCTGATTATACATTTAATGTTGGTTTAGGTGTTAGTGATACTCAAAACTTCTCTCGTGTTATTCCAAAAGATGAATTACCTACATTCAGGGTTGATTTAAAACAAGCTTCATTTGATAAAAATGAAAAATTAATTGTAAACAGTGAAGAGAGTGATTTACAAGTAATTTCTTTTGATGCAACTGCTGAAAATATTAAGTTTGTTGGTACTTCTCCTATTGTTCCTGATGATATTATCATTGGAGCAAAGAGTGGTTCTCAAGCAAAAGTTGTAGAAATCTTAAGATTTGATGGTGTTTACAGCGTAGAAGCTGAGACAGATAAGACTATTGAAGGAACATCTGATTCTGGAAAATTAAATTCCAGTGGTCAAGTTATTCAAGATAACAATTATTATCAGAATCTTTCATATACACTTAAAACTGAAGTTTCTTATGAAGAGTGTATTGATGCGGTAAACAACAGTGTTCACCCAACAGGTCTTAAAAACTTTGTTGATAATCAGTTAGTAACTGTTGGTAAAAATGCAGGTATTCAAACTTCTACCACTGCTACTGATGCTACAGTAGATCTTGTTGAAGAAGTAAGAGTTGATGATCAATATTACTTTGATATAGGTAGAGATGTTAATATTGCAACTAGAAGTGAGGTAGAACTCAGTAATGAAATTGAATTAGAAAATGCAAAATTATCTGACTATTTTGAATCTATTACAAACAGAGTTCTAAACATTGACGATATTTCTAGTCAGTTTAGTAATATTAGTAATCCAAACACTTTGGATCTATTTGAAAATATTTACAGATATCCATTTAACTTTATCTCAAATAGATTCCTTGTTCAAATCACTAGTGAAGACCGTAGAGATTTCCAAGTTTCTGAAATTACTATTCTTCAAGATGGAACTAATACTTACTATTCAGAACCAACCTTTAAGAAATTACATAGTACACCACAAGAGATCGGAACTCTTGAAGGTTCTGTAGATGTAGATAACTCACAGGTTCGTTTAAGATTTTATCCTGCTGATCCATTTGATAAGAACTATGATATTAAGGTTTTAAACCAGTTCTATAATACTGAACCAACACTTACTGGTATCGGAACAACTGCATTTGGTTTTGCTGTTCTAATGGGTTCTGATGCTGAAATTGGACCTAACACATCCAAATCTTTTGTTTCTGTTGCTGCAACAAACTTTGATTATCTACATTCTCAAGTTGAAGTAGAAACTGTGTCTGCTGGTCAAAAAGAGACCATGTTTGTTGAACTAAAAGCAATTCATGATGGAAATGATAGTTATATGTCTGAATATAATATTATTCTTTCTGATGGTTCTTTTGGTGGTACTAACGCAGGTGCATTTGGTACATTTGGAAGTACTTATGATCCTAGTGGTAATAACTTTAGTATTGAATTCTACAATGCTAGACCTGGTGAGTTTGTAAACTTAAAAGCAAGAACATTAGGTTTCGGTAATACTGTTGGAACTACTAATAGAGACTATAGATTCTTAGCAACAGGAATGATTCCTGATAATGAAAGATCTGCTCAGTATTATACTGAGTATCAGAGTGTTGGTGTTGGATCTACTGCAAACTTTGCTGGTATTAAGAGTGATATTCAGTCCGTAAACCAGTGTACAATGGTTGTTGGATATGGAAGGACATTCTCTGCCTTCCAGTACATGTTCTTGAATGACCAACTTGGTGATTCTCTATACTTCTCTGAATATCCCGTACTATCGGTCGGTAATACGACGGGTCTGGGAACGGTATTTGCCAAATATGATGGTGAAAAGGCAGTTCTTGTCTTTACACCTGAGGCAGGTATAACTGATAAAATGTCTATGAGGACATTTAATGAAGTCCTTTACTTAGAACTTGAAAGAAATACTGTAAATCCACTAGAATATGGAGCAGTTGTTGAAGAAACTTTCAATACTACTTACACTGGTTTGAATTTTAGAAATATCTTTGAATTCCCAATGTTGTGGAATGGATATCCAATTTTCTCTAAAACATTTAACCCTGCTAATACTTCTGCACTTAATCTTGCTACTGGTAAATTTAGGATTAAAAATCACTTCTTTGCAACTGGTCAAGAATTAAAATATATTCCTGGTGGAACATTTGTTGGTGTTGTCACAGCACCAATGACTCTTGCAAACGGAGATCCTCTACCATCTCCAGTTTATGCAATTAAAGATAATGAAGATGAGTTTAGAATTGGTCTTACTACAGCAGCTGCCATAGCAGGTATTGGAACTACTTTAGGATCTGTTGGTGCAGGTAATCTTCATGAATTTGATACAACTGGTAAATTATCCAGATCTCTTATTGCGATTGACGGTCTTGTTCAGAAACCACTTACTTGGGCACCAATTACTAGAACTCTAGAGAATAATACAACTCTTTCTGGGGGTGGAGTTCTTGGTCTTGGTAAAACTTCCACATTTATGGCAATTTCAGGTATTTCATCTGTTATTCTTGGTGATATATTTGAAATTAATGATGAATTTGTACTTGTTGAAGCTGTTGGTGTAGGTACTACAAATACTGAAATTGATACTGCTGGTATTGGTACATTTAACTTATGTAAGATTCAACGTGGTTCAGTAGGAACAGCAGCATCATTCCATCCTAATGGTTCAATAATTCAAAAATACACTGGTTCTTATAGCTTCGCTAGAAATAATATCTTCTTCACTGGTGCTCCTAATGGTGGTAAATCTTCCGATGAAGCATCCACAACTGGTATTCCAGAAGCAGGATCTAGTTTCAATGGAAGAGTTTATTTGAGGAAAAATTATGATTCTAATAAGATCTTTGATGATATTTCTGGTCAGTTTACTGGTGTTGCGAAAACATTTGCTCTTCAGTCTGAAGGTAAAAATATAACTGGTATTGGTAGTGAAGGTGGTTTTGGTATCTTCTTTGTGAACAATATGTTCCAAAAACCACAAACTCCAAATAACTTTAATGCAAACCTATTCATTAGAGAACAAGGTGGTGCTACTGATCTAACTTTCACTGGTATTCTTAATGAAAGTGGAGATCCTATTGTTTCTGCAACAGATATTAACCAAAATGGTTTACCTAGAGGTGGTGTTGTTGTTACTTTAGGTTCTAGTGAAGGAAGAGGATTTGCAAATCTAGGTAATCCTTCTATTGGTGCTTCTATTAACCATGCAGGTGAAGTTTATAAGGTTCTGACTGCACCTACAACTCAAGGAATGAGTAGCATTACCAATTATGTCTACGATCATACCATAGGACTTTCTACAGTTACCACTTCTACTGCTCATGGATTAGAAGCAGGTGATAGTATTGATTTTGTAGGTATTGGATTTACTTGTGTACCAACTAAATCTGGAATTACTACTGGTGTCTTCCCATACACTAGAGGTCTTAAGAAGACTGTGGTTGACTTCCTCTATGATAATAAAACTGGAATGGCAACAGTAACCACTCTAGAAAGATTTGGTATCTTAGAAGAAGGTGAGGAAGTATTCTTCAATGGTATTGGTTTCACATGTATTGGTCAAAAATATGCTCAAATCAGTCAGAAAGCTGGAATTACAACCACTCTCTTCCCTTGCAGAGCAGGTATTGCTAAGACTATTTCTGCCTTTAATTATGATAATACATCTGGTCTTGGTACTATTACTTTGGCAACTCCTCACAGATATGAGGAAGGAGACAGAATTTATATTGAAGATCTCAACTTAAAATGTGGATATGGCGTTAATATTACTGATGCTCTATATGATGCACCAACAGGTCTTACAACAATAACTACAGCATCTGCTCATAATTTCTCCAAAGGAGATAAGGTTAGATTGCAGGGTCTTGAATTCAGTTGTGCTGGATATGGAATAACATTTGCTATTTCTGCCTTTGAATATAATAATTCTACAGGTATTACTACGATTACAACTCCTAGTCCTCATGGAGCAAAACCTGGAGAACAGATAAAATTAACAGGTCTTGGATTTACATGTCCAAAAGTTAATGTTGGAACACCTATTGGATTTACTTATGAACCTTCAACTGGTCTTTCTACAGTCACATTTGCTTCTAATCATGGATTAACAAATGGTGATAAAATCTCCATTGGTGCAAGCAGTATCGTATTTACATGTACTTTAGATGGTGGTGCTACAACTCATCCATATCCTCGTGCTACAGACTTTGCATATAATAAGTACCTACCAATTTCAGGTGTAACTACAAATTCATTCCAAGTTAATGTTGGAACTGGTGGTACAGGTACATTCCCACATACTTTTGTTAGTGCAACTACAAATGCGATTAAAACTCTTAACTATCTTGGCGTAACAACTTCAATATTCCCAGATGGTACACAAGGAAGTCAATTCAGAGTTACTAAAGTTCTTTCTCCAACCAAGATTCTAACAAATGTTGGTATAACTTCTATTCCTCATGTTTACGATGCTGGTGGTGAAATACAGGTTGGTGTTACATCTCACATCTATCCTACTGGTAAATATGGATTTGAATTCATTGTTTCTAGCACACCAACCAAAAATAAGTTCAGAGTTAATGTTGGACCTTCTACAATTGCTCACACTTATGTAAGTGGTGGTAATGCACTTCTTGGATTAAGTACAACCATATATCCATCAGCAGCATCAGGTATTGGTCATAGTATAACAGACTTTATCTACGATAATACTACAGGTCTTTCTACTGTTACTGTTGCAAGAAATTCTCTACCATTTGGATTAGGTGATAGAATTAACTTTGCTGGTTTAGGATTTACATGTCCTAGTGGTTTTGCTGGTCTAACATCAACTATTTTCCCACAATCATTAGGAAGAAAATATAATATTGGTACAGTTTATTATGATAATTCTACTGGTCTTGCTACTGTAACCACAACTGCTGCTCATGATTTCAAAGTAACAGATAGTTTAGATTTACAAAATCTCCTCTTTAATTGTTCTTCAGCATATGCTGGCGTAACTACTCACAGATTCCCAGATCCTGCTACAGAACCTAATAGATCTTTCAGAGTTCTAAGAATCGTTGATCCAAATACAATCTGGGTTGATGTTGGTGTTTCTACAATTGTTCACACATATAATCTTGGCAGACATACATGGGTAGGTGGTACAGCAAGTGCTGCGGTTCAATCTGGTGGTAATTACGTACATACATTCTTATCTGCTGTAACAAATGGAGTTCAGAGTGATGTTGGTAACTTACCAAACCCAATCACAAACGTAGCATATACTCCTAACACAGGTAATATGGTAATTACCTCTGCTAATCATTTACTAACAACTTCTAATACACTTACCATCGCTGATAACGCATTGTCCTTCACATGTACAATGGACGGAAATACAGCAACGAAGACTTATCCAAGATCTACTGACCCTGTATCAGGACAAATTATTAGTATCACAGGAACAACTACTAATACTATTACAGTTAACGTTGGTGCATCACCTATTGTAAATCATGATGTTACTGATGCGACTTACGATAGTGATACTGGAGTTTTAGTCTTAACTATCGGAGCACATAGTTTGACTGCAGGAACCAGTGTTAAGATAGCAAACGGAGCATTGAGTTTTACATGTGAGGATGATGGTAATGTATCAACTAAGACTTATCCAAGAGCTAGTGATCCTTATTATGATACTGCAATTAACATTGATTCAGTTGGTGCAGATACTATTACATTAAATGTTGGAATTAATACTCGTGGTACAGTTTCTGCAATTAAGAAAACTGGTCCTTATGAAGTAACCAGACTTCTTCCACCTAGACCATATGACGTAACTAATGCCATTTATGATCCAGTTGTAGGTATCATGACTGTTACTATTGGTAATGGACACGGTATTTCTGTTGGTGAAACTGTTGATATTGGAACTAATGCATTAACATTTACCTGTGATATGGATTCCACAGGTTCTCAGAAGACATATCCAAGAAACTTAATTAAATCCTTTACACCAACTAATGCCATCTATGATCCTGTTGTAGGTGTAACAACTATAACTGTTGCTGATCATGGTATGGATGATGGATCATGGGTTAAATTAGCAGATAATGCATTATCATTCAGATGTGGTTATGGTGTAACTGATCATACATTTGTATCTGCAACAACTGGTGCAGTTAATGTTCAGAGTGGTGCAGTATCTGGAACTGAATTAACACCTGCTAACGCAACTTATAATGCAACAACAGGTGCTCTTACATTAGTATTCCTATCTTCTCATGGAATGTCAACTAGTGATACAGTTACTCTTGATTATAATTCATTGACATTTACTTGTGCTGCAGATTATCATGCAACAACACACACATATCCTCGTGTTACTGATCCTATTGCAGGAATAACCACTGCTGTAACTGTTACATCAGGAACTGAGTTTATAATTTATGTCGGAGATGCTCTTGGAAGTAAGAGTACAAAATCATATCCACGTTCTAGTGATCCTATTAGTGGACAATGGGTACAAGTTTCTAATACTACAGCAAACACTTTTGAAATTCAGGCGTTATCTGACAATTCTGTTCCATCTACAAATGTAGATTCACATACGTTTATATCTGCTGTAACTGATGGTATTACACATAAGGTAGATAGATCATTCGAGCAACCAGTTGAAGTTGTTGGCGTTGGAAATACTACTATCGATCTTCAAGTTGGTAGATCACCACAACAACTATTCAATGTAACTGGCGCTGCGTATGAACCTAGTACTGGTGTATTAGAACTTACTATTGGTGCTCATAATTTTGTAATCGGTCAACATATAAAATTAGCAACTGATTCATTATCATTCAGATGTGCTTTAGATGGTTACTCTGTAACTAAGACATATCCTCGTGCTAGTGGTACTGGTATTAATGCTGGTACTCCAGATTATGCATATGAGAAATCTTTAGAAATTAGTGCAGTAAGTTCAACAACTATTACTATCAATGTCAACGGTGCTGTAGGTCTCTCTTCTATCAGTGACTTATCTGCTCACACATTTATTAGTGCAACTGCTGGTGCTGTTATTGCAGGTGGTAATTACGCACATACATTTGTTGGTGTTGCTACTGGTGCTATCACAAAAGGTGGTCCTAGATTCAACTGTAACGTTGGTATTACCTCTTACAAACACACATATACACCATCAATTGGTGTTGGTGAAGTATCCAAACTCAATTTTGGTGGCGTAGATGATACTTATATCATAACTGGTATTGTCAATAAGAAGGCATTTAATATTGATTGTGGTATTTCAACTTATCAACACTTCTACAATGGTGGTGGAATTACTAAGAAGAAATTAAGGACTGATGCCTTTATTGTTGATACTGTTTATGATGATAGAACATTTAGAACTAATGTAGGGGTTTCTTCATATCGTCACGTATATGATCCAAAACCAAGTAAAGAACCTGGTGGTATTAGTAGTATTACTGGAATGACATACAACACTACTACTGGTATTGCAACATTTACTGTTCCTAGTCATGGAATTAAGGGTGGTGAACTAATCAGTATTTCTGGTCTTGCTTTAACTTGTCCTGGTGGAACAGGTATTACGACTCATATTTTCCCAGATCCAAATGGTTTGAGTAGAGATATTAGCACCGCTACTTATAATAATTTNACAGGTATAATGACAGTGACCACTAACGTTGGTCATGGTGTTACATTTGTTGGTCAATTTGTAAAACTTGAAAATCTTGGTTTCGCTTGTACTGGCGGAGCTGGTGGAAGTCATACTTTTGTAAGTGCAGCAACTAGCGCAGTCCAGACTGGTGGTAACTATGCACACACATTTGTTCCTCAATATGGTTTGACACCTGATACTGCTTTATATGATCCAGTTACAGGTATAATGACTGTTACTAATCAGCAGTTGACTGTATCAGATGCGATTTATGATCCTGTTAGTGGTGAAATGACATTAACTGTTGGAGTTCATAGATTGACAAATTATGATAGTGTACGTCTTGATACAGAATCAATATCCTTTAGTTGTGTATTTGAAGGTAAGTTAGAGACTAAGGCATATCCAAGAGCATCAGGTGATTATGTCAATGGCAAGGATCTTCCAATCATACGTTATACATCTGACACAATTACAGTTAATGTTAATGGCGGAAAAGGTGCTATCAGTCATGCTGTTCCTCATACATTCGTAAGTGCTACTTCAAAGGGTGTTAAAGTTAATCATGGATTAAGAAATGGTGATTACATTAAGTTTGATGATTATGCAATTACATTTACATGTAATAAAGATGGTAATGCAACAACTCACCCATATCCAAGACCTACTGATCCTCTTAGTGGTACGTTTACACAGGTTACTGTTGTTGATGAAAACAGATTTAGTGTAGGAGTATTAACAGTTACACCTTCTACAGATGTTTCACCTCATACATTTGTAACTGCACAACCTGGTGGTATTAAGAAAGCAGTAATCGAGAGTGGTGGTGACCACCCACATACATTTGTTGGTACAGCAACTAGTGCAATCCAATCAGGTGGTGATTACACCCATACATGGGCAGGTGGTACTGCTTCTAGTGCAATCCAGTCAGGTGGTAATTATCTTCATACATTCGTATCTGCTGGAATAAACAGTGTTACCTCAGATGTTGGTAATTTACCTAATCCAGTAACAAATGCAGTATACACTCCATCAACAGGTGATATGGTTATCACTTCTGCTGCTCATTTATTAACTACATCAAATACAATTTCTATTACTAATGATGGGTTATCCTTTAATTGTGCAATGGATGGCAATTCAGCAACGAAGACTTATCCTAGATCAACCGATCCTATTTCTGGAATTGCAACTGCTATTACAGGAACAACCACAGATACCTTTACAATCAACGTTGGTGCATCACCTATCGTAAATCATGATGTCACCAATGCAACTTATAATGCAGCGACAGGTGTGATGGAACTAACCATCGGTGCTCATACCTTGACAACAGGAACAAGTGTTAAGATTGCTAATAATGGATTATCCTTTACCTGTACAATGGATGGTAATACATCGACTAAGACATATCCTAGATCAACCGATCCATTCTATGATACTGCTGTTGCAATCGCTGCTACAACCAGTAATACAATCAGTTTAAATGTTGGTATATCAACTATCGTAAATCATGATGTTAGTGCTGCGACTTATGATGCTGCTACAGGTGTAATGGTACTAAACATCGGTGCTCATACCTTAAGAACAGGAACAAGTGTTAAGATTGCTAATGGTTCACTACCATTTACTTGCACAATGGATGGTAATACATCAACGAAGAATTATCCAAGATCCACTGATCCATTCTATGATACTGCTGTTGGTATTGCTTCAACAACTAGTGATACAATCACACTTAATGTAGGTAAATCTCCTATTCTCCCATTTGATGTTAGTTCTGCAACTTACGATCCTGCTACAGGATTAATGGTAGCAAACATTGGTGCTCATACCTTAAAAACTGGAACTGCTGTTAAAATTAATGAAAATTCATTACTATTCACATGTTCACAGGATGATAATGCAACAGTTCATGCATATCCTCGTTCAACTACTGGTTCTCTTACCGCAACAACTGGTACAGTTTATGATCCTGTTGTAGGTATCATGACTGTTACTACTCCTGCTGCTCATGGAATGAAAAATGGTGATCTAGTTAAACTTGAAGATGGTGCGGTTTCATTCTCATGTCAATATGGTGTAGGTTCAGTACATACTTGGGCTGGTGGAACAGTAACTAATGCAATTACAATTACTGTTGGTCCTGTGCAGACACAACATGATGTAACTAATGCCACATATGATCCTGCAACTGGTGATATGGTAATTACCATTGGTACTCATAGTTTCACAACTGATGACTTAGTAGAAATTGGTGCTGATAAGTTTGCATTTACTTGTACTGCTGACGGTAACGTCAAGACTAAGTACTATCCTCGTTCAACCGATCCTGCATATAATACGCCTCTTAATATTACTGCTGTAGACGGAGCAGGTGGAACAATCACAGTTAATGTTGGTGCTACTAGTGGAACTGTGGCAACTGCATATCCTCGTTCTACTGATTTCATCAGTAATAGATGGGTTGAGATTTCTAATGTAACCACAAAAACATTTGATGTCCAAGTATTAGATGTAATCCCTTCTACAAATACTGATGCTCATACATTTGTCTCTGGTAAGACTAATGGCATCACATTCAAACGTGCAAAAGACCCATACTATAATACTTCTGTTGCTATTGCTGCTACAACTAGTGATACAATCAGTTTAAATGTTGGTGTATCAACTACCGTAAATTATAATGTTTCTGATGCTAGTTACGATCCAAATTCAGGTAAAATGGTACTTACCATTGGTTCTCATGACTTAGATGTAGGAACAAGTATCAAGATAGCAGATAACTCACTCACATTTACATGTGATAAAGATAATAATGCGACTCAGCATAGTTATCCTAGAACTCTTATAGAGACCAAAACTGTAACTGATGCTACTTACGATCCTACTACTGGTATGATGGTACTTACTGTTCCTAACCACGGATTTGAGAATGGTAGACAAATTAAGTTAGCAGATAATTCATTATCATTTACATGTACTTTAGATGGTAACACTTCAGTTAAAACTTATCCAAGAGCAACTGATCCTGTAAGTGGTAAGTGGATAAAGGTAGAAAACGTCACTACAAATACTTTTGAAGTACAAACATTAGCAACTGTACCTTCTACAAACGTTTCTGTACATACATTTGTAAGTGCAACTGATGAAGGTTTATCACATAAGAGAGATCCATTCTACGATAATAATATTAATATTGAGGCAAGAACTCCAAATACAATTACAGTTAATATTGGAGCAACTCCAGATCTTCAGCAGAGCACTGGATTAACAGGACCAACATATTTCACTGATGTTCCTATCACTGGATTTAACTACACTAACACTACTGGTGTTACAACTATAACCGCAGTTGGTCATGGACTAACAACAGGTGAAAATGTAAAACTATCTGGTATTGCTTTGACATGTACTTCTGGTATGAAGACATATCCAGATGGTGGAACAGGATTCTTCTTCGGAGTAACTGATGTTATTGATGCTAATACCTTCGTAACAAACACAGGTATCTCAACTATAGTACACACATATGTCAGTGGTGGTAATGTAAGAACTGGTGTTACAAGTGACAGGTTCCCTAATCCTCAAGGTGCATTTATTAAGATTGCTAATTTTGAATATAATAATATGACTGGTTTGGCAACAGTAACAACCAATGGATTCAATCAACTTGGAACTGGGCAGTTAATTAACTTTGAAAATATCCATATGCTTTGCCCAATTGGTAGTGGTACTACACATGTATTCCCACAAGATACTGGAACCGCTGTTAATATCAGTAACTTCCAATATGATAATCAATCAGGTATTGCGACTGTTACTACCGCAACCAACCATAATTTTGTCCGATTTAAGAAGGTTAGATTGCAGGGTATGACCGTATCATGTGCATATGGTTCTAAGACTTATCCAGATAAGCAAACTGACTTTGAATTGACGACTATTGTTAACTCAACAACATTTGTAACTAATGTAGGAGTATCAACTCTTGCTCATACATATGTTTCTGGTGGTACTGCTGCAGAAGTTAAATTCGCTGGTCCTTACACAGTTAAGGAAAGAATTGACAGAAATACATTCACTGTTAATGTTGGTGTTTCTACTTACGTNCATACTTACGATCACTCTGGTAGAGTATCTCCTGTAAGATATACTGGACCTTATGAAGTACTTGCTATTGCTAATAGTAAGGAATATACCATTAATGTTGGAAGATCCCCAATTGCTCATACTTACACTGGTGGTGGTACATCCAAACCACAACAATATACTGGTCCTTATAAAGTAATCAGTGCAGATGACGCAAATACAATAAGAGTAAGAGTTGGTATTTCAACTTATCAGCACTTCTACGGTAGTGGTGGTATGGTTACCCAATTACGTTCTGGTATTGCTGAGAAGAAATTAAATCCAGGTCCATTTAGAGTTAAGGAAGTATATTCTGCTACTGAATTTACTGCTGATGTTGGTATCTGTACATTTAAACACTTCTATCATTCTGGTGGTAAAGTTGGTAAGGTTAATCAGTTCTTCCCTGGTAGTGGATTCTATGGAAATAGTGTTCCAGTAACAGTAGTTCCTGAAAATAATGTTGGAACTGGTTTAACAATTACTACTACAGTTGGTTTTGGTGGAAGTCTCGTTCCTTCTCTAGATTATGTTGGAACTGGATTTACTATTGCTCCAAGGTTAGAAACTCCTGGACCATCTTATGATGATCTACCAGTTAGAGGTCTCTTTAGATTAGGTATTGGTGAGACAACCCAGACTGGTATTGGATTATCTGTAACTCTAAATGTTGGTGGTATTAGTACTAGTGGTGTTGCATCAGAGTCAAGTGGAGTTAAGAACTTTACAATCGGAAACAGAGGATATGGTTTCCAAGTTAATGATAAGGTTAGTCCTGTTGGTTTGGTAACTGCTGCAAAAGTCCTTGCTGGATCTAAGACAGTTGGTTATACAACTGAAACTGAACCATTTGAACTTCAAGTTGTTGATACATTCTCCGATACTTTCTATGGATGGCAATTCGGTCAACTTGATTATATTGATGATATTACCTCACTACAAGATGGTGTAACAAAGAGATTCCCACTATTCCAAAATGAGCAGTTAGTCAGTTTTGAGAAACAAGATGGAACACCTATTAGTTTCCCATCACTTCTTATCATCTTTATCAATGGTGTTCTTCAAATACCAGAGAAAGATTACAGCTTTGAAGGTGGTACTGCATTTGAATTTACAAGTGCTCCAGCAGAGGCTGACCAAGTTACAATTTACTTCTATAGAGGTAGTAATGATGATGTTAATACTGTTAACGTAGTTGAATCAATCAAAATTGGTGATGAATTAATCTTAATTAAACCAGTTGGTGTTTCTACTGTTCCAGATCAAGAACCAAGAGTTGTTAATGACATTGTTGCATCCGATATTCTTGCAACTAACTTATACTCTAGACAGGGTATTGATGGTAACTTCAAGAGACCTGTTGTTTGGAGAAAACAAAAAGTTGATAGAACTGTTGATGGACGTATTATTCCTAAGACTCGTGAAGCACTAGAACCACAAATCTATCCAACAGCAAGAATTATTGGTTCTGCATCTTCAACTCAAGATTACCTCTTCCTTGATAATACTAGTTTGTTTAACTATGAAAATGTTAGTCCATCTACTAATTTTGATGGCATCATTACTCCAGGAACAGATCCAGTTGTAGGTATTCTAAGCGTTGGAGTTGGAACTACAGGTGCAAGTGCTGGTACGATTTCCACAATCACTGTTCTTAATGGTGGTTCTGGATATACTGGAATCGTAACAATTTCTATATCAAATCCACCTGATATTACTGTTGGTTTCGGAACAACTGCACTAGCAACTGCAATTATTTCTGGCGGTTCAATCATTGGTGCAAATATTACCAATGCTGGTAGTGGATATGGAACTAGTGCATTTGCGTTAGTACCAAATCCAGTTGTGGAGATTGAAAGTATCACAATAACACCAACTGTAAATGGTTATGATGGTGATATTATTGGAATTACAACTTCTACTGGAATCGGTACTGATCTCTGTTTGAAGTTTACTTTAACTCTTCCATCTTCCCCATCAGATACCCTTAGAGATGGAATGAGAATCTTTATTAACGATACTAATGTTGGTACAGGTGTAACTTCTATCGATACTCACAATTCCCAAGTAATTGGTATTGGTACAACTGCTTGTAACAACATCTATAAAGTTCACCAAGTTCAGTATGATGCAGGTAACGGAATCATAACCACTTTCTGCAATATTGATTCAAATTCAAATACTTCTGGACTCAGTACTGTTGGATTTGCATACACTAATGTTGGTACCTACAGTTGGGGAATTGTTACTGGATTTAGTAGAGGAAGTAATCCAATCGCACTTAATGTCGATGGAAATACGTTCTCTGTTGGTCTAGGATCTTACCCACTTTTCCAGAGAAGAGGGTTCGGTTTAAGGGGTACTGGAGGAATCACAAAATAATGAGTATAAATAATACCTAGATCCAATGTGTTTTAATTTTTAGAAAGCAATGCCCGCTATAGTATCAGACCAATTTAGGATCCTAAACGCAGCCAATTTCGTGTCTGATGTTTCAGATTCAAATAATTCGTATTATGTCGTTCTTGGACTCGCGAACCCAACTCAGGTTGGTTTTGGTAGGAGTTCCGATTGGGATAATTCAACCCCGTATCCAGTAGATGATTTCAACTATGCTAATCATGTTCGTGATACTGCACTTTTTGGTAAGAAAATTACCAAAGACAATATCAGAAGATTAATTAGAAGAGTTGACTGGACGCAAGGTACAATTTATGAAATGTACCGACACGATTACAGTATTCAATCTCCATCTCCTGTAACCAACTCTACTAGATTATATGATGCGAACTACTATGTAATGAACTCAGACTTCCAAGTCTATATTTGTTTACAGAACGGTTCTTCAGGTATCAATACTGTTGGTAATCAATCTC
>FUFK010070369.1_pt1 | contig 17877 bp, 19 predicted proteins | sample 1021851 | NCBI WGS metagenome assembly FUFK01 (sample SAMEA51879418, study PRJEB19060) | metagenome | reverse complement strand
TGTTCATCTGATCTTATACCTATTGCATGAACATAATCTTGCTTTTTCAAACCTAAGTTATCTCTTATGTAACTTTTAATAGGATATTCTTTTAATTCTCTGCTACATGATGGTGAGATTGTGCAGGGAATACCATACTTAGAAATATAAGACTCAAAAGGTTTGCCATCTCTTGAAGCTGTTTTAAAGTCAACTATCTTAGCTTTCGTGCCTTTACCTTTATGAATATTTATATCTGCTTCTATCCAATGTGTTTGAAAATTAAATCTATCATCACAGTTTTTAATGAATTCAAGCGTTTTCTCATGTTCACAACCAGTGTTAGCAAATATAACAATAATCTCTTTCCACTGATCTTTTTGTTGAAGTAATCTATGTGTTAAATATCCTGATGTCCTACCACCACTAAAATTACTAATTAGAACTTTATCTTTATTGCCTTCAAATTTTTCTTCAAAGACTGACAAAGATGTTTGTTTATATCGCATAATATTTATTTGCTTATATTAAATTTATATTCATAACCTCTACTGTTACGCCTTCTTCTTTTATCTACAATCTCACCAAATCTAGGTAAATTGTATGCACTTCTACAATGATCTTTTCTCATGTTACGAATAGAAGCTGATATAGTAGCTTCACCAAAAAACTTACCAGTTTGTTCACTGATGATTCTTTGTATCTCATGGAACATAAGCCATCTCTTATTATTATAAGCGTTTCTCATACAGAGAAATACACAGTCGTCAACTGTGTATTTGCTCTTTGATTTCTTTTGAATGCACATTGGTACTTCCATTAGAATGATTCCTTGTCATTGTTTTGTACTGGTTGCTTTACAACTTTAGGTTTATTTCTTTGCATAGCTTTTTCAGCATCATCATCTTCTTGTCTTGTAGCAACTCCACAAGCCATGAGTAATGAATATCGCTTTGCATAGCTTAAAGCTGATCCATAAGCTTGTGGGTCTTGTTTTGCTGCAGGTATTGTAACCCTACCACTAGACAAAGTACCACCATGTCCATAAAAGATTGTTTCTATACAAACACCCACATCACAATCATGTGCTACTTGTTGTAACAATATGCCATTATCGTTAAGTGGTTTTTTTACAGAATCAATAACCTCTTTCAAAGTTGCATAATCGCTTTTGAAAAAAGGGTTATTTGCATCTTGCACTACATGGTCAATTTCTTGTTGTGCCTTGACCAAAGCATTAATCAATGTATCAGTTGATTTCATTTTATTCTCCATAGTTCTTTAGCTACTTCAATGCTACTTTGATCCCANANNCAANTGGATGTCANNATNNGGGTAGNATTGCTCTACNAAAGAGTTAATATCATTATTTTGTAAAAGGTTCATCATTGCTAATGCAACCCTGTACACCTCATTTATTCTTGCATCTACATCTTCAACCTCAAATGTAACAACTTCCTGTTTGGTTTTTGCTACATATAAGTAATCTGCAAATGCAGGTTTATCCAATGCAGTTGAATAAATAGCCAACTGCCTTGAAACTTGTGGAGTTAGTTTTGGAGTTTTTGCAGTAGTCTTTATATCCCTAATGCAATCTTTGTATTCCAAATCTACATAGCCAATAATATCTATTGGCAAATCCTCAAACTGTAAAATAANTTTTTCTTGATACGAAACTGGTTTACCTAAGTCTTTNTAAAATGGNAGACCTACATCTAAATACTTTTCTATATTGTTATATTCTGTTTCAGCTTTCTCTTCGTCAAATACATTGCCATGTTTCTTTTCATAGTTCATTAATGCCATAAACTCTTTTTGTGCTTTTGCAACTGATGTTTTGTTTCCTATAGCATGATCTATAACAGTTCCTCTGAGCATAGCAGGGTTTGTTGGTGCTTTATGTTTAGCAAGATACCTAACAATAAATAAAGGTATGTCTTGCATAAATAGATTGATGGAACTAGCTGATAGGTGTTCTATATCAAACTGGTCAAAAGGATTATTGCTGTTCATTAGCTGATCCTGTAAATTTAGATAGTGGTTTTTCCCACATAGTTGACCTAGACAATTCTCTGTATCTATCACCTAAAAACATATAATTTTTTAATGTAATTGTTGGGTCTGAATATTGTAAAACTTTGTCATCATCAAGTATGCTGTATCTAATAATATTTTTTGGTTTTATAATACCTTTATGACAAACATTACCTAAAAACCTTAAACTGTCTTCATAGTAATCTTTGTAATCTAACAGTCTATCTTTAAAAAATTTAGTTCTAAACGACATGGTTGTATTTTCAACAGTTGATTTCCATTCAGGATCAAGTCTTGTGAATTGTTCAAGATAATCCTCGTCAGGGTACAGTCTTTTATTGTTTACATTAACTTGTAAGACTAAGGGGTCGCCACCTTGTTCACCAGCAGTAACATAGGCAAAGTGACAAGCATACGCATCAGATAAATAAACCATATCCTCTCTACTGGGATCATCTTTCCAATTACCAATATTATTTTTATATCTAGGTGTTATACCTTGTTTAAGAATGTGATCTAAGTACTTTGTGGTAGTACCATGATAAAGGGTTATTGTGTTACCTTTGTTTTTCATTTTATTGTCCTCAATGTATGTTTCATTTAATTTATTTATGAAGTATAATCCAATTTGGGTTTCAATACAATATGTAATAATACGAAAGGTTAGAGTATGAAATTAAAAGAATATTTAAAAGAAAATAATTATACACAAGTTGGGTTCATCAAAGAACTACATAAACAAACAGGACATAAATTATCTCAGGGTGGTTTGTCTAAATATATGATAGGACAAAGAACACCAAGAAAAGAAGAGATGTTAATAATTTATGAATTTACAGAAGGCGAAGTAGAGCCTAACGATTTTTACTTATAACTAAATTTCTAAATCATCATACCAATTCTTGCTTGAAGACTTAGGTGCTTTGATTTCTTGCATTTTATAATCTTCATAATCAAGATAGCGTTTCTGATGTAACCAAGTAGAAGCATATGGTACAAATGTTTTATCTTTCTTTTTTACCTGTATCTCATTGATGTATCTTTTTAGCATTGACATTAATTTATCTGATCCATAGGTCTTAGTTGCTTGAAAGTATTTTAGTTTTGCTTGAAACTTATTTTCTTTTCTAGGATAGGCTTCCCAAAATGCATCAAAGTCTTCATCAGTAAGAGGAACATAATCTTCTTCTCCTTTTGGGGTNTAACTAATTTTAGNATCNTCTTTTGTTTTATCTTTAGTATTGCATGGGGTAGAAACAGGGGGGGTGGTGGTGTCAGCACCATCAGGGTAGGTGTGTACACCCTCTAAGGTAAGATGATAACGATTTGATAAGTTACCACCATCTTCTTTGTATCTTTTTTCTATTTTAAGAAATCCAAGNTGTTCAAACTCNTTNATNATGTTNGCTATGTGTTTNACATCTTTNAATCCAGCTAGTTTGCCNATATGAGCATANGAAGGAAANCAACTATTTTTTTCNTCACAGTAGTTAGCAAGTAATATTAAGATNAGTCGTTTTGTAGGAGTTTGTGTTTNAAATTGTAGGTTNATNGCTTTATTAAGACATTCTATTGACATTNGTTTCCTCTNAAATCCCAAAACCATATTTGGGTTTNACAATATAAATCATTTNAAAATTTAATCAATACATTTTGGATTATTCTTTATAATGTTTTACGATTTGGAATTATTTATGTTAGTATCACAAATTATGAATGTTACAGAAGTAAGTATAAAGTCAGTAAAACCATATAACAAAAATCCTCGTATCAACGATGATGCTGTACAAGTTGTAAAAAAATCATTAAAAGAGTTTGGTTTTCAACAACCATTAGTTTTAGATCAAGATAATGTGGTAATTGTAGGTCATACAAGATTACTAGCAGCTAAAGAGTTAGGACTTAAAAAAGTTCCATGCGTTATTGCAAGTAACTTGGATGAAGAAAAAATAAAAGCATATAGAATAATGGATAATAAATCTGCTGAGTATGCGTCATGGAACTATGGTTTATTAACTGAAGAAATGAATGACTTATTACAAAAAGATTATGATTTATCCTTGACTGGTTTTAATTTAGAAGAATTAAATAATTTAGGTATCAATGCTGATTTTGATCAATTTGCAGAGTTAGGTCTTACTGATGAAGATGAAGTACCTGAACTGCAACATGAGCCTATAAGTAAAACAGGTGATATTTGGATTCTTGGCAATCATAAATTAATGAATGGTGATTCAACAAATTTTGAAGATGTTGATAAACTAATGAGTAAGAAAAAAGCAGATTTAATATTTACTGACCCTCCATATGGTATTGATTTTAGTGGTGGTAGAACACAAACAGTTGCAAAAAAAGATTATGGTAAAATAATGAACGACAATTTAAGTAGTTCNGATACAGGTGATTTAATACAAAACATTTGGTCGTTTCATAAAGAAGAAGCCGACATTTATATTTGTGTAAGTCCAAAAAATCAAAAGCCATTTCTTGATGCAATTGAAAAATCAGGTAACAAAGTAGATCATGTTATCGTATGGGATAAAAAATATATTGGTCTTGGGTATATGTCTATTAGAAGACAATGCGAATTTATTTTAATGATAAACAACAAACCTTTTAAAAAAGGCGACATTAGTGAAAACGATTTATGGAGTTACAGTCGTGATAAACTTCAAGAGTATCAACATGGTACACAAAAACCAGTTGCATTATCAGAAAGAGCAATTTCTCATAGTTCAAAAAAAATGGATATAGTTTTAGATTTGTTTGGNGGTTCAGGATCAACATTACTTGCTTGTGAAAAAACAAAAAGAAAAGCTAGAATTATGGAACTTGACCCTATGTTTGTAGATGTAACAATACAACGCTATCAAAATTATACAGGTATAGATGCTATAAATTTACAAAGTAACGAGACTTATAACAATTTACAAAAAAATACAAATAATGGCTAACAAAAAGACAAAATATAAAAAAATTACAGCGTCACTTAAAGATAAATTAAGAGTTGCTTATGTACAAGGAGAGCTTGATACACAAGGGTTTAGAAAAACACAAAGTATAGAAGAACTTGCTACAAATAATAATTTATCTAAAAATACACTGTATAAATTAGCACAAAGAGAAAATTGGAAGTTTCAACAAGATAAATTTCAAAAAGAATATCAAGATAAACTAGATAATCAAAGACTTAAAGAATTCTCAATAGAATCTAAAAAATTTGACTTTGCTTGTTTGAACATTGCTAAAGCAATTTTAGCAAGAGTAGGAAGTGTAATTAAAAATAGTCAAAGTGCAAGTATAAAAGATTTTACACCACAACAATTAGATTCTTTAGCTAGTGCAGCTATGAAAACACAAAAGTTTGCTAAATTAGCTTTAGGTGAGTCAACCGATAATATTAATCTTAATGGAAACTTACAAGAAAATGAGACCTTCAGAAGAGCTATGGAACTGCTTGACACAGTTGAAAACAGCAGAAGCAGAAGCAGTAAAACTACGCACTGATTGGCTTCATACAGCAAGAGATAAACAATTACAACCAAAAATACAACACTATATATGGTTAATATTAGCTGGTCGTGGATGGGGTAAAACTAGAACAGGTTCACAAGACATAGCTTTATATGCATTACGCAATCCAAATGTAAATTGTGCTGTTGTAGCACCTACACATGGTGATTTGCGTAGAGTTTGTTTTGGTGGTCAATCAGGTTTAGTATCAATTATTCCTAAAGAGTGTTATTTAAAATCAAGTGATCAAAAAGGTTACTCATCAAGTGTTGCAGAAATAAGATTATTCAATGGTTCTAAAATTACTGGATACGCAGCACAAGAACCTGATAGATTNAGAGGACCCCAGTTTCATAGAGCATGGTGTGATGAGTTAGCATCATGGAGATACCCTGAAGCATTTGACCAATTAATGTTTGGTTTACGATTAGGTAACAACCCTCAATGTGTTATTACAACCACACCAAAACCAAATAAAATAATAAAAGATTTAGTAAAAAGAGATGATGTTCATGTAACTACAGGGTCAACATTTGAAAATCAAGAAAACTTAGCAGAAAGTGCTNTAAAAATGTTACAAGAAAAATATGANGGNACNAATTTAGGTAAACAAGAATTNTATGCAGAGATAATAGAGAATACNGANGGTGCTTTGTGGACACCACAANTNATTGATGAGTGTAGAACACAAGATGAGATTGATCTACAACAAATAATTGTTGCCATTGATCCTGCTGTAACATCAAACGCTAACTCAGATGAAACAGGTATTATTGTCGTAGGTAAAGACTATAAAAACCATTTTTATGTGTTAGAAGACTTATCAGGGAGACATACACCTGAAAAATGGGGTAGAATAGCTATTAACACATTTTATGAGTGGGAAGCTGATAGAATTGTTGCTGAAGTAAACAATGGTGGAGACTTGGTTGAAAGGCTTATAAGAAACTATGACTTCAATGTGCCTTATAGAAGTGTAAGAGCAACAAGAGGTAAAATACTTAGGGCAGAGCCAATCTCAGCTTTGTATGAACAAAGAAGAGTACATCATGTAGGTGTCTTTTCAGAGTTAGAGTCGCAAATGTGCAGTTATACTGGCGAGAACAATACTTCACCTGATAGATTAGATGCTCTTGTTTGGGGATTGACCGAACTTAGCAAATCTAAAGGACAAGTAAATTGGAGAATTAGCTGATGGCAGAACAAACATTTTTTCAGAGACTATTTAACATAAAACCTGAAGAGACAAAACAAACAGGTATGATGGGTTACTTTGGTGTCGGATCAACAGACATCAAAAAATATAATTATCAAGACTTAGCAAAAGAAGGTTATCTAAAAAATGCCATCGTTTATAGATGTGTAAATGAAATATCAAGAGGTGCAAGTGCTGTACCTTTTGTTATTAAAGCAGGGGATCAAATAATAGAAGAACACCCACTCATTGATTTACTTAACAGACCAAACCCATTACAAAGTTATTCAGAGTTTTTCAACAGTTTGTTTGGATATGTATTACTTAGTGGTAATGCTTACATTTTAAAAGTTGGTGCAGAAACAGGTACACCACAAGAACTACATCAGTTAAGACCTGACAGAATTGTAATCAAAGGTAGTGGTAATCAAATACCTGACCGATATCAATATGTCTTAAATGGTAAAGTACATCAGCAATATGAAGTAGATCAAGAGAATGGATTTAGTGATCTAAAACATATTAAGTTATGGAATCCATTAGATGATTATTATGGNTTNTCACCNATNANNGCNGCNNNTNTNGANNTNGANCANNNNAACNTGNCAANTAAACATAANGTNNNTCTTNTTACAAAATGGTGCAAGACCAAGTGGTGCAATNGTATTTAAGCCACAAGACGATGCAGGTTTTGCTGTCAATCTTACAGAATCACAAAGACAACAATTACTAACTGACCTTAACAACAGATTTAGTGGTACAGCTAATGCAGGAAGACCATTATTATTAGAGGGTGACTTTGACTGGCGTGAAATGGGTTTGTCACCAAAAGATATGGATTTCTTAAATTTAAAACATATGAGTGCTACAGATATAGCTATGTGCTTTGGTGTACCTAGTCAATTAGTTGGTGTGCCTGATGCACAAACATACGCAAATGTAGCTGAAGCTAGATTAGCTTTATACGAAGAAACAATCATTCCACATCTAAGAAAACTATCATCTGATCTTAACGAGTGGTTAGTACCTATGTTTGATGAAAGATTAAAACTTGAATTTGATATTGATGCTATACCAGCTTTATCAGAAAGAAGAAGAAAGATATATGAGAATGTTACATCAGCAGTTCGTGAAGGAATCATGACAAGAAACGAAGCTAGAGAGATCATTGGATTGCAACCTGTAGATGGTGCTGATGATCTTTACATATCTGCTACATTGTTTCCATTAACAGACGAAGGTGTAGAAAAACCTGATAATCCTGTTAATGAAGATGATCTAAAAGAATACGATGATGATTATGAAGATGACTTTATGATGGAAGAATCTAAAGACGAGCATATCACTAACTTTCCAAAAAGAGGTGATGACAAAAAGATTTCTTTAAGAAATAGCCAGTATCCACAGTTTGACTACAATTTTAGTAAGAATGTTAAAGAAGTTGGTGTTGGTAAACAGATTTGGAGAGCAGGTGGCAACATAAGAGGTAATGAAGCTTTTATGTTGTGGGGTAGAGCAAGAGAAGGTTCTGAATCACCTGCAGTACTAAAATGGATCAAAGAAAGAGAAGCATGGGCAGCTAGACATAGCGTAAACGATGGTAATCAGTTTGTTGGTGGTGATCTTGAACCAAACTTATCAAATGTAGCAGGAATCGTTGCGTTGCTTAAATGGGGTGTCATAAATCCAAAGTTAGGTGAACAAGGTATGAAAGATGTAATACTTGAACTCACAAAGAAACTTGAAGGAAAAAAAGATTTAGAAGACTTTGAACCACAAGAAGATGATAAACACATAAGTGTCATTGAAGATGAAAAAGAAGTAACATCAACTGTAAGAAAAGCATTACAAAAAAAAGTTGATGACCATAATGAAAAATATGGAGATAATCCAAAGAAAAGAACAACACTTAGAACTTTGGAAGCTGTATTTCGCAGGGGTGAAGCAGCCTATTTTGGTAATCCTTCTTCGGTTCGTCCACGAGTTCAAAGTTCAACTCAATGGTCGTATGCTCGTGTTAATAGCTACCTTTTTGCCTTGCGTAATGGTAGATTTCAAGGTGGCAAACATGATATGGATTTATTTCCAAAAGGTCACCCACTATCCTCTAAGACCTGACTTGTGAGTTTTCTTTGATTTATTCGTGAGTCAGGCAACCCAACATAAACGCATTAGAAGTCTTAGACAAAGAAGAATATCTGAACGCAACGAGATTAGACAACAACTTATACTTCGTAACAATTTAGAAAAAAGATTCTTTAGAAGACTAAACTCTTTATTTAGAAAATTTGTTAGGGTACAAATGTTTTTGTTTAAAGAATATGGTATTTACGAAGAAACAACTGCTACACAGATACTTAACGAAGATTTTATACCTTTGATACAAGCACATTATCGTAGAGTCTTTAAAGCTATTTATGATTTCAATGAAAAAAAGTATGAGGATAATTATAAACAAGAAGCAGTAGTGTTTGGACGAAGTGTAGATTTTGAAAGTGTAGTCAATGAATACTTCAACACAAGACAACTTATATTAACTGGTATCAGTGTTCGTATGGCAAATAGAATATCTAAGATCATAGAACAAGGTAGATTAGATAATCTCACATTGCCACAAATAGCTAAACTTGTATCCGATAAGTTCTTACCCATAAGTAGAGCAAGAGCATCGTTGATTGCAAGAACTGAAACACATAGTGCAGCTTCTTTTGCAAATCATACNTATCATCAAACAGTACAAGCAGACTTAGGTGTAAAGATGTTAAANAAATGGGTNGCAACAAATGATGCTAGAACAAGACCTACTCACGCTACAGCTAGTGGTCAGATAGTAGATATGGACGAAGACTTNATAGTTGGTGGAGTGCCNATGGGGTTTGCAGGTGATTCAAGAGGTGGTGCAGCTAATGTTGTAAACTGTAGATGTGTCATAGTTTATGCAGATGAAAGGGATATGGAGTAATTTTTAAATTAGTTCTATATCTTCTGATGACCAACTTTTAATATATTCACCAAATGACTTGTCGTAAAATTGTGTTCCATTACAAAAAGGTGTCTCAACTTTATGAATTAAATTTTTTAATTTTTTATGTGTCTGATCGTTCCAACAATCAGACTCACCTTTCATAAAAGTCAAAGCATAAAGCATCATTGCTTTTTCTTCTTTCGTGTATCTAGCCATTATGAAATTTCCCTTTTACTAATATTATTAGGTTTGTAATAACCAATTCCTCTACCTTCACAATCAGCAATTATTCTTTTTGAAGTAAAGCCGATTATAGTACCCCATACTTTAAATGTACCATCATCTGCTAATGTTGATTTAGGCATAAAACTTGCAAGGTTTACCCAAACTTTTTCACCTATTTTATATTGATTATTTTTCATTTTATTTTCCTTTATCATCTTATGTACATATTATAATACGAATTGGAATACATATACAAGTATTAATATAGATATTTTTAATTAAGCTATATATTGTGCTAATCTATCCAATAAGATACTATATAATGTAATTATGCCTATACCCAAACCATACAATAATGAGTCTAGGCAAGAATTTACAGAACGATGCATGGGAGATAGCACTATGGTTGATGAATATAGAGATTCAGATCAAAGGTTAGCTGTCTGTAACACCAGTTATGAAAACAATAAAGAAGATTCTTTAGATAGCAAACAAGAACTGAGAGAAGATGTTTTTACTACTGAAGAAGAAGCAGAAGCAAGAGCAGAAGAAATAGGTTGCGTAGGAACACACTCTCACGATGAAGATGGCAATGTCGTATATATGCCATGTAAAACCCACGAAGAATATACCGAACTTACTGGTAGAGAAGTTTCAGGTTATCATAAAAAACCAAAGAAGAAGAAACCAAAAGATATGAAAGATGCATTAGAGCATCTTGAAGAAGTCTTGTCTGTAAAGACTGAATTTAAAGGTGGTCATTTAGAAGACGAAGAAGATAAAGACTATGGTACTTTTGAAGGTTATGGTTCTGTATTTGGTAATAAAGATTTAGGTAATGATGTAATAGAAGCTGGTGCTTTTGCAAAATCATTAAAAAGAAAAAAACCATATCAGGTAAAACTTCTTTATCAACACAAATCAGATATGCCTATTGGTGTATTTGACGAGATCAGAGAAGATGAAAAGGGTCTATATGTAAAAGGTAGATTGGCTTTGAAAACACAAGCTGGTCAAGAAGCCTATGAATTATTAAAAATGGGTGCGTTAGATGGTTTATCCATCGGATTTAGAGTAAACCCACAAGAAGTTTCTTACGATAAAAGAGCAAACAAGCGAATTATCAAAGAAGTAGATTTAATGGAAGTCTCGTTGGTAACTTTTCCAATGAACCCCAAAGCCACAGTAATGTCGGTCAAAGGTGAAGAGATAACCATAAGAGAATGGGAAAATGGAATGCGAGATGCTTTCTCGTTATCTCGTTCAGAAGCGAAAGTTGCAGCAAAAGCTGTAACTGATGCATTCAGTCAGCGAGATGTTGACTCTAATGCTGAATTGGTAGATGCCATAAAAAATTTAACTTTAACCTTAAAATCTTAATAGGAGATTAACATGTCGGAAGATGTAAAAAACGCTATTCAAGAAATGGGTTCAACCTTTGAAGAATTTAAAAAGGTCAATGACGAAAGACTTGAAAAGCTTGAAAAAGGCGAAAGTACAGCATATGTGGACGAGAAATTAGCTAAAGTAGAAGCTAAGATGGATTCTTATGAAGACATTAATCAAAAACTCACAATTGCTGAAGCTAACGCTGAAAACATCAAAAGCCAACTAGAAAAACTTGAAACAGTTGTAAAAAGACCAAATTCAGGTTTTGAAAGTAAGCAAGTAGATGAATACATGGAAGCTTTTGACAGATATTGCAGAAAAGGACTTGAAGGACTTAGCGATACTGAGAAGAAAGCTTTAACAGTCAGCAATGACTCAACTGGTGGTTATTTAGCACCACCTGAATATGTGAGAGAACTTATCAAAGATGTTACAGAAATCTCACCTATTAGAAGCATTGCTAGAGTAAGAAGCACTGGGCAAAGAAGTGTACAGATTCCAAAGAGAACTGGTACTTTTGCTGCACAGTGGGTTGCTGAGAGTGGCACAAGAAGTGAGACTACTGGATATACAGTTGGTTTAGAAGAATTACCTGCACATGAATACTATGCGTTGGTTGATATTTCTGAGCAAGACTTAGAAGATTCAGTATTTGATCTTGAAGCAGAAATGCAATCAGAGTTTGCAACACAGTTTGCAAAAGCTGAAGGAACTGCATTTGTAAGTGGTAACGCTGTAGGTAAGCCTGAAGGTTTCATGACTAACAGTAGTGTTAGTTCTGTTGACACAGGTTCAAATACTGCAATCACAGCAGATAGCTTGATCTCACTTGTGCATAACATTAAGTCTGATTATGGCAGAAATGGTACTTTTGTATTTAACAGAAGCACTTTAGCTGAAATAAGAAAGCTTAAAGATACTGCAGGTCAGTATGTTTTCCAAACAGGTATGATGTTAGGTGGTAACATGGTAAACACCATCTTAGGTCAACCATATGTGGAAGCTACAGATATGCCTTCTATAGCACAAAATGCTTTCCCAGTCGCTTTTGGTGACTTTAGCAAAGCATACATGATCGTAGATAGGGTGGCTTTAGCTGTATTAAGAGACCCATTTACCCAAGCAACTACTGGTAATGTAAGATACATTGCTAGAAGAAGAGTTGGTGGGCAAGTGATTCTTCCTGAAGCCATAAATAAACTTAAAGTAACAGCGTAAGCAGGGAGTAGTAAATGAAAGACTTAGCTAATAATATTAGTATTATTCAATCAATTGCACCTGTTGTTGGTACAAGTGACACAAATGGCACTGGTGTAGATTTACAGTTTTTTGAATCTGCAACAGCAGTTGTTGATACTGGTGTAGAAGGAGATACTCTTTCAACATCTGTCAAAATTGACTTTAAATTAGAAGATTCAGATGACAATTCTACATTTACAGCAGTTACAAGTTCTCTTCATGTAACTGATGGAAGTGTTGATTCAAATGGTATCTTCTTAACTTTAGATGCAAATGCAGAGACACCACAAGTAACCTCTATTGGTTATGTTGGTGGCAAGAGGTATCTAAGAGTAGTAGCAGACTTTACTGGTACACACTCTAATGGTACTCCGATAGCTGCAACTATCATCAAAGGAAGTCCAAGACACAACACTGATGCAGATACTTTATCAACTGCATAATTGATGTATATNAGTGGGGTGGCAACACCCCACGCTTTTAAGGAAAAAAAATGGCAAGAAAATTTAAAATAGTAGTTCCAAAACCAGCTTCTTGTAATGAGCATGGAACTGAAGTAAAACTTTACAAAGCTGACGAAATCGTTGAATCTGAAGGTGCATGGCAAGATGAAGTCATGGAAAAGTTCATTGAAAATGGTTGGGCAATGGAAGTTAAAGTTGATTCAGTAGAAGAAACTGTTGATGTTGAAGCTGATGTAAAAGAAGTTAAAAGAGCAAGAAACAAAAAAGGACAACTTATCGGTGATGATCCTAACACTCCTGATGTAAATGAAGCATGGGAAGGTGGAAAAGCACCAAAGAAAAAAACGACTGCAAAAAAGAAAACTACTAAAAAGAAAACAACAAAGAAAGCATCATCATAAATTCTTTGTTATCATAAACATAGCAGAAGCTTAATGGTAGATACCATGCGATTTATAGGAAGTTTATATGAGTGCAGGTTATCATCATTTTATCATTGAGCAAGGTGCTACTTTTGGGCAAACACTTACTCTCAAAGATTCATCTAATGCATTAATCAATCTGACAGGTTTTACAGGTGCTATGTCACTGAAAGAAAAACCTGATGCATCAGCAACAGTATTATCTCTAACNACAGCAAATGGTCGTATGACTATGGGTGGTAATGCAGGAACAATCGTATTAACAATTAGTTCTACCGACACAGGTAATCTAACACCTGATGATGGTGTGTTTGATTTAGAAATTACAAGTGGTGCTGGTGTGGTGACAAGGATCATAGAAGGTACTTACAGTGTAAGGAGAAACATAACAGCATGAGTTCTGTTGATAGCATCACAATTACAAGTGTAAGTACTGTAAATCAAATCACAATCACTGATACAAGTGGTATTACAGTTACAACAGTTGGTACACAGGGAGTTGCAGGTCCAAGTGCCATNATGGCAAGGGGTATAGATCAAGACACTGCTGGTGCAAGTAATAATGGTGCTTTATTAGTTTATGACAACGCAAATGTAACATGGACAGCAAATGACACAACAGAGGGAAAACAACTTACACAAAAACTATTTAATTTACAAATAGGTGAAAGTGGTGCAACAGTTACCACTATATTAGACGAAGACAATTTTAGTAGCGATTCTGCAACAGCTTTAGCTACACAACAATCAATAAAAGCGTATATAGCTAGTCAAATCACACTTGAAGATTTAGACATTACAGATGGTTCAACAACTATAGCAATTGACTTAGATAGTGAAACTTTAGGATTACTTGGTGGTGTAGGTATTAGTAGTACAGCAAGTGGTAACAATGTTACCTTTGCAATTGATGCGACTGTCGTTACTTTAACAGGAACACAGACACTTACAAATAAAACACTCACTTCCCCCACACTTACATCACCAGTATTAAANACANNAATATCAGGNAGTGCNTTTCTTGATGAAGATGATATGTCAAGTAATAGTGCAACAAAACTTGCTTCGCAACAGTCAATTAAGGCTTATGTAGATAATCAACTNACTTTAGAGGATTTAGATGTAACAGATGGATCAAACAATGGTTCAATAGACCTAGATAGTGAAGTTCTTGGTTTATTAGGTGGCACTGGACTTACATCNAGTNTAAGTGGTAATAACTTTACTTTTGCCATAGATGGAACAGTTGCGACATTGACTGGTACNCAAACATTTACCAACAAAACACTAACATCNCCAAAGATAAATGGATCAACAGCAATTACAACGACTGGTACAGAAATAAATGTATTAGATGGTGANACAAGTGCAAGTTCTGTAGTCATAGTTGATGCAGATCAATTNATAGTCAATGACAATGGCACAATGAAACAAATAGCTGTAACAAGGCTTGATACATACTTTTCAGGCACTACAGCTACACTAACTAACAAAACATTAACAAGTCCTGTACTCAATGGCACATTATCAGGTACAGCATTCAAAGATGAAGATAATATGGCTAGTGATTCTGCTACAGCAGTAGCAAGTCAGCAATCTATCAAAGCTTTTGTTGAANCACAGATNACAGCACAAGATTTAGANGTATCTGATGGTAGCAACGATATATCCATAGATTTAGATTCAGAAACACTTACATTNGCAGGTGGTACAGGTATAGATTCTACTGCAAACACAAATACAGTGACTTTTGCTATAGATAACACTGTAGCAACACTAACAGGTAGTCAAACGCTTACAAATAAGACAATTGATGTAGATAATAATACAGTAAGTAATATTGAGGTAGATAATCTTAAATCAGGTGTGTTAGATACCGATTTATCTAGTGTTGCAGGTACAGATACGACATTAGCATCTGCAAAAGCCATTAAAACCTATGTAGATAGCCAAGTTACAGCACAAGACCTAGATATAAGTGATGGTAGTTCAACAATTGCGATTGATCTTGATTCTGAGACATTATCTTTACTTGGAGGAACTGGTGTAACTTCTACAGCTTCAGGTAATGGTGTTACTTTTGCAATAGGTCAATCTGTAGGAACTTCCGATGATGTAGTATTTAATCAAGTAACTGGTGCGTTGGTCGGTAATGCATCTACAGCTACTGCCCTTGCAACAGCTAGAGCAATCGCACTTTCAGGAGATGTCGTTGGTACTGCAAATTTTGATGGAACAGCAGGTATCAGTATATCAACTGCAATACAAGCCAATAGTGTTGCTTTAGGCACTGATACTACTGGTTCTTATGTTGAAAGCTTAGTTGCAGGTACTGGTGTTAGTCTTTCTAATAACAGTGGAGAATCTGCAACACCAACTATAGCAATTGGTCAAGCTGTAGGTACATCTGATGATGTCCAATTCAATACAGTAACATCTGCACTAACAGGAAATGCATCAACTGCAACTGCATTAGCAAATGCTCGTACAATAGCTTTGTCAGGCGATGTAACTGCTTCAGGCGTATCGTTTGATGGAACAGGCAACATCACCTTATCCACTACAATTGCAGCTGACAGCGTGGCTCTTGGAACAGACACTACTGGCAACTTTGTTGCAGGAATTAGTGGTACAAGTAATGAAATAGAAGTTTCAGGTTCAGGAAGTGAAAATGCCACAGTCACAATAGGTTTACCTGACAATGTAACAATCACAGGCAATCTTACAGTCAATGGCACAACTACAACAGTCAATACATCTACATTAGAAGTAGAAGACCCACTTATCAAACTAGCAAAAGCAAATAGTGGTGCAGATAGTGTTGATATAGGTTTTTATGGTCTGTATGACACTTCAGGATCACAAGATTTATATGCTGGTTTATTTAGAGATGCTAACGATTCAGGTAAATTTAAGTTATTTAAAGATTTACAAGCAGAACCGACAACGACTGTAAATACATCAGGCACAGGTTATGCAGTAGGTACACTGGTAGCAAGTCTTGAAGGAAATGTCGTAGGTAACTTGACAGGAACAATACAAACAGCAGCACAGTCAAACATCACCAGTCTTGGTACATTAACTGCTTTACAAGTAGATAACATAAATATAAATGGCAACACTATTTCATCTACAGCAGGAACTGATCTAAACATTACACCACTATCAGGACAACAAATAGTGCTAGATGGTGCAATAGTTATAGATGCAGGAGTGATAACTGGTGCGACATCAATAACTTCAACAGCATTTGTAGGAGATGTCACTGGTAATGTTTCAGGGACAGCATCTACAGTAACAGGTGCTTCTCAATCAAATATTACATCACTGGGAACTTTAACAGCATTACAAGTTGATAATATCAACATCAATGGTAATACAATATCTAGTACTGCAGGCACAGACCTTAATATAACTCCTCTTACAGGTCAACAAATTGTGTTAGATGGCACTATTATCATTGATGCTGGTGTTGTAACAGGTGCTACCTCTATTACATCTACAGCATTCGTTGGTGCTTTGACTGGTGATGTTACTGGTAATTCTGATACAGCTACTGCACTTGCAAACAGTAGAAACTTTTCAATATCAGGTGATATTACAGCTAGTGCTGTTGCATTTGATGGATCAGGTAATGTAACACTTAATGCAACAATTGATGACAATGTTGTAGGAGCAGCACAACTAAACATTTCAGGAAATGGTACAGCAGGTCAAGCAGTCTTATCTGATGGTGATGGTTCATTTTCTTATGGCTCTAGTGGTAAAACTACAGAAGAAATACAAGACATTGTTGGAGGTATGGTTAGCAGTAATACTGAAACTGGTATCACTGTAACTTATGAAGATGGCGATGGAACATTAGATTTCGTTATAAACCCTGCACAAACCACTATTACAAGTTTACTTGCTACAGATATTAAGATTGGTGAAGATGACCAAACAAAAATAGACTTTGGTACAGCAGATGAAATACATTTCTTTGCAGGTAATGAAAACCAATTAAAACTCACAAATGGTGCATTAGTTCCAGCAACAGATAATGACATTGATCTTGGTACATCAAGTGTTGAATTTAAAAATGCTTTCTTTGATGGCACTGTTACATCAGATGCTTTTGCAGGTGCATTGACAGGAGATGTTACAGGAAACGCAAGTACAGCTACAGCATTAGAGACTGCTAGAACAATTGGTGGTACAAGTTTTGATGGAACAAGTAATATATCTGTAGCACTAGCCGATACTGCAACTGCATTAGCTACTGCTCGTAATATAGGTGGTGTATCATTTGATGGTACAGCTAATATAAATCTTGCAGGTGTAAATACCACAGGAAATCAGGACACTACAGGTAATGCTGCTACTGCAACAAAACTTGCTACTGCAAGAACCATAGGTGGTACTTCTTTTGATGGAAGTGCAAATATAGCTGTAGCTTTAGCAAATACTGCA
>FUFK010057706.1_pt1 | contig 17879 bp, 12 predicted proteins | sample 1021851 | NCBI WGS metagenome assembly FUFK01 (sample SAMEA51879418, study PRJEB19060) | metagenome | reverse complement strand
ACTTTAACCTCACCTAAGCTATCTTTTTCTATTCTATATTTCATATTTGTTAGTATATTTGATAAGCTATTTTAACATTATAGAGCTATGGAGAATAAAAACTATGTCAAATGTTACACCTATTAAAATAGATACTACTGATGGAAGGTTGCCTCTCAAAGAAAAAGGCCTAGTTTTTCAAGAGTTTGCAAATCCTGCTGAAGAAAGACGTAACCAACTTGAAAAACTTGCTGCAGGATTCAGGTTATTTGATTATTTTGGATTTAATGAGGGTGTTGCAGGACACATCACTTATAGAGATCCTGAATTTAAAGATCATTTTTGGGTAAATCCACTTGGTGTTCATTTTTCTCAAATATCTGTGTCAGATCTTTTACTAGTTAATCATGATGGTAAAGTANTTCAAGGTGATAANGATGTTAATGTTGCTGCATTTGCTATTCACTCAAGGCTTCATAAGGCAAGACCTGACGTCAATGCTGCTGCTCATTCACACTCAATATATGGAAGAACTTTCTCAACGTTAGGAAAATTGCTTGATCCAATATCTCAAGATGCATGTGCATTTTACGAAAATCAAGGTATATATAAGGATTTTTCAGGAGTTGTTGAAGAAGTGGATGAAGGAGACGAAATAGCAAAAGCTCTTGGAGATAAAAAAGTAGCTATATTACAAAATCACGGCATTTTAACTACGGGACCATCAGTTGACATTGCACTATGGTTTTACATGTCTATGGAAAGATGTTGTCAAGCACAACTGATGGCTGAAGCTGCAGGTAAACCAATTTCGGTATCACATGAGACGGCAGTCAAAACTAGGGAATTCATCGCTAACGATATAGCTGCTTGGGCAAGTTATCAACCTGCATTTGATAAAATAGTAAAAATGCAGCCTGATCTGTTAGATTAATCTATGGAGCAATAATTGCTTTAGTTTCTAGACATTCTTCTAGACCATGAAGGCCATGCTCTCTTCCATTTCCTGAAGCTTTATAGCCTCCAAAAGGAGCTCCAGTTCCTCTTGCGCCTCCATTAATTATTACTTGTCCAGCTCTTATTTTTCGAGCAACTTCTCTGGCATGATNNGGATCACCCTGAACATAACCTGCAAGACCATATTCAGTATCATTAGCAATATTGATAGCCTCTTCTTCATTATTATATTTAATCATTACAAGAACAGGGCCGAATATCTCTTCTTTTGCTATCGTCATATCATTTGTCACATTTGCAAAAACTGTGGGTCTAACGTAGTAACCTTTTTCACATCCATCTGGTTTTTCAACTCCTCCTGCGACTAATGTTGCGCCCTCTTGAATACCTATTTCTATCAATTTAATAATTTTTTCGTATTGAACTTTATTTGCAATTGGTCCCAATCTATATTCTCCATTTGGGTCTCCAACAGTAGTACTGTTTGCAGTTGCTGCAGCAATTTCTACAGCCTTATCGTAATTCTTTGAGGAAACAAGCATTTTTGTTGGAGCGTTACATGATTGTCCTGAATTTAAAAAACAATGTCCTGCACCGCCTTTTACAGATTTTTCTAGATCAGGCACATCATCAAGAATTATATTTGAAGATTTGCCGCCAAGTTCTTGATGAACCCGTTTGACCGAACTTGCTGATGCTTGAGCTACAGCAATACCTGCCCTGGTTGAGCCAGTGAATGACATCATAGCTACATCAGGATGCTCGGATAATGCTGCTCCTACAGTAGGACCATATCCATTTACTACATTAAATACTCCATTAGGGACGCCTGCTTTATCAAATACTTCTGCTAAAAGCATTGCACAATAAGGAGATATCTCACTGGGTTTAAGAACCATGGTACATCCTGCTGCCAATGCTGCAGAAACTTTTGTAGTAATTTGGTTCATTGGCCAATTCCATGGAGTTATCATCCCTATTACTCCAATAGGTTCTTTTATTAAAGTATAGTCTCCCTCAGGTCTTTCAAATTCATAATTCTCTAATGCATCCAAAGTTTCATGAATATTTTTAATTCCCGTCTTAGCTTGCGCTGCTTCTGACAACCAAATTGGGGATCCCATTTCTCTAGAAATGGTTTGAACGAAATCATCATATCTAACTTCGTATTCAGTAATTATATTTTTGAGTAATTCTATTCTTTGTGCTTTTGTTGTTTGTTGAAAAGAAGAAAAGGCATCTAATGAAGCACTAACAGCTTTATCAATATCTCCTTTAGTACCAGCAGTAACTTGTCCTATTACTTCCTCATTTGCAGGATTTATAACATCAATTGTTTCGTTTGATTCTGACTTTACCCACTCACCATTTATGTAAAATTTTAAATCATTACTCATTATTAATTCTCCAAGAAATATATCCTAAATTATAACTAAATACTGTTTAATGAACTATTTTTATCAAAATAGTCCAGCAATTTCATTATTTTCATCAAGTCCAATAGCTTCTGCTGCTGGAACTCTAGGAAGACCAGGCATCGTCATAATTTCACCACATACTACTACTACAAATTCTGCACCAGCTGATAGCCTTACCTCTCTTATTGGAACTTCATGTCCAACTGGAGCTCCCATAAGTAAAGGATCAGTAGAAAAACTATATTGCGTTTTTGCCATACATACTGGATACGATCCAAAACCATCATCTTCTAACTTCTTAAACTGATTTCTAACTTTTTTATCAGCAATAATATCTTGAGCTCCATAAATATTCTGAGCTATATATTTAGTCTTGTCCCATAATGACATAGTATCTTCATACAAAGTCTTAAACTCAGACATATTTGAATCAGCTACTTTAACAACTTCCGCAGCAAGCTCTGATGCGCCCTGACCACCTTTTTCCCAATGTGAAGAAATCTTACATTGAATACCAAGATTCTTACAGAAATTTATTATTGCATTATGTTCTCTTTCAGTATCAGAAACATAATCATTAATAGCNACAACNACNGGAACNCCAAATTTATTTATATTTTCAACATGTTTTTCCAGATTTTTGCAGCCCAGTATCACTGCATCAACATTTTCTGATCCCAAATCATCTTTTTTCACGCCTCCATGCATTTTAAGTGCTTTTGTGGTCGCAACAAGAACAACTGCATCAGGATTAAGGCCTGATTTTCTGCATTTAATATCAAAAAATTTTTCTGCTCCTAAGTCTGCTCCAAATCCAGCTTCAGTAACCACATAATCTGCAAGTTTTAATGCAGTTTTTGTTGAGACAACAGAATTACAACCATGAGCAATATTTGCAAAAGGACCTCCATGCATAAAAGCAGGATTGTTTTCTAGAGTTTGAACTAAATTTGGTTGAAAAGCGTCTCTAAGCAATGCTGTAATGGCGCCATCTGCATTGAGTTGACTTGCTCTTACTGGTTCATTTGATTTTGTATAGCCTATAACAATATTACCAATTCTTTTTTGAAGATCTTCAATATCAGAAGCCAAACAAAAAACTGCCATAATTTCTGATGCTACTGTAATGTCGAATCCACTTTGTCGTGGTATGCCATTACCCGTGCCACCAAGGCCACATGTAATGTCTCTTAAAGATCTATCATTCATGTCTACAACACGTTTCCAGGTTATTCTCCTAGGATCAATATTTAACTCATTATCCCAATGGATATGATTATCGATTAATGCAGATAAAAGATTATGAGCTGCTCCAATTGCATGAAAATCTCCTGTGAAGTGAAGGTTGATATCAGTCATTGGAATAACTTGAGCATACCCTCCACCAGCAGCACCACCTTTCATGCCAAAACATGGTCCCAAGCTAGGCTCTCTTAAACAAATCATTGCTTTTTTACCAATGTGACATAATCCATCAACTAGCCCAACACTTGTAGTAGTTTTTCCTTCTCCTGCTGGTGTTGGAGATATTGCTGTAACCAAAATTAACTTTCCATTTTCATTTTTTGAAACAGAATCTATAAAATNGGAATTTAATTTAGCTTTATCATTACCAAANTTAATTAANTTTTTTTGATCAATATCNAGTACTGANGCTATTTCATCAATTGGTTTTTTATGNGCAGCATTAGCTATCTCTAANTCNCTTGGATANGCAGTCATAATTCCTCCATTAACCCTAAAATTAACAATCAGTATACATAAGAGATTTTGTGATAACTACAAAATTTCTTTAATTTTTTGCTGCGTTAAATGTATCAATCGCCCTTAATCTTGATTCCTTTAGATCTAATATTTGTTTAGGATAATTTAGTTGATNTCTAATCTTTTCNNATGGNTCATGAATTTCTTTTTTATCNAANTNTTTTAANTCTTTNATATNCTTTNTNATAAATAGTCCATCTGCATCAAAATTTTTTGATTGAGTTATAGGATTAAAAATCCTAAAGTAAGGTGCAGCATCTGTGCCAGTAGAACTACTCCATTGCCAGCCACCATTATTGGATGAAAAATCTCCATCTATGAGACTTTCCATAAAAAAAGCTTCGCCTAATCGCCAGTCATGCAACATATTTTTTGTAAAAAACATTGCTGTCACCATTCTAAGTCTATTATGCATCCAACCCTCATATTTTAACTGTTTCATAGCTGCGTCTATTATTGGGAAACCAGTTTTACCATCTTTCCAGGCATCAAATTCATTTTGATTAAATCGCCATTTAATATTCTTTGTATAATCTTGAAAAGGCAATCCCATACTTACTTTTGGAAATGAAAACATTATATTTTTATAAAATTCTCTCCAAATAATTTCGTCAATCCATTTAATAATCCCTTTTTCACCAGAATCTAATTCAAAGTTATTCTTTTTCAGTGCTTCTAAAATACATCTTTTAGGAGAAATTACACCTGATGCTAGATATGGTGACAATCTGCTTGTACCATTAATTATCGGATCATTCCTATCTTTGGCATATTTATATATCTTCTTCTCAAGATAATCATGCAAAATTGATAAGGCATCTTTTTCACCAATTTTCCAGATTGACATATCAACTGAATGAGATTTTACAAATTCAAAATCAAATTGATTAATATTTGATTGAATGCCAGGATTATTTTTTTTTGTGTATTTAAAATCAATATCTAGGAAATCCATTTTAAAATTTTCAATCCATTTTCTTTTAAATGGTGTAAATACTGAATAAGGTTTTTCTTCATTTGTTTTTATAGTACCTGGTGAAAAAACTACTTGATCATCAAAGCATTTAAAAAAGATATCATTTTTACTAAGATAATTTTCTACTAATAAATCTCTTCTCAACTCATCAATTCCAAACGTTTTATTCCAATAAACATTTGTTATAGATCTTTCAATGATAAGTTCAGAAATTTTAATAACATTATCATCAAATCCTTTTGACCTAATGATAGTTAAAGGGATATTTAAATCATCTAAGGATTGATTTAGTTGATGTAAATTTTTAATTATAAACTCAACTTTACAATTAGCTTCATTGTGAAGATTTAACTGTTCCGGTGAATATATGTATACAGCATGGATTTCATTAGAATTTATAAAAGCTTCCCTTAAAGCTGGATTATCATCTAAACGAAGATCATTTCTAAACCAAACTAAAGATTTCATGCGTTTTATAGGGTATAAGAAACTCTATATATCACGTCGTATTTGTCATCTGATATTAAAAGGGATCCATCGCTCATTACAAAAGGTGACACAGGTCTTCCCCAGGCTGTTTCTTCTTTAAGCCAGCCAGTTATAAAGTCTTCTTGGCCAAGATAATTACCTTCGTTATCTAGCTTGATTAGTACAACCTTATAGCCAGATTTTTTAGTCCTATTCCAAGAGCCGTGAAGCGCAACAAATATACTGTTTTTGTATTGAGGTGGGAATTGTGCCTTATCATAAAAACTGATACCTAATGGTGCTACATGTGGGCCTAATTCAGCAATAGGATCAATAAATTCTTTATCAACACTAGGTATAAGATGGCCAAATTCCGGATCGATAACATTTTTTGCATGCTTATATGGATATCCAAAAAAATCTCCATCCTCATTAATCATATTTAGTTCACAAGACGGAGAATCATCACCGAGCCAGTCTCTTCCATTATCTGAAAAATACATCTTTTGTGTAATAGGATGCCAATCAAAACCAACACTATTTCTTACTCCGTCAGCAACAGTAATCAACTCACCATCAACGTATTTGTGAATTGCAGCAAATCTTTTATCATTTGTTTGAGGTTCAAGACATATATTGCATGGTACTCCGACAGGAATATATAAATTTCCATCTGGACCAAAATCTAAATATTTAAAACCATGCCAAGTATTTGATGGCAAATTATTCATATAAATATATTTTTTTGGCAATTTATCAGATCCAAATTTAAGCCAGTCATCAATATTTTTAATGACCCAAATAGTATCTATTTCTGAAAAATATAAATCACCCTCATAGTATGTGACTCCTGTTGGATTCTGCAGGCCATCGGCTAACAGTATCTTCTTTTCAGCATAGTTATCTTTATCATCATCTTGAATTGCATAAATTTTATCTCCATTTTTTGATCCCACAACTATAAATCCATCATTTGTTTCCGTAATTTGCCTGGGTGATTCAAGATTATCTGCAAAAATAGTAATCTCGAATCCATTGGGTAAATTTAAGTTATCTATCTCATTGGAATAAATAAATGAAGATGTCATCAGTAATACAAAAAATATTATCTTCTTTTTAAGTAACATTATTATTTTCCTTAAATCCTTCGACGTGAGTTTTTAAAATATTTTTAATTTTTATAACGTCATTTTCGATAGATGCATTATATAAATCATCAAGTATGTTCGTCAAAATATCTTTTGATGGATATCCCTCAACAGATTTAAATATTTTATCATTTTCTGTTTTAAGTTTATCACCTGATATTAATAGCTCCTCATATAGTTTTTCACCAGGCCTAAGTCCAACCTCCTGAATTTCTATCCCCTCACCTTGACCGTCATGACTGATATTTCTTCCAGACAGATATATTAAGCGTTCAGCTAAATCCAATATTTTGACTTGATCTCCCATATCAAGAATGAAAACTTCTCCTCCGTTTGAATATTCTCCAGCTTGAATAACCAAACTAGATGCTTCTGAAATAGTCATAAAGTATCTTGTAACTTCTTTGTGTGTAATTGTTACTGGGCCTCCATCAGCTATTTGCTTTCTGAATAAAGGTATTACAGAACCAGAAGAATTCATAACATTTCCAAATCTTACAATACAATACTTAGTATTATCTTCATAAGCATCGATCGACTGAACAACCATTTCTGAAAGTCTCTTTGATGCACCCATAATATTTGTGGGTCGAACTGCTTTATCAGTAGAAATTACCACTACCTTTTTTACGTTACATTTTGACGCGATTTCGCAAAGCGCTTTTGTTCCAAAAATATTATTCTTAAGACCTTCAGAAATATTTTCATGATATTCAACAATTGGCACATGTTTATATGCAGCTGCATGATAAATGAAATCAACTTTATGATTAGAAATAATTTCATTTAATCTAGCTTTGTCTTTAACATCGCCTAAGACATAAATAAGTTCTGTCAATATATTTTTTGCTTTCTTTATCGACTCTATTTCTTCTTGAATAGAGTACAAATTTATCTCAGATAATTCAAAAAGAACTACTTTTTTAGGCTCGCCGTCAATAACTTGTCTTACAATTTCAGAACCTATTGAACCTCCAGCTCCAGTAATCATTAACGTATGTCCACTAAATGATACTGGTGATTTATTAACCCTCCTTCGTGGCAAGATATCATCTATTGATAAGTCTTGCATTTCAACCATCTTTTTTTGATTTGTAACTAAATCGTGTAATGAGGGTATGGTTCTTATAGCTACCTTTAAATTTTCCAAGCTGGAAATAACTGATCTTCTTTCAGATAAATTTAAACTAGGTATAGCTAAATACACTTCTAAATTTGGATATTTCTTTGCCAGCTTATTAAGATGCTTTTTCTTACTAAAAATTTTAATGCTATTAATTTCTGCTCCGCCTAATGCATCAGAATTATCAAAGAAACCAATAATTTTTATATCTGGATTATTCTTTATAGCCTGATAAAGCTCATTACCTGCCGCACCAGCTCCATATATTAGAACTGGTTTTCCACCATTTACATATCTGTTTCTATTAAGTAATAATCTTGCTATATCTCTTGAGATTTGGAGAAATGCATAAAATACATAAGCTAAAAAAAATGATCTTAATATTGTCGCAAATATGTATTGATTTCTTATAATTTCTGACTCTAATGCGTAAACAATTCCCCAGGAAATGCCAAAAATAAATGATCCCTTGAGAGCTCTCATGATTAAATCATTTGATTCTGAATATCTAATTGATGATCTATAAAAACCTGAAATTGAAAAATAGAAGAATGTTAAAATTGTTGGGATAATAAAATTCAAATAATTTTGTAAGACGATATCATATAAACTTATCTGAAAATTTGAGCTAATTAAGGCAGACGATGGTGGACCAAATATAATCCATACAGCAAATGCTGTGCAAAAATCAACAAATGCAAGAATCAATAATTTATATTTTCTCGATAGGCTTCTTAAAACCAATAGATTACTATTAATCATCTCGTAATTTTACTTTAAAAAGCAATATGTATATATAATATCAACATTGATAAAAATTGTTCTGTTTTTGGAGCTTTTATAATTTAGATAAGGGGTTAATAAATGTTTAATTTTTTTAAAAGAGAAAAGGAAGAAATAAAAGATTCAAAACCATCATTTGAGATAGAACTTACCGCTGCAGTTCTAGCTTATGAAATAGCTAGAATTGATGGAGATGTATCTAAAAGCGAGTTAAATATCCTAATCGAGGAAGTTAAATTAATTTCAAATAAGGTAGGCAAGAACGAACAAGAAATCTTAGACATAATTGAAATATACTCAAATGACAGCACCTCTTTTTATGAGTTCGTTGAAGATATTAACAAAAATTATGATAAGGATGAGAAGCTTTCACTTCTTGGTTTCATGTGGAAAATTGCATATGCAGATGGAAGACTGGACGTTGATGAGGAAAGGCTTATAAGAAGGTTAGCAGATATGATTAAGATCAAAGATATTGATGTACTTCGTCTTAAAGATAAAAATAAAAACTAATATTCAACATAACTTGCATTGTCTTTTAAGAACTTTTCAGATTCATTTCGATTACAATTATTTTTATAATTTTTGATATTTTCATCATAGATATCGTTGCCAACAAAAGTATACATTTGAAGAAGTACAACACATTTCTCCAATTCAGTTAACCTAGTATCCTTTTCTAATTGAGATGATAGGTATGAAAATGTTATTTTTTCACTTTTCATTTTTAGATTTTTCTTATTATCTAAAATTAAGTAACTATGAAAATTATCATTTGATAAATATGAATTCCATAAAACAGAATTTGTTGACATCCCAGGATTTCCATTTTTTGCAAAATTTGACCAAAATAACATCATATTTTTTGATAAATATCTTTTTGATTTACTTGGTGGATATATAAAATCTGATAAAGGATAACCACCTACTAAATCCATATTTCCTGTTAATAACGGTATCTCTGTTGCGTGAGCAGCCCCAATAAGTTTCTTAAAGTCAGCAATGATTAGACTTCTATGATCATCCCAGTCATACCTGTAAGCATATAATTCATGATTGCCAGCTTTATACAAAGAATTTAGGGGATCATCAACACCTCTTAATTGCCATGCTTTACTTCTGTAAAAATTAAAGGCTTCAAAAGAATTTTTATCAATTAGTTTTACTTTTGGAATATTTAAAATTGACCCAATAAAAGAATATTCAAGATCCACAAAATACCTTGCAGTTCCTAGCCATAACTTTACTTCATCACGATTAGATCCAGCAATGGTTGGAACAATAGTCACATGTTCTTTTTTTGAAAGAGAATTTCTTAAACCTATTTTTGGAATAACAATCCCATCATTTGTTAAAAGTGGTATTTCTTCATATGAAGGTCTATCTGCATAGAAACTATAAATATGATCTGCAGGCAAAGAAAGCAAAAACTTTCTTACTTGGCTTAAATCATCAATCCTGATTTTTTTATCTTTATCATATTTTGATAACAAACTATTAACTACATTTTGGCTAGAGTAATTTGAAATTGAAGAATTATTTAAAGGTTTGTACGAGTCTTGAAGAGATATTGAGGTTGTGTATCCAGACATTGATATAGCCTTATTAAACATTCCCCTTGCCTGTTTTGATACTAAAAGTGATAAAACATTATGGCCTCCAGCTGACTCACCAAAAATAGTTATATTTTCAGGATCTCCTCCAAACAGTGAAATATTGTTATTAACCCACTCAAGCGCTTTAATTATATCTAAAGTTCCATAGTTGGAAGTTTGATCATCACCATCTTGAAATTTTTGAACAGCAGGATGTGTAAACCAGCCAAATGGCCCCAATCTATAATTTATTCTTACAACAATAACATTATGTTTTGAGACCATCTTAGAAAAATCGTATAGATCTTTTAGTCCAGAAGTATTACCACCCCCATGAATCCAAAACATCACAGGTAATTTAGCCTTTATTTTTTTTGGTGTATGTATATCAAGATATAAGCAATCTTCGTTTCCAACAAAAAACCCATCTCCTTCTACGCCACCTAAGTTAGATGGCCTTTGTATGCAAAAATTGTTTTCTTTTGGTTTTATTAAACTAGATGAAATTATTGTTCTAGGAGCCTTCCATCTTAACTCTCCAATTGGTGGCTGTGCATAGGGAATATCTTCATAAAAAATTACTTTATTCTTTTTTACACCATAAACAGTTCCAGAGCTTGTTTCAATTGCAACATCATTTATAGCAAATAGCTGACCTATCGATAAAAAGCTGATCAAAAAAATATAAATAAATTTCATTATTACGAAAAAAAATTTAAAAAAATGAGGGTTATAATTATATATTATTTTCGGGATGTAGCGCAGTCTGGTAGCGCACTACACTGGGGGTGTAGTGGTCGTCGGTTCAAATCCGGCCATCCCGACCAAAGCACTATTTAATTAAGTATATTTTTTAAATTATTTGAAGCTTTGAATACCAATTTTTTTCTTTTAGGTATTACATATTCTTTTTTAGTTTTTGGGTTCCTGCCCATTCTCTTAGGTGACTGATGAGTATAAAAGGATCCAAAATTAGAAATTTTTACTATCTTAGAAGTGTTAGATTTTATGATTTCTAGAAAACTTTCTAAAATAGCTTTGCTATCAGATCTATTCAAAAAAGCCTCGGAAGAGATATTTTTTACAATATCTTTTTTTCCGAGGCTCAAACTTAATGAGACTAATTAAGAACTAGTTCCAGTGCTAGTGCTAGTGCTAGTGCTTGTATCAGTTCCAGTGCCTGTTCCTGTACCTGTACTTGTACTTGTGTCAGTGTCTGTATCAGTATCAGTACCAGTACCTGTATCAGTTCCTGTATCAGTATTGGTGTCAGTCCCAGTTCCAGTTGCAGGATTATCGTCAATACCACCAACATCTCTTACTTTAACAGTAATATCCTGGGTAGCTGCATTATCATTAGCATCAGTTGCAGTTACTGTAGCTGTTACATCGTATGTTGCTCCAGTGTTATAGCCATTGAAAGTCATCATGTCATCTTGTTGACTTTCATAGTCTGGCGCAACAATAAATGATAATACACCGTCACTGGTAATTTGTAATAAATCACCTGAAACTGTAAACGTTACTGCAGTAATATCTGTCGCAGTTACAGTTCCTACTTCTGTCTCATTCTCATCAATAATGAAAGTAGCAGAAGATGTGAATACTGGTGCAGTAGTATCAGATACATTTACAGTCCTTGAAGCTGTAGCTTCATTACCTGATGGATCAGTAGCTGAATAAGTAATAGTGTATGTACCAACGGTATCTGGATCAACAGTACCTGATGAAACTACATCAACTGAACCTGACGCATCAGTAGCTGTTGCACCAGCGTCGGTATAGGTCCCACCTAATTCAACAGTTGCAGGATTATCGCCTGTAATGGTTATAGTTGGGGCAGTTGTATCAACAACATTTACAGTTCTTGTTGCAGTTGCAGTATTTCCGTCTAAATCGGTAGCAGTATATGTTAGCGTATATGAACCAACTGAATTTGTATCAACAGTTCCTGTGGTTGATACAGGTGTCTCTCCGTGAAATTCATCAAAAGCTGTAGCACCTGCATCGGTATAGGTTTGACCTAACTCTGTAGTTGCTGGATTGTCTCCTAACACTGTGATGACAGGCGGAACATTATCATTATAGCCATCATCAGTTAATGCTGAAATAGCACCTAGTCCTGCGATTGCAATCAATGCTTTTTGAATAGCTGATAATTCAGCAGCAATTTCTTTTAATCTACCAGATCTTGCACTGGATGAACCTGATGAATTAATGGAATCTTGTTCATTTAGAAGCATAGAACGCCTAGCGTTTAATTGCTCTATACTCATTGTATTCACTCTGGATTCGATTTCCTGGAATTTTTGATCAGATATACCAAACTCGTTGGCTTCAACATTAATAGTTAATAAACAAAAAGAAAGCGCGAAGCTTAATATAAATAGTTGTTTAAAATTTTTCATTTTCATATTTCCTCTACTCCCCATACTGCATAAGGTCGATTGTATTATATTTTAAAATTAAACGCTATTATTTTATGATTTAAATTAAAACATAAAAATAAAACCGTTATTTAATTAAAACGGATAGTCATTATACACAAATTAACAAGAAAGCGATTATTTTCTCCATGTATTGCTTATAAATTAAATATTTAATTAATTGGTCTAAATCTTACAAGTAAGCTATGTAATGTGTGTTTTCTCACTAATTTCGCACCTGGATCTTTTGTTAAGGGTCTCCAAGTATAATTAATCAAATTACCATATATAGGAATGTTAAAGAATATTCCTTTATCAAAGCTTCCCTCTCCAAAATCTTCAGCAGATACATCAGTAAATGTTGCAAAAGCACCGAATCTTACTCCAGTATCATATGTTCTTGAAATTTCAATTGTTCCCCCAACATCTCCTGCAAGATATTCACCTGCAGATAATTTAAAATCAAATGGTATAAGACCATAATTTCTGTAATAAAAATTTGAGGTCAGTGTTGTATTTTCATAATCTAAATGGCCAAAACCCCATTCATAATCTCTCTTTCTAACCTTAAACAACTCAAGGCCAAATGCATAATTGGTATTCTCTTTATAGAATAAGTACTCCATGCCATATCCTGAAAACATATCTTCAAAAATACCAGCAGACATTTGAATATGGTGATTTTTTTTAGGAGTTAAATGATAGTCGAATTGTGCTCTTCCAATCAAAATACCTTTATCCATATTTTTAAGATACTGTTTAACATCAGATCTTACTTGTGCAGGAAAAGTATCCAAAGGAGGGAATCTAAGGTCCTCAAAATTATTGGCGATCGAATATTTAAGATTTGTATTAAAAAATAAATTATCTCTTATTATGTATTCAGAATCATTTTCAAGTAAGAATGCGCCCTTAAAAAACTCCTCTCTTGATGCAATAAATGGCCTAAATTTAAAGCTGGTATTAGAGTCAAATCTTCTCTTTGTATCTCTCTCATAAATCAACTTTGCATTTCTTTCAAATACACTGTCAATTTCTGAATATGCTTTTAAATCTGCAATCTTAAGATCTTTTTTTATGTTCTTTTTAATGCCGGCATCATATGAAGATTGTGCAACTATTTGTTCAATTACTTTAATATCCTTATGAATAAACTGCGTTAACTCCAAACCTATTGATCTGGCGCCTTCACTAATTTTATTGACACCAATTCCATTGCTTTCGAGATTTTTTATTAACTTTGTATACTGACTATCATTTAAATTGGTTTCAGCTTTTTTGTATTCGTATCTTTTTATTGATCTTTTGGGATTATTTTTATAAACAAATCTTAAAGATAAATAATTGCCTCTTTCATAAGATGCGCCAATAGTAAAATTGCTGGTCACTGAATAATCGAGGCCTAGTGAATAATCGCTTTTTCTTGATTCATATACAATCAAAGGATTTGGATCAACTGTATTGATCGTATCTTTCTCAAATTTGAACAATAATTTTTTATTAAGGCTATATGAAAGTCCAAAAAAAGGTGATGCTTCTTCGCCGGAAAAATATTTTGAAGGATTTAACTGTCCGCCTTTTCCTTCAAAATTAGTTGGTCTTATTTTAAAATCATCGTAAATATATCCAAGTGGGTTTTTGATTTGTTTGCTTGCACCATCTAATTCTCCCCATCCTAGGCCAAAATGAAAATCTAATTTATTTATACCGTAACTACCAACAATATACTCTGAGCTATATAAACCTGTGCCAGCAAAATCATATAAGCCAACAGCGATAGCAGGAAAAGTTCCCTCTTGTTTTAACCTTAATTTTAAGTTAAATCCTTTATCTTTATAATCTTGATATTCATATCCAGGATATGGCACACCCTGGATGTTAGTATAAAAGAATGATGCTTCAAACCAATCATACACATTTGATGAAAGAGTAATTTTTTGATTTGGTGTTCCATCATATACGGTAACACCATGAACACCCTCATCATAGAATCTTGCCGTTGGTGTATTAATTAGTCCAACTACGCCATGGTTGTTATATGTATTAGTATCAAAGTTATCTGAAAGGACATTATGCGAAAGAATTAATATTATTAAAAATAAATACTTCTTGATATTTAAAAAAATATTAATAATAAAAAACATTCATCATCTCTTATTAATTATTGTTATTAATAGATGATAAGGATGCCAATGCAACTCCAAGATTGCCTAAAATTGATACGTATGCTTGCGTAGCAAGCCTCCTTGTTGAAGAATTATCTAATTTTCTAGGAACGAATATTACTGACCCTGGATACATATTTAAATCTCGTGGTTGATTTGCAAACAAGTTCCTCTGTTTTGAATATCTTTGTGTTTCTCCATTTGGATGAAGGATATATATTGATTCGTTATCAGCAAATCTTTTATAACCTCCAGATTTTTCAACAAAATAGTCGACTCCTTGATTTGGCATATAAGTAATTGCTCCTTCAGAAGAAACTTCTCCATAAACAAAGACACTATTTGTTCTCTCAGGAATTATAAGACTATCGCCTGATCTTATATTTAAGAAGCTGTTACTATCTTCACTCAATAAGTCAACAACGATCCTGCCACTTGGTTTAGAATTTTTAATTTCCTCAGTAAGTTGCAAAATTGGGGTTAAATCAAAATTTTGACCAATATTAAGCTGACTTATTGCAATAATGTTATCTAAAAATTCCTCATAAAGCAGATCTTGAGCTTTTTTATTTATTAATCTNGCATCCTCATTTTCATATACTGCACCAAAAGGATATGCATTATCAGTAAAGCCTCCTGCCTTATTAACCAAATCCTCAATTGTTTCTCCAGCTGCCATCGTATATTTACCAGGTTTATAAACTGCTCCAGAAATCGATGCAGTTCTATATGCATATTCTCTGACATAAATTAGGTCGCCTTCTATTGCTTCAATTGACTCAAATTGGGAGATATTTCTTATTGATATTGATTTTAATGTTCCATCTAACATTCTTTCCAATGAAATGTTTTGAAGATCAGCTGTTTGTTTTATTCCGTTAGAGTATCTTATTACATTATCTAAATACTCATCCTCCTTTAATTCATATATAGCTGGTCTTTTAACTGCTCCGTCTATGGTTATTAATTTTTTTCTTGGTTCAACAAAAACAACATCACCAGATCTTAAGCGTTTTTTTAAACTATAGTTGCCATCAATCAAAATATCATAAATATCTAAGCTCTCTAATACCTCTCCATTTCTTACAAGATTAATAACTCTATACGAACCATACTCATTTACACCCCCAGCCATTGTTAACGCATGAAGTATATTTGAATTACCTGTTAAAGTATAAACTCCTGGGTTCTTAGCGTTACCAGAAACCAAAATATTGACATCTCTTATTTGGTCAAGTGTTACATATGCGTCAGTTCCAATAAAAACTGAATTAACATTTGATTTTATAAGTGATGCTGCCTCACTCAGTGTAAGTCCGGCAACATTAATTTTGCCGACATCAGGTATGTTTATGGTACCGTCTCTATTGACAGTAAACATATCAATAAAGTCTATTTGACCAATTAGCTGTATATTTAAAACATCCCCATTATCTAGCGTATATGATGAATCTGGGTTTGGTTCGTTAATCGGCATGAATGAAGTTTGAAATGTCTGAAAAAAATCTGAACCAAACAGTTTCAAATCATAGGAGACGCTTAGCTCATCATCAGATTTTAATCTTCTCTCTAATTCCTCAAGATCTTTTTCAAGCCTGGTTTTAAGTTTAATAAGCTCCTCTGCTTTCTCTAATTTGCTTGAGTATAGAGAAGACCTATAGTTAGATTCAGCATCTTCCATATTTTGATCAGCTCTTTCAAGTAAATCTTCCTTTATGTCATCTGGTAAACTATCAAGATACGTTTCATCAAGCTGCTGTGCACTTATATAGATAAAAGGCATTATAAGTAGTACATATTTCAAGTTATTCATAAATGTTCTCTGGATTTAGTGTCTAAAAATTTTTTAACTTTGCGAAATTATAGCTAATTTTAATTCGATTACATAGCAAGGCTTAATTAACAATGACTTATTTAAGCCCTGGAATGCTTACAGTTTCAATTTTAAGTGCTTTAGATATTATTAAATTAATTACTTCATTAACTTGATCGTCTGTGGTTGTTGATTCTTTTGATTGAAAAATAAATCTAAAACCTATTTTTATTTCTCCAGCTTTTTCATTTTTATAATAATCAAATACAAAAACCTCTTTAAGCAATTCATATTCAAAATTTAACAATAATTCCTCTAATTTTTTACATTTTGAGAAGTCTTTGATCGAAAATGAAAGGTCTCTACTTGAGCTGGGATATTCTGAAATTGGTTCATACACTTTATTTTTTATATCCTCTAACACTATTTCATCATAAGGAATATCAAGATCTAATAATGAATTAATTTCAAATTCACAGAAAATAATTTTATTTTTTGATTTTGAATTAAGAGTATCTCTGGAGATTTCCTCTATTGAATATTTTTCTGGTTTAAATTTATTTAAAACTTCCTCAAAATAATTTTTTGTAATTTTTTTAGAAAAATCTACATAGTTTTTATCAATCCTTCCGCTGGCAATTATTCCAATAGCTCTTTTGCCAGACCTTCCCTTAATAGAATTAGTGTACAAATCAGATATTTCAAATAATTTTACGCTGTCCTTTTGTCTTCTTTCGTTAAATATTAAATTATTAACCAAAGATTCTTTTAATGCTGTTCTAAGATATTTTCTGTTTGAGTCCAAGGGGTTATCTACTATTACAGAATCATCAAGATTCTCAATTACGAAAGGATTATTGATTACCTCATAAAAACCTTGATCGATTAATATTTTTTTAATCTTTTTTTCTTCAAAATTAAGCTTAATGTTATTTTTAATAGAGATATTTAAAGGCTCTGATTTGATATTGTCGTATCCTATTGCCCTGGCTATCTCCTCAGCAAGATCATTTAGAGTGCTTATATCATTTCTATGTGTTGGAACTTTTATTTTTCCTTCTATTAATTCAAAGCCCAGCTTATTTAAATATACTAAGCATGTATCTTCATCAATTTTAGTGCCTAAAATTTTATTAACTTTTAAAAAATCTATAGGTATAAGTTTGTTAATCTTCTCTGAATGTGATTGAGTAAATAACTCAACTTTTTTAATTTTTGTATGACTTTCAACAATATTTATAAATCTTCTTAGCACATAATCATG
>FUFK010061918.1_pt1 | contig 17884 bp, 19 predicted proteins | sample 1021851 | NCBI WGS metagenome assembly FUFK01 (sample SAMEA51879418, study PRJEB19060) | metagenome | reverse complement strand
GCACTGGTGATGCGGGTGGGGCATCAGCGCTGGCAGCTGGTCCCGAGCCCTCAGGCCTTGTGGGCACTGCAGCAGCGGCAGCGATCAGAACCCCGGCAGCTGATCACCGGAACCTGGCTGGGGTTTAAGCCTTCCGCACCCCAGCGCCGTTGGCTTCTGAAGCATGGAGCAGGTGACCGGTTCGTCGGCCTTTAAAATCCTGGGACGCCTGAGGGCGTGTGGAGAGGTGGCAGAGTCCGGTTGATCGCGCACGACTCGAAATCGTGTAGGGGTAACACCCTCGTGGGTTCGAATCCCACCCTCTCCGTTTTTGTTGATCGCTGAATAGGTCGAATAAAGAGATTGCTTGATTAAGAGTTCATGAATCAAGGCCTCTGGCTGCTTATTGCAAATGCTTGATCTTTGAACTTATTGATTGGGTTTTTAGAGGGTATTTCTGAGCTGTTTTTATGAATGAAACANCAGAACCAGTCCCTGCTCNACTTGATGNAATTCTCGTTCCTCNCGNCTGAGGTCGAGCCCCACATTGAGCCCTTCTTTGAGNGCGTCCTCAAAGGGCGGTGTTGATGGCGGAGCGCTGTCAATCCANAGTGCCGCTATTCCCACCGCTGTGGCATGCCAACGGAATCGGCTNGTTGTGCCGATGTCNGGTTCATTCAACGCCTCCTCCAGGAGGATGTTGATGGTGANGTTCGTGCTGGACATGTGCACCAGCATCGTGATCTTGGCCTGNNCCTGCAATGAGCTGAGAGACTTCGTAGCGTTCGCTTCANTCCAGAGGGATGNCCTCGGCTTCGGATCACCTCCCNCAGCGCATCGCTCTNGTTCATGAGTGGTTCTCGCCTCGTTCTGTCGGNGGNGCAGANCAGGTTGTTCAAGAGGTTGATTCCCTTCTGCGCAGCCTCGGCTGCGAGCCGCAGATGGCGGCCCTGATCGACGCCGAATCTCGACGGCCGGGCAGTTGGTTGCACGGACGATCCGTCCTCACCAGCCCGATTCAGNGCCTGCCGTGGGGGCGCAGCCATGTGCAGCAGTACCTGCCGCTGCTGCCCTTTGCCATCGAACAGATCGATCTTGGTGCTGCTGAGCTGGTGATCAGCAGCAGCCACCTGGTTGCCAAGGGTGTGCTGACGTCTCCGGACCAGCTGCACATCAGTTATGTGCACACACCCGTGCGTTACGCCTGGGACCAGATGCACGCTTATCTGCAGCGTTCGGCGCTGGCTCGGCGTGGTCTGGGCCCTTTGATTCGCTGGCAGTTGCATGCTCTGCGGCAATGGGACCAACTCAGTGCTCAGCGGGTGGACCACCTCATTGCCAACTCCCGTTTCACGGCGCGTCGAATTCGCAAGTACTGGGGGCGGGAGGCCCGCGTGATCCATCCCCCCGTGGAGGTGGAGCGCTTTCGCTGGAATGCCGATCGAGACGACGTCTACCTCTGTCTGTGTCGTTTGGTCCCGTACAAGCGGGTGGATCTTGTGGTGGAAGCCTTCAATCGCCTGGGCCTACCCCTGCTTGTGGTGGGGGATGGTCCGGAGAAGGCGCGATTGGAGGCTCTGGCTGGNCCCACGGTCACCTTGCTCGGCCGTCAGTCCCAGCAGCAGGTGGAAGAGCTCATGGCCCGTTGTCGGGCATTTGTCTACGCCGGCCTGGAGGACTTCGGCATTGCTCCGGTGGAAGCAATGGCGTCCGGAGCTCCGGTGATTGGGTTGGGGCGGGGTGGTTTGTTGGACACGGTGCGTTGTGCGGCTGCCGGGATTCCTGATCCCACTGGGGTGCTGTTCCCGGAACAAAGCGTCGAGTCGTTGGTGCAGGCCGTGGAGTGGTTTGAACAAGAACGCATTTGGCGTTCTCTGGATGCAGAGGCCATTCGTGCGTGGGCCGAGCGCTTCAGGCCGGAAGCCTTTGCGGCGCGCTTTGAATCGGCTCTGCGAGCAGCCTGGAGCGACCATCAGCGGGGCTGTGCCGTTGCAGCGAGTGACCCTGCGGAGATGTCAGGGCTGCACCTGTGACGTTGAGTGTGGTGAGTCCCAGGTTGAGCCTTTGACCTCGGCCTCCCGGCCATCCTTGATTCAGTCCGCAGGGCGTGCAGCTCGCCGTGGCAAGTACAAGCCGCACCTTGCGCTGATCTCAGCTCCGCCATCGGATCTGTCGACCGGCACGCTGATTCGCCANCAGAACCGTTGGGGCNGAGTCTTCAAGCGCACCGGAGACATTGTTTTTTCTCTCGCCGTACTCAGCATCGGTTCACCGGTGTTGCTGCTTCTGGCGGGNTTGGTGAAGCTCAGTTCACCGGGGCCTGTGTTTTACGTTCAGCGTCGGGTGGGCCGGAACTACCAGCGTTTTGGCTGCATCAAGTTCCGCACCATGCGGGCCGATGCGGATGCCGTTCTTGCGCGTGTTTTGGATGCAGATTCCTCGCTGCGTGCTGAGTTCGAGCGTGACTTCAAGTTGAAACGTGATCCGCGGATCACTCCCCTGGGCCGTTTCCTGCGCCGCTCAAGTCTTGATGAGCTTCCACAGTTCTTGAATGTTCTTCGTGGGGAGATGAGCGTGGTCGGTCCACGCCCAATCGTCGAGAAAGAACTGGTTCGTTATGGCCCTTACATGGATGAAGTTGCCTCAGTCCGCCCTGGGTTGACCGGCCTTTGGCAAGTGAGTGGCAGAAACAACTTGAGTTACAAGAAACGGGTCAAGCTTGATCTGGCCTATGCCCGTGGTCGTTCGTTCGGCCTGGACTTTGCCATCATCCTGCGCACNTTTGGTGTGTTGCTCCTGCCGATGGATCGNGGTGCTTACTGACTTGTGCTCAGCGGNTCATCATTGCCCATTGGATGATCCCAAGACCACTNAGCCATAAGACTTCAAGTCGGCTTGATGCCTTTAGAACAGCTCTAACCAGCTGCGCATTTGCAGTTGGTTGGCCGGCCCCAAGCACAGGTTTCTGCACCAAGCGCTCTCCATACTTGTTCTCGCCGCCAAGTTGGATCCCGATGCAGTGGGCGTAGATCGCTTCTGAACGACCTGCATTGGGGGATGGATCCGCAGAGCCATCCCGCTCTGCCGCCTGCACCCGTTGCGCCCATTGTGTCCAGGGTGGGCAGACCAGGGGCAGCGTCAGCATGACCAGACGGCAGGGCAGCCAGGTGAGCAGATCATCGAGGCGAGCGCCGGCTGTCCCCAACCAGCGCAGCCGGCCGCTGCGGTACCCGAGCATGGAATCCAGCGTGCTGCTGGCCTTGAAGCCCCAGGCCAGCGCCAGCGGACCAGGGCCAGAGGGCAGGACCATCCACAGCAGGGCACCGATCCCCATCCAGAACAGCGGTGCGAACACGCCATCCACAGCATTTTCTGAGGCNGTTTCAGCTGCGGCCCTGAGCAGTCCCGTGCGATCCAGACTCTGAACGTCGCGTCCAACGATCCAGCTCAAGTTCCGGCGGGCTGGTTCGAGATCCCCCTCCGCTGCTGAGGGCAGTGCATCCACCACGGCGAGCACACTGTCCTTGAGGCTGCGAGCCGCCAGGGCGCTGGCGAGGCTCAGGGTCAGTACCGGAATGCTGAGCCATCCCCATGGGGAGGGAAGCCACAGCAGCCGCTCCAGACACCAGCCCGTCAGAACGCTGCCAAGCACAAGGGTCAGGCTGATCAAGCCTCCCCCGATCCGCAGCTTGATCGGATGGTCCCCCGCCCATCGCTCGACCCAATGGCGCAACTGCTGAATGCTCCACCCCATCACCACCACGGGGTGGAGCCACCGGCGCGGGTCACCGATCAGCCGATCAAGCACGGCTGCCCCGATCACCAGCAGGCCTCCCAACGCTTCTGAACTCATGGGAGGGTCGTGGCCAGAAACCAACAAAAATCCCCGCTCTGCACCGTTAGGGCAACAGAGCGGGGGGTGAGCTGAGTGATGGTGTCTGATGCCACCGGCTGTTCAGCGCTTGCGCTGGATCAGGCGTCCTTCAGCCAGCTGAACATCGAGCGCAGGCCTTTGCCCACTTTCTCGATCGGATGCTGGGAATCACGGTCGCGCACCTTCTTCATTTCCGGCTTGCCGGCTTCGCATTCGGCCACGAAGTTCCTGGCGAANGTGCCGTCCTGGATGTCTGCCAGAACGCGCTTCATCTCGGCCTTGGTGTCGGCGGTGATCAGACGGGGGCCGCTGACGTAGTCGCCGTACTCCGCGGTGTTGGAGATCGAATCGCGCATGGAGGTCAGTCCTCCCTTCACCATCAGATCCACAATCAGCTTCACNTCGTGCAGGCACTCGAAGTAAGCGAGTTCGGGCTGGTAGCCCGCTTCCACCAGGGTCTCGAAACCAGCCTTCACGAGTTCAGACAGACCGCCACACAGCACAGCCTGCTCACCGAACAGGTCGGTTTCGGTCTCTTCCTTGAAGTTGGTCTCCAGGATGCCGGCACGGGTGCCACCGATTCCCTTGGCGTAGGCCATCGCCATGCCACGGGCGTTGCCGGAGGCGTCCTGTTCGATGGCGAACAAGGCGGGCACGCCCTGGCCGTTCTGGTACTCCCAACGCACGGTGTGGCCAGGGCCCTTCGGGGCGATCATCACCACATCCACATCGGCGGGGGGCTTGATCAGCTCGAAACGGATGTTGAAGCCGTGGGCGAAGCTGAGCACCTTGCCTGCACTCAGGTGGGGTGCGATTTCCTTCTCGTAGACGTCCTTCTGGAATTCGTCGGGCAGCAAGACCATGATCCAGTCGGCCTTGGCTGAGGCATCGGCCACGCTCAGCACTTCAAGGCCGTCCGCCTTGGCTTTCTCGGCGGAGCGGCTGCCGTCATAGAGGCCCACCACCACGTTCACGCCTGAATCCTTCAGGTTCAGAGCGTGGGCATGACCCTGGGAGCCATAACCAATGATGGCCACGGTCTTGCCGTTCAGCAGACCGAGATCGGCGTCGGAGTCGTAAAAGAGCTGGGCCATCCGGGGCGGGCTTGCGGAACACTGCAGTGGACGAGCTTACGCAGCGGCCTGCCCCGTTCGGTTCAGGCCTCGTTCGGATGGGAGATGACGCGGTCGATCAGGCCGTATTCCTTGGCTTCTTCGGCGCTGAGGAAGTAGTCCCGGTCGGTGTCCTTCTCGATCTTCTCGAAGCTCTGGCCACTCATGTCGGCCAGGGAGCGGTTGAGCATCTCCTTCATCCGCAGGATCTCCCGTGCTTCGATCTCGATGTCACTGGCCTGGCGACGGCTGGTGCCGCCGAGGGGCTGGTGAATCATGATCCGGCTGTGGGGCAGGGCGACCCGCTTGCCTTTGGTGCCAGCCGCGAGAAGGAAGGCACCCATGGATGCAGCAAGGCCAACGCAGATGGTCACCACCTCGCTCTTGACGTATTGGATGGTGTCGTAAATCGCCAGTCCAGCCGTGACGGATCCGCCGGGGGAGTTGATGTACAGGTAGATCGGCTTGCTGCTGTCTTCCGAGTCCAGATAGAGCATCTGGGCCACCAGGCTGTTGGCGATGCCGTCATTGACCTCAGAGCCAAGGAAGAGGATCCTCTCCACCCCGAGACGGGTGTAGATGTCGACCCAGCGCTCCATCTGGCTGCCGGGCAGGCGGTAGGGAACGCTGGGGGTACCGATCGGCATGGTTCAGAACGTTGATGAAGGAAGGGCAGGAGGGTTGGGTCTGATGCCGTCGGTCAGACGGGGGGATTGCCAGGCAGGTCCTTGCGGCTGCTGAGCACGCGGTCGATCAGTCCGTACTCAACGGCTTGTTGAGGGGTGAGGTAGCTCATCCGGTCGGAGTCCTTGCTCAGCTCCTCCACAGAACGACCTGTGTTGGTGGAGAGGATCTCGAGCATCGCCTGCTTGTTGTGCAGCACTTCTTTGGCCCGGATCTGGATGTCCGTCGCCTGGCCGCGGGCGCCGCTGCGGGGCTGGTGCAGAACGATGGAGGAGTGAGGCAACGCGGCCCGTTGACCTTTGGTCCCTGCCGAAAGAATCACTGCCGCCGTGCCCATGGCCTGGCCGATGCAGATGGTGTGCACCGGAGGCTTCACATAGCGGAGGGTGTCGCAGATGGCGAAGGCTTCGGTTTCGAATCCGATCGCATCACCCGAGTACCAGCTGGTGCCAGTGGAGTTGATATAGAAGTAAATCGGCTTCTCTGGGTTGTCGAACTCCAGATAAAGCAGCTGAGCAATGATCAGCTCAGTCACGTCGATGCCCATCTGACGCTTGGCGTCGTCGTCAGAGAACAGGGGCAAGCCCAGGTAGACGATTCGCTCCTTGAGCAGGAGTGAGGGAAGGTCAGGAGGTGGTGTGCGCATCACGGCGCTGTCGCCGTAGTACGGGGCCGAAGTTGTCATCTCCACCATCGCGGTGGGGCGAGCCTAGCCGGGGTCAGCGGGCTTGCGGTTGCTGGTTTTGGCCGGTTTTCCCTGACTTTTCGATTTGGATGAGGGCTTGGTGTCGGTTGATGCATCGTTCTCGTCCAACCGTGCAAACACCATGCGGCCGGTTGGGGTTTGCAGGGCACCGGTCACCACCACNGGTTTGCGTTGGCCGATCAGCGATTTCGCCTCGTTGACCACCACCATCGTTCCGTCATCGAGGTAGCCGACACCCTGGCTGTCCTCCTTGCCCTCTCGCACGATCTTGAGTTTGAGCTCGTCGCCGGGTTGCACTTCAGGCCGCAACGCGATCACCAGCTCACTCAGATTCATCACCTTCAGGTCTTTGACCTGGGCCACCTGCGCCAGGTTGAAGTCTGCGGTCACCAGCGTGCCGCCGGTGTCGGATGCCAACTGCAGCAATCGGTCGTCCGTTCCCTTGCCGTCGTAACGGGTGCTGTTGATCACCAACCGCCGCCCGTAGGTTTCCCGCAGATCCTTCAGAAGCTTCAGGCCACGTCGGCCCTTGGCCCGCTTTTCGATGTTGGTGGAATCCGACAGCTGCTGCATCTCATCGATCACCGATTCGGCAACGATCACCTGCCCTTCCAGCAATCCGCAGGCGAGCATGCCGCGGATCCGGCCATCGATGATCACGCTGGTGTCCAGGATCTTGGCCGTGGCGGGGGTCAGCACCCCATCAGCCACCAGCAGCGCCTCCGTGCTCGCGGGATTGAACAGGCGCAGCAGCGTGCGGCCGTGAACTTCCGCCAGGTTGCTTCCGAGAATTCCAAAAAAGACATTGCTCACCACCGCCAGAAGGGGTTTGAGCAGAACAATTCCTCCGGAGAACGGAAGCAGCAGAACAGGCAGCAGCAGCAGGTTGGCCACCAGCAACCCCAGGATCAGGCCGACAGCCCGGCTCACCAGCAGATCGGTGGGCATGGTGCGCACCTGTTGCATCAGGCGCACCCGCAGCTTTTTGAACACCAGGCCTGCGATCAAGCCAATGCCACCGCCAGCTCCGCTGAGCTGGAGACGCAACTGTTCAGCATTGGTGGTTGCACTCACCAGGCCGTCGGGCAGCAAGTGAATCCCCATCCACCCGGCAGCTGCACCGGAAACCACAAACAGAAGCAGGATGAGCGGATCCACCATGGGTTCAGGTCGTGGCAGCTCGATCCGGATGCCAGAAGCATGCCTTATCCCATCCCGCCCCGCAGCGCCTACCTCCACATTCCCTTCTGCCACCGGCGCTGTTACTACTGCGATTTCGCAGTGGTTCCCTTGGGGGACCAGGCCCGCGCCGACGATGGGCCTGGCAGTCGCTCGATCCGTGAGTACCTGAGCCTGCTGCATCGGGAAATCGCCTCTGCCCCAGGGGGTCCTCCCTTATCCACCGTGTACATCGGCGGGGGAACGCCATCGCTGTTGTGCCCCGATCAGATCGGAGCACTGATCGATGCCTTGGCCAACAAATTCGGTCTTCAACCGGGTGCGGAAATCACCCTGGAGATGGATCCGGCCACCTTTGATGCCGCGCAGTTGGCCTCCGTTCTGGCCCATGGCGTGAACCGCATCAGCCTGGGGGGGCAGAGCTTTGATGATGCGGTGCTCGAGCAGCTGGGGCGTCGGCATCGCCAGAGCGACCTCCATGCGGCGATCGACTGGCTGGTTCAGGCCTGGCGCGATGGCGCGCTTCGGTCCTGGAGTCTCGATCTCATCCAGAACCTCCCGGGCCAGACCCTGGCCGGGTGGGATGCGCAGTTGGATCAGGCCATTGCCAGTCAGGCTCCCCATCTCTCGATTTACGACCTCTCGGTGGAGCCGGGCACGGTGTTTGATCGCCAACGAACGCTTGGCCTGTTGCAGCTGCCGGAGGACGACCTGGCCGTTGCCTTGATGGAGCGGACCACACAACGGCTGTCGGCTGCTGGACTCAGCCGCTACGAGATTTCCAACCANGCCCGTCCGGGCCATGCCTCCCGTCACAACCGGGTGTACTGGAGCGGTGCCGGCTGGTGGGGTTTTGGCATGGGAGCGACATCAGCACCCTGGGGGGTGCGTTTGGCGCGACCCCGCACCCGCGCCGCCTACGCGGAATGGCTGGATCANCCTCCTGAGGAATCANTCGCCGAGGCTGGACTCCCCCTGGATGATCAATTGCTGGTGGGTCTGCGGCGCCGGGAAGGGGTGACCCTTCAAGGTCTGGATGCCGACGCCCTGGTGCGCCGCTGGCAACCGTTCGTTGAGCGTGGATGGCTGCAGNAGCGGGCAGGCCGTTGGTGCCTCACCGACCCCGAGGGCATGGCCCTCAGCAATCAGGTGCTGATTGAGGTGATTCTGTGGTGGGAAGAGTGTTGTTCCGGGTCTGCTGGACCCAACCCTTCAACGCGTCGATGAACAGGCGGCGGCCATCCACCAGCGCTGGGCTGAAGGGAGGTTGTTTGGCGGTGAGCCCCAGCAGGTCTGCGGTGACGCGCACCTGGCCGTCGCAGCCGTCACCTGCCCCGATGCCGATCACCGGGATGGTCAGCGCCTGCTGCACCCGGCACGCCAGCTCGGCAGGAACATGTTCCAGCACCAGGGAGAAGCAGCCCTTCTGCTCGAGGGTGCGCGCCTGATCAACCAGGCGTTCCTGGCTGATGGCGTCCGTGGCCTGGCGCCTGTACCCCAGGCGATGCACGGCCTGNGGGGTNAGGCCCAGATGCCCCATCACGGGAATGCCCATGCGCACNAGACGGTCGATTACGGCGACAACCTCGGGTTCCGCCCCCTCCAATTTCACCGCCGCTGCGCTGGACTCCTTCAACAAACGCCCTGCAGCCGCCACGGCGCGGTCTTCGCCGCACTGGTAGCTGAGAAAGGGCAGGTCACAGACCAGCAGGGGCTGGTCGGCCGGCATGGCCGTCAATCCCCGGGCCACCGCCTGGGTGTGATGAAGCATCTGGTCCAGGCTCACCGGGAGTGTTGTGGCATGGCCCAGCGCCACCATCGCCAGTGAATCACCGATCAGCAGCACGTCTGCACCGGCGGCCTCGGCCAGAGCTGCAGAGAGGCTGTCCCAAGCGGTGAGCACGGCGATGGGTTGGCCCTTCTGCTTGAAGCGGGTCAGATCAGAAGGACGCATGCAGCTTCAGAACCCCTCGGGGGCTCATTGCTAGCATTCGGCCGATTCGGGCCCATGCGGCTCTGACGCCCAAATCTGGTCAGGACCGGAAGGGAGCAGCCACACGGGATGCTCAGGGCAGGCGTGGGTTCCGGGTCACCACATTCAAATGAGCTGTCAGACCGCGGGGTCTGACAGCGATCTCACAAGCTGCCGTTGTCCTGTTGCTGACGGCGACGCAGGAACTCAGGAATGCGGGCGCCGTTCTCTTCGGGCTCCCCACGATTCAGCATTCCGGGCACNGAGCGGCTGCGCTCGCTGCGGTACGGCTGCTTGTTCTCGAAGCCTGTAGCGATCACCGTCACGTGGATCTCCCCTTCGAGGGCCTCATCCACCACAGCGCCCACGATGATGTTGGCTTCGGGATCAACAACGTCGTAAATCACCTCGGAAGCAGTGGTCATGTCCTCCAGGGTCATGTCCTTACCACCGCTGATGTTGATCACACAGCCCTTGGCGCCATCGATGCGCTCGGTTTCCAGCAGCGGGCTTGCAATCGCGGCTTGGGCTGCTTCCACGGCTCTTGAGCGACCGGAACCGATGCCAATGCCCAGCAGTGCTGTGCCTGCTTCGGTCATCACGGAGCGAACGTCAGCAAAGTCAACGTTCACCAGGCCCGGGCAGGTGATGATGTCGCTGATGCCTTTGACGCCCATGCGCAGGACGTCGTCCGCACTCCGGAAGGCTTCCTGAAGGGGAGCTCCGCCGATGGCATCACGCAGGCGGTCGTTGGGGATCACGATCAGGGTGTCCACGTGTTCCGCCAACCGAGCGATGCCTTCGTCGGCCTGACGCATGCGACGACGGCCCTCGAAGCTGAACGGCTTGGTCACGATGCCCACGGTGAGAGCACCGACTTCACGGGCGACTTCGGCCACCACTGGTGCTGCACCAGTCCCCGTTCCACCGCCCATGCCAGCGGCAATGAACACCAGATCTGAGCCCTGCAGTGCATCGTGCAGATCCGTGCGGGATTCNTCAGCTGCCTTCTGGCCGATGGTGGGGTTGCCGCCGGCACCCAGTCCGCGGGTCAGGGTCTGCCCCAACTGCAGCCGTTGCTGGGCCTGCGACTGGATCAGGGCCTGGGCATCGGTGTTGAGAACGCGGTATCCAACCCCCTCAAGGTCGCTGAGGATCATGCGGTTGACGGCATTGCTGCCGCCACCCCCAACGCCGATGACCTCGATGCGGGCGGACTGGCTGGGCTGGATACCAGCTGCCGTGAAAGACCCTGAGCCGCTCACCATCTCCATCGTCGAGGCAGAACCGTGTGGTTGCGTTGCATTATGTCCCTGAAGCCTTGTCTCGGCTTCAACAGATCACAAACCNGGAGCTGAGGTTGTGGTCTCCAGATTTTCCACCCGAAGGTTTCAGGGTTCAGTTTTGGGCTGCTTGGGGGCGGGTGGCGCCGGCAGTTGCAGTTCCGGGCGGTCCGGATTGCTGAGATCAAGGCTGCTGTGATGGGCCCCGCGCAGGTGCTTTGGCAACGTCCGGTTCAGATGGAGGATCGTTTCGATCTGGGTGTTTAAGAGGGCCGGTTCGCCACCGAGATCAATCCGGCCCAGCTCGGTGGTGATCAGACTGATGTTGCCGTCGGGATCAAGCACGATGGCTTTCAGCATCCCGGCGAAGCGATTCCGTTGTTGCAGCAGCGCAGCGACCTGACCGCGTTGCGGGCTATTCCAGCCGCGCACCATGATCTCCGTGAGCGGATCTGCTACGGCGTCGCTCAGGGGAATCCATTCACCTGCGGCGTTGAGCAGCCCCCGTTCCCGTCCAGCGGGTCCCCGACGCTCAGCGCGTGCGATGGGAATCTCCGGCTTCAGGCTGATGACGAGGCGAGCGGGGAACATCCGGCGCTGCACGTGAGCGCTGTGAACCGGTAAGACCCCGACCAGCTGTTGTTCCAGCTCCCTCGGACTGACCTCCAGCAGGGGTGAGGGAAAGCGNAGCTTGGCCGCCTCGATCACCTGATTGGTCTCAAGGGCAGCACCGCCGGTCAGGATGACNGCCTCAGGGCTCCGCAGCGTCCAGCCATGGCGCAGCAAGATCCAGCTGAATCCGCCACTGAGCAGCAGCAAGGCCACAAAGCGCCAGAGCTGAAGCAACAGGGTCTGGCGGCGCTGCCGGCGTAAGTCCCGGCGCCGGGCGACCTGCGCGGAAACCGGCCGTTGGGAGGATTTGTTGTTGGTCGAGACCCGGCTCACAGGTCGCATCGGGCCCGTGCCATCAGCTGCTCACCCCAGCTGCGCGCGCGGTCGGCATCAGAGAAGGGCACATCCATCTGCAGATCTTTCCCGATGAGGCGCAGCCGACAACGCCCCTGGGATTCGTCGGTGAGGGGCGCATCACCGGACGCCAGCGACATCAGTTCCACAAGCTCGAGTTTGCAGACGTCAAACGAGCCCTGATCCTGAAAACTTCCCGCCTCGAAGCTGCTCCAGTGCAGTTCACCGTCTTTCAGACGGGCACCACCACAACCATCGAGCTTGGCGAGTTCGGAGCCTTCGGCCCAGGTGCGAAACAGGTTTTGGCGCCGCCGTTCCAGCCATCCGAGCGAAGCCAGCAGCACAAAGGCCAGCAGCAGAGGAAACCAGAGCAGTCCGTGGCTCATGGGTTAGGCGAAGGACGCTGCGTTCATTCTCCTGCGGTTTGGATCAGTTTGTGCACCAACTGTTCGAGTGTTACGCCGCTGGCCGCCCAGAGCATCGGGAACATGCTCTGGGCCGTGAAACCAGGCAGGGTGTTGATTTCGTTGATCCAGAGCTGATCGTTGGCGTCGTCGTAGAAGAAATCCACCCGACCCATGCCGTTGACGCCCACGGCAGCGCAGGCCTGCAGGGCCTGGGCGCGGATGCGGTCAGCCACTTCATCGGGTAGTGGAGCGGGAATCAACGTGGTGCTGCGCCCTGCGGTGTATTTCGTCTCGTAGTCGTACCAGTCCGCATCAAAACGAACCTCACCGATCACCGACGCTTCGAGCATGCGTCCCCCCAGGACGGCGCATTCCACCTCTCGGGCGTTGACGCCCTGCTCCACCACCAGCCTTGGATCGAGCGCTGCAGCCTGGTTGAGGCCTGCTTCCAGTTCTTGGCGGGAACGCACCTTGCTGATGCCCACCGAGGAGCCGAGATTGGCGGGCTTCACAAAGCAGGGGTAGTTCAGTTCGCGTTCAATCCGATCCATGAGGGCCGATCGGCTGATCGCGTTCTCGAGTTCGGATGCGTGCAGGGCCACATAGGGCACCTGGGACAGCCCGGCGCTGGCGAAAGCAGATTTCATCGCCTGCTTGTCCATGCTGACGGCTGAGCCGAGCACGCCGGCACCAACGAACGGTTTGCCGGTCAGCTGGAACAACCCCTGAATGGTGCCGTCTTCTCCATTGGGACCATGCAGCACCGGGTACCAGAGGTCGACCGCATCACATCCCTCCGGGAACCCCTGGAATCCTGATGGGGGCAGAGGTGGGTTGAGCTCCGGTGCGGTTTCGGAGGCCAGGGTTGCCTCGGACAGATCTGTTCCCCACCAGCGACCATCACGGTCGATGTAGATCGGCTGCACCGTGTATCGCTCTCGGTTCTGCCCGCTGCGCAGGCCTCGGACGACGGTCGCCGCAGATCGGATCGACACGTCGTGCTCTCCAGAGCGGCCTCCAAAGACGAGCCCGACCGTGATGGGACTGGACGGCATGAATGCGGCGACCCCTGAGCGGTGGGAGCGCCAAAGGTATCAGCGTTGTGCTCAGTGGGGCAGGGGGCTGCCGCTGAGTGAAAAGGAGCGCACCGCATCGATGCGCACCGGCACGAGATCGCCCGCTTTGTAGGCACGACCATCCGCTCCGGTGGAGCTGAAGAAGGTCAGGCGATTGGTGCGGGTTCGCCCCATCAGCTGCGATGGGTCCTTGGGGTTGATGCCCTCCGCCAGCACTTCTTCCGTGCGCCCCTCGTAGCGGGCATTGGCCTTGCGGGCGCAGCGTTCCACCAGGGCATTGATTTCGCGCAGGCGTTCCACCTTCACCTCCTCCGGCAGCTGGTTGTCCCAATGGGCTGCAGGGGTATTGGGCCGGGGTGAATAGGCCGCTGTGTTCACCTGATCGAAACCGATCTCTTCGATCAGATCGAGGGTGCGGCGGTACTGCGCATCGGTTTCGCCAGGGAAGGCAACGATCACATCGGCACTGAGGGAGGCATCGGGCATGCGCTCACGGATGCGGTCGATGATCCGCCGGTAGCGCTCAACGGTGTAGCCCCGGGCCATGGCCTGCAACACGTCGTTGTCCCCGCTCTGAAACGGAATGTGGAAGTGTTCGCAGAGCTTGGGCAGGTCGGCACAGGCATCGATCAGCCGCTCGGTGAAGTAGCGCGGATGGCTGGTGGCAAAACGGATCCGTTCAATGCCCTCCACGTCGTGGACGTGATGGAGCAGATCCGTGAGGGTGTGTTGGCGGCGACCCTCCGGCGTGATGCCCGGCAGATCGCGGCCGTAGGCATCAATGTTCTGGCCGAGCAGGGTGATTTCCTTGTAGCCCTGGGCGGCAAGACCCTCCATTTCCAGCTTGATCGCCTGGGGCAGCCGTGATTGTTCCTTGCCGCGCACGGAGGGCACCACGCAGTAGGTGCAACGTTCGTTGCAGCCGTAGATCACGTTCACCCAGCCACAGATGCTGCTGTCCCGGCGGGCCGTGGTGATGTCTTCAAGGATGTGGTGGTCTTCGGTGGCGACCACCTGCTGACCGCTGTCCACCTGCAGCAGAAGGGTTTCAAGCCGATTGGCGTGTTGCGGTCCCATCACCAGATCCAGCTCCGGCACCCGCCGGAGCAGGGATTCGCCCTCCTGCTGAGCAACGCAGCCCGCCACCACCAGGGTGAGATTGGGGTTGCTGCGTTTCCTCTGGGCCTGTCTGCCGAGGTAGCTGTAAACCTTCTGCTCGGCGTTGTCCCGGATGGTGCAGGTGTTGTAGAGCACCAGATCGGCATCCAGTTCGGCTGACGCCTCCCGATAGCCCATGGCCTCCAGGATTCCCGCCATCCGTTCGGAGTCCGCCTTGTTCATCTGGCAGCCGAACGTGGTGATCCAGTAGCTGCCGCGCTGGGGGTTGGCGGTGGCGTCAGTGGCGAGGGGGGCGGAGGCGACCAAATCTCTGGCTCAAGCCTTCTCAGTGTGAGTCACAGCGGTGTTGTGTCAGTTTGGAGATTGACAGCCGGATGGCGATGGGCTGGGCCCTCACACGGTTTTCGCTCACCAAGGCCGTGCCCCTCACGATCAGCAGGGGCACCACAGCTGCCGTGGTGCGGTTGGAGCTCAGGTTGGAACGTGATGGGCTGGTGGGCCGCGGCGAGACCGGGGGATTTGAGACCGGCCACCGAGCCTTTGCCCTTGAGGCTGTGGAACAGGAACTGCTGGGGCTTTTGCCGCAACTGGAAGCTCTGGATCCCCACCGTCCGCAACGGTTTGAGCCCCTGCTTGCATCCCTGAGTCCCCCGGCCCGTTGTGCCATCGACCTGGCCTTGTGGGACTGGCATGGGCAACGGCTCGGCCATCCGCTGTGGCGGCTCTGGGGATTGGACCCAGCCGAGGGTGTGGCCACCAGCGTCACCCTGGGACTGGCTTCTGTGGATGCCGTGTTGGATCGTCTCGAACGCTGGTGGACGCAGCTGCCGGCGACGCGGGTGAAGCTCAAGCTGGGCAGCCCCGACGGCTTGGACCACGACCTCAGCCTGTTGGGGGCGGTGGCTCAGGCCATCACGGATCGATCCCAGCGGCAGGGTGTGGCCATCGAACTGCAGGTGGATGCCAATGGCGGATGGACCGTGAATCAGGCCAGGCAAATGCTGGAGCCCCTGGCCGCACACCAGGTGGTGCTGCTGGAGCAGCCTCTGGCTCCAGANCTNGATCCCACGCAGGACACAGCGGGATTCGCGGCGCTGCACCCGCACTGTCCGATGGCCTTGGTGGCGGATGAAAGTTGCTGGGATCTGGAGGATCTGCTGCGCCTGGCCCCAGTGGTGGATGGCGTGAATCTCAAGCTGCTCAAGACCGGGGGGCTCAGTCAGGCCTTGTTAATGGCCCAAGTGGCGCAGAAGAAGGGGCTGGANCTGATGGTGGGTTGCTACTCCGACAGTTCGTTGTTGAACGGTGCAGCGGCCCAGATCTTGCCTCTGATTCGTTGGCCGGATCTCGACAGCCATCTCAACTTGGTGGATGACCCCTTTGTTGGCCTTGAGTTGCAGGACGATCGTCTGCGGCCTTCGGCGATGGCTGGATTGGGGATCCGCCAGGCAGGAGGCACTGCAGCGTGATGAGCGGGACTCAAGCGCCGTCGGGATTTCGGGAGATGCGGTTGGTGCTGCTCCAACACGGTGGTTTGGCCAGCCTCACCGGCAAGACCGGTCTGGCCATGCTCCGCCACCGTGCTGGACCGATCGTCGCGGTGATCGATCCCGACCATGCGGGCCAGTCTCTGCAACGCGTCACCGGCATCGAGCGTGATGTGCCGGTGGTGGCGGACTTGTCTGCTGCTCTGCCCTACGAGCCTGAGGTTGCTGTGGTGGGCCTGGCTCCTTCGGGGGGGCGGCTGCCTGATCCTGTTCGCCACGACGCCTTGGCGGCGTTGCGCGCAGGCCTTCATCTCGCCAGCGGACTCCACACCCGCCTGGCCGATGATCCCGAACTGGCAGACGCCTGCTGGCGCGACCGTTGGATCTGGGATCTGCGCCGGGAGCCGGAAGGCCTCAACGTTGGCCAGGCACGCGCCGCAGAGCTTCCCTGCCGGCGCCTTCTGGCGATTGGCACCGATATGGCTGTCGGCAAGATGAGCGCATGCCTGTCTCTCCTGGAGGCAGCCCAGCGCTCCGGGATCCCCGCGCGCTTTGTGGGCACAGGGCAGGCCGGAATTCTGATCAGCGGAGAAGGGGTCGCCCTGGATGCTGTGCGCGTCGATTACGCCGCCGGTGCGGTGGAGGCGGCGGTGCTTCGCGCGGCGGCGGCTCTGCCGGAGCAGGGTCTTGTGCTGGTGGAGGGGCAGGGATCGCTCTGCCATCCGGCCTCCACGGCCACGTTGCCCCTGTTGCGGGGCACGCAGCCGACGGCCCTGTTGCTCGTGCATCGGGCAGCACAGCAGACCATCGATCGNCTGCCTCAGATCCCGCTTCCAAGCCTTGAGGCCTTGGTGGCCACCACAGAATCCCTGGCGAGCTGGGCGCGGCCTGATGGGGCTGCTGAGCCAGCCAAGGTGGCCGCTGTCGCCCTCAACACCGCCCGCCTTGATGAGGCTCAGGCTCGAGACGAGGTGGAGCGCATCCGCCAGACGCTGGGTCTGCCCTGCACGGATCCGATCCGCTGGGGAGCAGAACCGCTCCTCAGGGCTTTATTGAGTTGTTGAGAGGGCGAGCGAGGGGATTCGAACCCCCGAATAGCGGCGCCACAAGCCGCTGCCTTAACCACTTGGCGACGCCCGCCGCGTCCGTGAGAATCTACCAACACGAGCTGCAGCCTGCCTGGTGTCCCGTTCATCGCGTCCGCAAGGTCGGTCTGCTCTAGCGATGTTGGCGGGGGGGATTGCAGCGGTCGGGGTGCTCTCGCTGGTGGTGTCCAACCCGTCGTTGGAGGACTATCAAACCCATGCCGGTGATCAGCTGGTCCGGTTGGGCACCAAGGAACTGTGCGACGAGCCGACCCTGCCGATGGTGCTGCGTCTCTGGATTCGCAATTGCCCTGAGCTGATTGCCTCCCAGCGGGATGCACTGGCGGCGTTGGCGGGTCACATCTGGCCGGTGTCGAAACTTATTGGTGGCCAGTCTGTATTCCACCCGGATGGAAAGGAAGGAGATGCTGCCCGGTCTGCGCCTGCCTGGTTTTGAAGTGCTCAGCCTTGGTGTGGCCGGTCGTTTCGTGGTCCTCAGCACCGATGCCAGCAACGGTGCTGAGCGGTGATGGACGTCCCGTCGCTTGAGTCCAAGCCGGGGAGTGGCGTCCTTGAGGCCTGGGCGCCCCTGGGACTGCTGGATTTCGCCCCTTCAACGCCCTTGCCGGAGGTTGAGAAGCAAGGGCTGACGCCCGTGCGCCTGGCCTGGGAGCAGGGGCGTCTGCGGGAGCCCCAGCCCCTGTCTGCCGAACGCGTGCCACCGTCTCGAATGGTGTTGCCGCGCTTGGTCGACTGCCATGTCCATCTGGACAAGGCCTACACCTGGCAGGAGCATCCCAACCTCAGCGGCAGCTACGGGGGTGCCCTGGAGGCCAACCTGCGGGAGCACAGCTCCCGAACCGTGGCCTGCGTGCTTCAACGCGGAGAACGCGCCATGGAGAGAGCATTCGCCCATGGGCTGCGGGCCATGCGCAGCCATGTGGACAGTGGTGGC
>FUFK010071356.1_pt1 | contig 17887 bp, 29 predicted proteins | sample 1021851 | NCBI WGS metagenome assembly FUFK01 (sample SAMEA51879418, study PRJEB19060) | metagenome | reverse complement strand
TTGATCATTGTCCGGTTTGTTGTGATGCGTTTGGACTTTGGAAGTCCCGACAACTTTGTGTTTATACAAGCATAGCCTAAATTAATCACTTACAACCTCCAACAGGTCTATCCGATGCGCCATCGCGCCCGGAATGCCATTCCACTGAACTACAGCGGTTGGCACAACTCGATAATGAATTTCTACCACGATACCCACGCGGACACGATCCACGGCGGAAGTGTCCGGGGCGAATCTTACCAAATCACCGACTTTCATTTATGACCTCCACATAACCCTTCATAATAAAGCCAGTCCTATCGCGCCACGCGACAATTGGATTCTCTCCGAAAGCCTCCCCCCTACGGAAATCAACAATAATGCCTAACTCTCCGCTGTTGATATTTCTTACCAAATCACCGACTTTCACTTATTATCTCCGATAGGTCGCAAGAGATACTTCGGAACGTTTCTGCCGTAAAAGGACCGCCCATCGTCGCGAGTCCAATGCACAGTATAACTCAGAATCTTCGAGTTCATATTGTCGTTCAGCCATCCTTTTTCAGTAATGAGACCGATACTAATGCGACTTACGTCGTTTATGCTTCTTACCAAGTCACCGACTTTCATTGACTGCCTCCAACTCTTTCCGCCATAGCCAAACTTCTCTGCCTTTACCATCGAGCCAACGCACTCGGAGTTCATCATACTCATCCCCGAGTGCCGATGAACGAGGGAATCTCGCCACAATCATTCCGAGAGACCGACTTAAAATCGGAGAGCGGCTTCTTACTAAATCACCGACTTTCATTTATGACCTCCAAGTAAGAAGCACTAAGACACTGACGGTTTGGTCCGGGAAGATGCATCACAAGAACTTCATATACCGTAGGATTTGCCTCACGAATAATGATACCCAAAGGTGTATAAATACCACCCAGCATCTTACAGCGAACCAAATCACCGGGCTTGAACATTGAACTCTGCCTCTATTCTAAATCGAGTATCGTTAGAGTTTACAGACGAAGTGTCCAGCTTTCCACTATAAGGATCAGTCCAACACACAACGGCGCGCCTATCAGTTCCGGGTATAACCCTCTTAACGATGCCAATCCACTTAGCACTGAAATCTTGATAACTTACTAGATCACCGACTTTGAGTGACACGCTTCTTCCGCTTTACAGGGGTTTCGGGGGCGGCCAATACAGGCGCAGTTGGCTTAAAAGACGAGAGAAAATCGTCGGTTGGTTCTGCGCCAAGAAGCTCAATAGCTTCTTCTCGGGAGCCTTCGAGCCAAAGGCGAACAATCTTTTCGCACTCCTCAAAGGATCGTGTTTCAATTCTGCGTAGCATAATAATAACTCCTAATATGAAGGATGGTACACCCGGCAGGATTCGAACCTGCGACCAACGGATTAGAAGTCCGTTGCTCTATCCAGACTGAGCTACGGGTGCTTGTTCCTTCCATCATCTATACTGTAGCACGCGAGGGCGCGGCTGTCAAGAAAAGATTACCAAACAAGCAATTCGTCGTAGTTGCCGTATGCGTCTTCTACAACAAAGTTAAAGTAAGAAATGTCATCACAATCCATAAAGTAATTGCTTCTCAAAGTTTTTTCCCAAATGTTGTAGCTGTAATAATTCATCGGATAGTTTTCGCCACCATCTAGATATACTCTGACATCTACTTCGGATACATAATAATCATATGTCGCATCTACATTAACTCGCAAATACCAATATGTAGGATAATACGCCGTGCCTTGATCGCAATCAATCTCTGCATATTCAATCCATATATCTTGAGATCCCGTGTAAATCGTTCCGCTGCCATTACGATTGCTAGATCTACCATCAGAGGGTTCAATATAAAAGATACATCCTGCTTGCAACAGAACAAGAATCAATAATAGTAGCTTCTTCATGATAGTCTGGTCCTCTTCAGTTTACCTTCTTTATCAAACCAGTAAACACTCTTCACACCTTTACGCGTCAGTAGCTTCATACAGCCACGACAAGGCTTTGAGGAACCAAGTCCACCGTTCGGTTGGATACGGACACAAAGCACCTCTGCATTATAAATAGCGTCCGCACGCAAACCCTTCAAACAATCGCGCTCCGAATGAATAGAAAATCGACGCTTATCTTTATCGTTTGGCGGCGCAATAGGGTAGTTGTATCCTGTTCCAAGGATTTTCTTACCCTTCCAAATTACAGCACCATGACGATAGTTCATTGGCGATTTATATGCTTGTGTTACGGCAAGCTGTAGAATGTTGTTGTCAATCTTCATAACTACGAAGCCTGAATGGCAATAACTCCTGGGGGGACCTCACCCGAAACGATACCACCGTGCTTTACAAGCACATTTGTAACAATCTGTACGGGCACATAAGCATAGACTGTTTCTGTCGGGTCGTCCCGGTCCTCCACCCAAGGCATAAGCATTGGCTCCATAGCAGAAGGGAATCCAACTTCGACGGACTCATATTTAGCTGCTGCGTTCACCTGTGGTTGACAGTAGTTCCAGGCGCTAGCCTGCACTGACATTGTAAAACCGTCAGCACAATGAACTCTCTCGCGCTTTTTCCTAAGCATTTTCTTCTTTCCACATAAGTAAAATGGCTGGGGCGGTTGGATTCGAACCAACAGCCTCCGGGGTAACAACCCGGCGTCCTTGCCAATAGGACCTCACCCCAATGGTGGGATAGGTGGGACTTGAACCCACGACCGGCGCTTTATAAGAACGCTACTCTGACCTACTGAGTTACTATCCCATTTATGGGCCTGTAGATCATTAAGAGTATACACCTAGGTTCGTCAGCCGGTCTAACTCGTTACATTCTCATACTAGCAGCCGAAGCCGCGGGTGTCAAGGTTAAAATGATATTTGGTGATTTGGCTCCGGTGGCTGGACTCGAACCAGCAACCGTCCGATTAACAGTCGGAAGCTCTACCATTGAGCTACACCGGAATAAAATCAGTCTCTATCGTAAGTATCAAGTCCTCTCTGGATTTCCACAATTGCCATGATGCCAAGCAAAAGGAAAATAATAAAGCCTAACATATAGTACATTTATCTCTTCTCCAAGTAAAACCAACCAGCCAGTCCCAACAGAACTACGACCAATACCATTGCTTCAATATAATCTAGCATAATTTGTACCTAAAGTCTTTGAAGTTTTCACTGCAACAAGTTCGTGATTTTAGACGCGGCAAGCAAAGTCTGCTTTCTCTTCTTTGAGATACACTGTCCATTAAACTTTAAGAAATCCTTAAAAATACCATAAGCAACGGACTCACCTTGTTTGTTCCCAACATCACCCCCAGCAATTTTAAACTCACGGGCACGATCAGTTGTACTGTAACCAGACTGAGCAGTCAGCCAAGCATTCCATTCAGCCAACAGCTTTTTACTCTTCGCGATTTCAGGGTAAAGGCTGCGGATTAGGGAAACTCCGCCGAGGAGATCTCCAGCAATCTTACCCTTACCGGGCTGGAAGGACCATGTCTTCGTAATGTCGGCGCATGCGTCTTTTACTGCATTATTATCATTCTTAGTCAGCTTTAGAGCAGTCTTAAAATTGCCTACATTTACTAGAGGCCCTGTTGTACTGCCCACAGTGCCGCCTGCTTCGGGTGAACCCTGAACCCCGACTCCGCACGTCATCAAGGTCTTCGCGATGGCGACCGAAGACTTGTCTCCAGCCAGAACCAAATGCAAAAAGACTTCATTTGGATTAGCGTTCTTACGGTTTTTGTAGTTAATCTCGTAAAAAAGCTCGTGGTAGTGTTCTTCGTCGCGAACATCAATGATTTGAGTCGGCATAAGCTGGGCCAATGGGAATGCTAATGTAAACATATGCTTTCGGTGATCTCCGTCTAGCAAAGCATACAATCGCTGCACTCCGCCCGACCCTCCAGGTACTTCAGCGTAAAAGTTGTTCACGAACTTCTTTGAGGGGACATATCCCTGCGGGAATCGTGCAACCTTTGGGTCAACCCACTTACACCAATCAAAGCCATTCGCCAAATAAGACATTATCGTCGTAAACAAAGTAGGCCGATTCACTAATGCTTTAATCGTAACGGGCATCATGCCCGACACAGGTCGTGCGCCTAAAACCCTAGGCTGAGGGATGGGAGCGACTGCTCCAATAATATTGTGACTCATCTTTCTTTCTCCTTATTATCATGAGTTAGTAAACTTTTGAAGCCAAATCAGGACTAACACGGGGCGTTACTCTTCCCCTTTACTTTCTGTACTATACCAAACCCTGAGGGGTTTGTCAACTACTTTTTTCCAATCATCAAAATTTCTTTAGCTTTCTTTGCACTGTATGTTCCGTCGTCTTCTTTCTTTCTTCGACCAACGGTGTAAGTTACATCAAAAGTCTCAATAATATTAGTACCTTGTCTCTGCTCAAAGAATCCGTCGCCCACATCACGGTTTGACATCATCACATAAGCGCCACCATGCGTTGCACAGTTCAGATAGTCTACCACACTTTGTTGCAGTTTGTCATCAAAATCTACCCCATATTGTGTGAAACATCCTCGATATGGCGGGTCCATGAAGATGAAACAATTTTCTTCTCCATGAGCATAATCCAAAGTATCCATGAAGTCCACATTTAAAAGTGTGGCATTCTGTAGAGCATGATTCCAAAGTTTCAAGTCTTCCCTTCCATCTCCATTTCTACTGGAGAAAATAGAATCTTCATGCCTCATTAAGCCACATGGGGTATGGAAAAGCCCTGTGTCTCTGGTCCTCTTATCATGCTTTTTCCATTTCCCTGGCGGTTCAGGGAGACGCTCTTTGTACGTTTGCCAGACTCCATTGAATCCTGTCTTCATCAAAAAATATAAAGTAGCAGAATAAAAAGTATTCAGTCTATCACCTTGCGTTTTCTGATACTCTTGTCTAGTCTTGAAATAATAGGTACGACGCACATGATAGATCGGATTCTCATTCCATAGGTCTATCCATCTGACATTGCTACCTTCTTTGTATCGTTTTTCTATCTCTTTATTCGCGCAACCAATAGGATGATCAACCCAGATCTTTTTGCCATTACTGTCTGTTATTTGCTTTTTTGGCGGATAAAGAGATAAATACTTCTTCTCATGCTCAAATACAACACGACAGAACTCATCAAAATCATTCTTGACCGCATTATAAATTCCCATGATGTATGGATTACTATCGTTCAGAACAAAGTTAGCATTTGGATTCTTTTCGTATGCCCAAATAAACATTGCTCCGCCACCCAGAAACGGCTCAATGTATGTATCAAATGTTTCAGGTAAGAGTTTTCTCTTATCATAGATTTTGATAAGCTTGTTTTTACCTCCCGCCCACATGAATAACGGTTTCATTAGACAATTTCCATAATCTGTCGGGCGATTTCTTCGGCATTAGAAAACTCATGATCTGCAATTGCATAGTTCTCGCCCCACAAGGCAGTTTCCACCTTTTCCCGGTACGTCGCGGGGGAGATCTTTGTGCGAGTCTTCTTTCCCTTTTTATTGGTTCTCTCGACATGGTAGGGAGCCCCGTCTCCATTTTCCCCATTAAAAATCTTACCCGAGAAGATCAGGAAAAATGGTTCGTCGCAAAGGTCAGTTATTTGAGCTTGAACAGCACGCTTGAGACCTTTCGTAGCAAACTTATACGCTCGCTCCTCAGTTGCATTCCCTCCATTGTCGCCACGCTTGCTCTCTATAAGCAATCGCTTTCCGGTCTGAGTGTTATAAACTTCCGCATCAAGCTGGATGCCTTTACCGTCTGAATAGATCGCAATCTTCGGAGGCTTGAGTCGGATTGTATAATGAGAGGGTAAATGCTTAGCAAAAGCTTCAACTGTCTTATTCTCTCCTAGGTCGCCTGTCACACGGGCTGCCGCTTGCCAGTTGTCACGTCCTGACAGATGTTTTGATCCCATTATTCTCTCTCCTAATATTTATTTGGTAGCGCGGGCGAGAGTCGAACTCGCACGCACATAAGTGCGGCAGATTTTGAGTCTGCTGTGTCTACCATTCCACCACCGCGCCATTTAATATTTGGTACTCGTACGGGGAATCGAACCCCGATTGCCGGCATGAAAAACCAGTGTCCTAACCGTTAGACGATACGAGCACATAAACCTTTCTTTTTATACTACTATGGTTGAGGTGGTAGGACTTGAACCTACAACTGCCGGAATCAAAATCCGGGGCTCTGCCAATTGAACTACACCTCACCATTTATCTAAACTTTCTACTTATTTTGAGATTGGTGAACCCCCAGGGACTCGAACCCTGAACCGGCGGATTAAAAGTCCGCAGCTCTACCTGTTGAGCTAGAGGTCCCTTCTCTCATCGTGACTACAGTCTACCAGCTCCGGTCGTCGTCGTCAAGGGGAAACTGTCTTTTGCTTGTTTTTCCTGAGCCACTAAACACAATGATCGGTGGCCAGATAGTAAGTATAACAAATAACACTGCCGCAACGCCAGTCTTTAGTGTGACGTAAGTGTCCAACTGAAAATCGTTAATTACGACTGTTGCCATGCCGGCGGCTACTAGCAAATAAGCTGCAGCGGCAACAAAAACTCCTAGAGCCAACATCATCTCTCGTACAAATTGTAAAAAGCGTCTCATTTAATCTTCTCCGTGTGAATCTAAGATTACCTTAAATGCGTAGTGTAGACTAAACCAATCATTGATGGCCTTGATAGCGTAAGGAATGTTGGGGTCGTCACTAGGGTCATCCAGCAAAAGCTCTTTGATCTCGTCAAGAACATGAAGATGCGGGATTGGAAAGGTACCATCCAAACGATTTGCATCGTTCCAGACTGTGAAACACCTAAAGGAATCTCCACATACGCGAGCGTAGCTGTCTCCATTCTTCCACTGCCACTTGAATCCTAGTTTCCAAAGGGCATTCCAAATGTTATGCCAATCTCTGATTGCCTCCTCGCCCCAAGTAAAGTTGCATATTCGGCCGCGAGTATTATGCTCTAGCCAATCGTTAGTCGTCGCCACGGTAAACCTCCATCGTTGCCATAGTATACCCTCTGAACAACACGTTGTCAACCTCTACTTCAGATCTTTTTATTTCGTGTTCAATCCTAAGTTCACGAAGCCGGCGCTTCGTGTATCTCTCGATCTCCGGATCTAGTTCATTAAGCCTAGGACTCTCACCTCTGAGTTCCCTCATTCTTCGTTTAGTGTACTCTTCAATCTTTTGATACTCGTTCAAGATAATCTCCATGAAATGTTATAGTTTTTCCAAACTTAGTAAAATAAACATCATACTTTTTTTGTGCTGGCCCTGATGAGACTTGTAAGCGGGCCCACCTCTCTTCAGTCGTGGGGGGAACAGCATTATCAACTACAATTCCGATCCCATAGCTGTTATCGTCTTTATTTAACTTGTCGCGAACTAAATCGCCTACCTTAAATTCTTTCATTAACGTTTTACTACCATCACATCAGGCGCCCTACGCGGGTTTCTCTTGCGTTTCGGCGCCTTATGCTTTGTCCTACCCTCTGCTTGTCTTACACAGCGTCCACAGGCAACGTGGCCCTTCAGAGGACCTTCCTTAGAGCGCAAGAATGCTGGGGAATATCCACAGCTTTCGCATGTTATTCGTGACTGCTCTTTGGCAGCTTCAATGAGATCCGCGACGGGCGGCGAAAGATTGCGTGCCTCAACATAAAGCGTCCCGTCTTCGTTGCGAGAAACTTCTGTAATGGCTGGTGCGAACTCGTTGTCTGACGATAACGCAGCAATCCTTTTAGACATTTTGTGAATAATATTATACCAACCATCATCACATTGAAACCCCCAGCCCATCTTTGAGCTTTCTAGCGGGGCTAACCTCTCTCTGTATAAATGCGGGAACCTTTCGTAAAGTTCGTTTGTCTTTTGACTATCCATAATAGCCTCCTACAGTCACATAGTAGCACAGGAGACAGGGGCTGTCAAGTTTTATTATTACTTTATCGAGGAACCCGCACTCTCACCGCTGAATAATATCCATTCTTTTTCGCTGTTTCTTCATTAGCAAAGCACAACTCAGCCTTTGTGCGGTGATAGAATGGACTATCCGGGGTATGATACAAATATGAATTAGCATTACCCTTGATGGGGAAGTCTTCTGGACAACCACCATCAAGAGGTGCGAACCTTATGTGGGCACACCCAGACATTAGTAGAGCACAAATAACAATCAAAATCTTTTTCATTTCCAAAACACCTGAATACAAACAATAACAACTGCGAGAAGCAAACTCAAGCCTGTCTTGACTGTGATGCCCTCGCCCATAAAAATATAAGATAATACCGCGAAGCTAATAACGCCTGATGCAAAGCCAATAAAGCGCCCGGGCCAAAGCAAACCATCAAAATGATTTACAACCAACGCAGTTGCTTTGATAAACATGTAAGATATTGGAATACTAAACGTACAAGACATTATGAATGGATGTTCCTTTGCCCATTCATTTAGGAACTGTGCGTTGGTTTGAAACCATATTAATATCTGCCCCACAAAAAATAGCAGGAAGCCGTAAATCAAATCTCTCAACTTATCGCCTTTCTGCCAATTCAAAATCTCCGATTGGTAATGCCCGTTCTTCGCCGTCAATGTAAACTCTGCAACACCACCACGACGCGCGACTTGAAGTTCGTGTGTCATCTTATAGATGTCCGTGACAACGCCCACGCCACCTAACCATTTGGTTTTTGACCTCACAAGATCGCCAACTCTTATATCAACAGGACAAGGGAGATTTCTTGACTCCCAATTATCTAGTGCTTCTTTGTAGTCTCCGTGGAACACCATTGCTCAACCTCTACATACATCCTAGCACGCGGGGCGGCTGCTGTCAAGGGTTAATTTATCTTCTTCGCTTGGGGGGAACATCTACGCTCATTAGAGCATCTAACGCAGCGCGTTCTGGAGTGCCAGGAGTCGCTGCGCGGCCGACTTTCACGTTTCTAACCGGATCAGCAGCATCAGCATCGGCCTTGGCTTTGGCAAACATATCCTTGCCTATGTCCATAGACTTCTTCTCAATGTATGTTAGAAGCGAGTTAAGATTTTCTGTGTTTGATCGTCCCTTGACTTCCAAAGCAGCGTTTTGAGGATTCTTAAACATTCCAATCCACTCTTCTACCCTGCTCATAAGCACTGGATTTGGCTTATTCATTGTTGTTTCCGCTGGGAACATGAAACCAAACAAACTGTCTGCGAGGTTGCCCTCATCATCTTCTTGTCTTAGTGTAAATATTAACTCTCGGTTCGTAACGTCTGGATATAGAATGTCTACAAGCTTTTCGGCGCGCTCACGATCTTCCATAGTGGCTCTTCCGCCGCGGTCCGCACGATCACGTAGCTTGTCGCGATTGGCTCGGACGTCAACTTTCTTAGTATCCGCTGCAGCGCGTGCCTTCCGCAGCGCTGATCTCTCGCCCGTCTTAAAATACTGTGTAGATCCCGGAGCAAACGGATCGTCTTGATCGTCCTCCTCAGCAAGAATATTGTGCAGTTCCTCTGTGATGATTCGCTTAAGCTTGGACTTCGTTATTTTCATTGGGCTTTTCCTCTTCAGTAACTAGTCCATATCTTTCTTGTTCGCCGTCATCATATGTAATAATCGTGCGATTGCCGGGATGCGGCTTGATATGAACTGTAATGAAATCATTCATAGAATCAAAAATGGCGATGGAACCCTTCGGGCGGGGATACAACCAGTGTGCAATGCACTGACCAGTTGCTAACAACACGCCCTCAATTACCACTCCTTCGCCTGATACACCCGATTCGTCCGCTTGGCGCGCGACCGTGAATGTTTGAATGCCGCGGGGGCATAGGCGAGAAGGCTTCTTAGGTATTAGCTCCTCAGCGGGGGTCTGTTCTTCTTCGGTGGTAGTTTCATCACTCATTGTTTAGAATCCAATCAAATTTTTCTGTAAGATCTGGAACAGTGTCATAATAATCTATGTCTGTTTTTGTAACCCATTCAAAATCATCGTGTTCAAAGTCTATGCGAACTTCACCAGTATAACTCTTACTATAGAAAAAGTCAACTATTTTATTGCTGTACTTTGCAATGTGCTTTACATCGGGGATTTTAAGGTCTAAGTCTGTTTCTTCTTTCGTCTCCCTAATCACAGCGCCCAGCGCGTTTTCACCTCGCTCTATTTTTCCGCCGGGTAGTCCCCACTTACCCGGCATCCAGCGAGACTTCATCGATCTTTTCAATAAAAGCAAGCGATCCTGTTCATCTAAAATTAAAACAGCGCTCCCCTTCATCTTCTCCCCAATCCTTATAGTTATCATTGATCAAGACTTAGAGCTTTATCATATGCTTTGATGTATACATCATGCAGTTTCTGAATAGCATTGGATCTTCGGAGCATCTTAAACGCGAGGTTCTCGGCCGAGAAAATACCAGCTTTTTCCAACCCTGTTTGTCGCATTGTTTTGATTTTCTCCTTCAAACTAGCCGCTGCATCAAGTGCTGCATTATGATCTCCATCATACAGGATAGATGCCACCTTGTCAACCCCCCTTTCAATATCAGCTGCTTTTTTCCGGGCGGTCTTCTTATCAATGAAAGGCTTGACCTTGTTTGGTTTCACGAGCCACTTATCATTCATTAAGGAATAGACTCCCGTCGAAACGTGTGGCTCGCTTTCATCTTGAACATAAAGTTCAACCTCATGTCCCTTAACTTTTATATCGTGGGTTCTGTTCCAGTTGGCACGAACAGCATCGAAGAAGCGCTTAACCAACTCTTCATTCTCATTGACTTCTTTGAAATCTATCAAAATGTGTAAGTCTATGTCAGAAAACTTTGACCAGTTATAGTTCGCCAGAGACCCTGTAACAATAATATCTTTGATCTCTGCGTCTAAATCTAAGCGCTCAACGAATTCATCAATAATATCCATCAAAGCAGCCTTAACACCCGGCCGGATTCTTTCGTCGCCGTCCCAAATCTTCTGCTGAAATTCTGACTGCATTTCAAATGTTGCAAGGTCGTCATCGTCGCTGCCGATCGATATTAGAACGTCTTCACGCAGGCGATCAAATCGTTTTAGATCGTCTTTATTGAAACGTCGGCGCGGGACAACTGGAGTTTCTGGTGCGGCTCGGCGAGGCGGCTTAGAGACACCAATGCTAGGATTTAGTTCAATAAGTTTGTTGTTTCCTATAAGTTCCTCGGTGGTGCTCTTGTCGGTCTTGTAATAAGCCTGTGCAAGGTGCATATTCTCACCCGGCTTTTGAGCGCGCTCGTCGGGCATCACCTGATCAAAGTCATCTATACTCTTGACCAACATCTTAGAATCTACATCTTCTCTGCGGTCATCATAATATTTCCAAACGGCTGAGGCATCGTCAGAAACTGATAGTAGGTCTGGCTTCAAACCTCTTTCGCCGGCAATTTCCAAAGCCACGTCATAAAGCAGCGGACCAAAGCCATCCTTAGCTTTGGAGCTTTGAATAATGTATATGTCATCGTATGGTTCGTTCCGTCCGAGTCCAACGTGTAAGGTTCCAAATATATCTATGCCCGCTTCCATTCGATCTAGATCGCCAGCCTTCAGTCTAACAGTTGGCTTGTCGCGCAGCGCGTAATAAACTTGAAAGCCTACACCACCGGGCTCTTTGAGAACAACCACTACCACGTCTTCGGGGAGATCTGCGACTGTCTTCATCGCTTCGTCAAGTACTGCCTCCTCTAAACCACCAGGGGCGCCGGGGGGCGCGGACTTAAAGTCGGGCGAATCGCTTACGTTTTTGTAGCCGCCTTTCTTTTGTGGTCCTTTAGTTGTGAGATCCTTGAAGTCCTTTTTAAGATCGGCCATATGCTTTGCAGACTGATAGTATTCGCCCTCGCTAACATTCTGAACTCTCTTGGTGTATGACCCAGGTCCGTAGAAAGCTTTTCTTCTTTGCTTTGGCTTACGCTCCTTATAGCGAAGAACCGAAACACCTTTAAGTCTTGCGATCTGTTTTACTACACGCTTCATCATTAGATCTTTGGATGTATCACGAGGTCTGCGAACGTGAACTTTAAGCGTGGAAAGATAAGTGTTGCCCAGATCCTTCTGGACGCCACCCTTTTCTTTCTCAATAAGAGTAACAGTTAAAACCTCTGGCAGCGCGCGGATATCATTTTTGGTCTCATCGCGAGAGCCGCCGCGATTCTTATCCATTGAAATAAGTACGGTAAAGTTAAATGTATCCTGAAAATACGCAGGATCTTTGGCTTCCTCTAGGAAGTCTTTGAAGGTTTGAAGTTCGCGTTTCATCTATATAAATAGTTCGCCATACTCAATAAGGGCGCGTGTTTCTTCCGGACATAGAACTTGGTACCAATAAGATCCAACAGCAGATTCCAAACGCTGCGCAAGAGGCCAATCATTACCGCCGGGTATGTTCTTGTCTCCAACGAAAATCATCTCAACATCGTCGCCGTGAAGTTCTCTGAGTTTTTCAACCACTTGACCTTTGTTCTTGCCTTTCGGATAAATATCTACCGAGATTGAACCGCCAATTGAAACCTCTAGTTCTGGATATGTCTCATTGATATACGCAACAATGTCTTCTCGTTCCAGCGACATCTTATCCCACCGCTCATAAGCCTGTCTCATGTTCTTGTTGGCATTTCTTCCAACCGTAGAAAAATTAATCATTCCGGGTCTTTTTTCTATATGGTTGCCTTTCTTAGAGCGCCATAAAGAATTATCTAGGTATAGTTCTAGATCTGTAATGAACTCATCGCTGGGGTCGAAAACGTTGCTATAGATAACCTGATCTCCCTGCCTAAACACATTTGCCGAACATGTGAACACACCCAGACAAGAATCCATAAGGTCCTCTCCTAGCTGCTCTTTCGTCTTTGAGATATCAGAGCCTGTGACCAAATAAACTTTCTTGCCACTGGTTACCCATGACATGAAGATATCTTCTATCTCTGCTGTTATCTTTTGGCGGGGCTCTGTTAGTGTGCCATCAACATCAAAAAGATGTACTCTTTCAGGCATCACCTTGGACTTTCGCATTTCGTAAAAGAATCTCTGCGATTTCTCTATTGTAATCCTCTGCGCTGTTCACGAAGATCTGATCCATCTCTCTTTGCTCATCAAGCATCTGCCATAAAGCATCATTCTCGTCGGCAAGCTTATCAAACTTTTTAATCTTTGTCTCTATTTCTTCCAAGCGACTAAGCACGGTATCGAATGATCTGGCCGCTCGGAGTATTTTCTGTATTAAAGATAACATCTATCAACTCCTGTCTAGTAACTATACCAGACTTTCGATTATATATCAACTCTAAAAGTCTTTTTTGCGTTTCTACTGAGAGAGGGAAGGGAGTATTTATATATGTGTCAGGACTCACCTCCATCATCTCAAGAGCGCGTGTCTCAGGGACGTCTGTTGCGTTTGTATTCCATTTATCTTTCAAAACAATTACCTCTTTTTTCATATTCATAAGTAGTTAACTACCGGCTGAATCGTCGTCATCACCGGCGCTGTCGTCATCATCGCCGGCATCATGATCAATAACATATCCTATCTCCACTAATGCACCTTCATAGGGCACCACGAGGAATTCAATGCTGTTTGTGGCGGCGTTATATACCCAGTCTGCGTCAGCCATCGGCACGCCATCTTCAAAAACAATCAATGTATCCTCAATAGGTGTGTGGGTCAGCGGCCACTCTTCAAAGGGCTCAACCTGTGAGGATGCAGCTGCAACACCGGGGGACCAATCTTCTTCGCAAATATCAACCACTACACCACTGAAGGCGTCTGTAGCGTCCATGTATCTATCTCCCACGTTAATGGCGGGTACCCCTCTGTCGCAAACAGTGTCTGCAGAGTCAACGTTTACAATGCTCGCCATGAAGACAGATTGTCTTTGGTTGCCGTACCACTGAATGAACTCTTGAAGACCGGGATTAGTTGGAGAGAATTGGGAACTACTTTGCTCATCTTCGTCACTAACAAATACCACCAATAAAGCGGCATCCTCGCGTAGCCACGTTTGATTATAAGAGTTGAGAGCGATATAACCGTGTAGCGCATCGAAGCCTGCCTCTCGGTGGTAATAGGGAGGTGAGGTGAAGCTGCTATAGGCTGCTTCTGCATCAGCCACGGTATCTCCCGGAACTAACGGGAATACAGCTTGCTGTTGTGACTGCATGTAGTCAGTTGTGGTAATTCCCAAACGCCAACCTACTTCGGGTAGAGCATTCATCATCTGACCAATACCATCGATTACTGCTTGATCAAATCTGTCCATGGAGCCCGACTGGTCAATAAGCCAAATAATGTCGACGCCATCGACTGCGTATGGTTGTACAAAATTATCAACCCAAACATCGCCGCCTTCTCCTGGGACGTCGACATAAACAGTCTCTCCTGGAATCTCAACGTAGACTGTTTCGCCTGGGTTCTGCGAGTAGATTGTGTAATCTCCCTCGCATCCGAAAATCGTCAAACAAACAAGAAATACTAGAGCCAATCTACTAAGCATTTTTAATCCCTCAGCCCACCTCTTCTCGGTGCTGCGGCGCCGGGGATGGATTTCATCTCCCGAACTGGAACATCAGAAGTTAGAATCCTTACTTTTAATAGTTCTTGATCAATTTGGCTAATGGGCGCAACCCAAACAATATCCTCTAGCGGAATTCTAACTCCTCCGCCAAAGCGACCAACATCGAGTCCAGATACACAACCAAGATATCTACCTGACTGATCGAACACCCCGGAGCCAGACGATCCGAACCACCCAAACATATTNGANACAATCATNTNGTTTTCTAANGCNGCNATGTANCCACGAATCGTAAGAAGATCGTGNTGTGAAGGNAAGCCAGTATAAGTCAGGCTTTTACCGACTAGTCTCTCGTCGTATTTTGATTCTGGTCGATAACGAACTGCAGTTCTGGTTTCAATCTCGGGGACAACCATAAAAGCAAGATCGACATTATGATCTACAAAAACAACCTTGCCTATGGCCACCTCACCGTCTCGGCCTTCTATAAGCATAGTGCTCTCGCTCCGGACAACGTGAGCAGCCGTTGCGACGACTCGGCGGCCATAGGCTACCATGTAAGTACCAGAGCCGTGGCCACCAAATAAAAGCGAACGCACCTTGACAGCAGCCTGTCTGGTCCTTTTTTCTGTTAATGTAAGGTTAACCGCATCAATGACTTCCAAGACTGCCCCAAGAGAGTCTCGAACTTCAACTGTGCGCTGTGTATGAACGATGTCCGGATTTGAGTTTAAGTTAGAATTTGGTAAGACCGGTCCTGTACAACTTACCAAAAGTAAAGAAGTTACTATTATAAAGTTTTTAATCCACCTAGACACGAAATATCCTCCGTGAAATAGGTTACTTTATCACTATCACCTCACCGTATATTTACCTGCAAACTCCTTACGGGATGCTATTATATTTTGCATACAACCTGAGTCCTTTCTAACCCGTTTATGTCTATAAGTAACTAGAAGGCAAAAGACCTTTGTCGAAAGAAGTTCTAAATTTATTTTACAATCTTCGCCCAAGACTNAAAAACCTTNGACTCTTGGAGGGGNAGTCTTTGTTGTCCCGCTGCTTCTTCTTGGTCGCGCTTCANCTGNCGNTCTTCTTCGCCNGCAACGTCCCGGTAGATGCCATACGACTCTAGCGCTGCCTGGACACCTTCCCAGAAACCATTGTAATCNAACTCAGCTTCTTCGGGCGCTGCTTCGTCGCTCACCAAATATGCAGAGACCTCNCGCATTTCGTCTAGGTAATTGCTTAAGCGAGCTAGCTCTTCCGCTACATCNTCTTGATAATCTATATCTTCAGGCTCAAAGCTTTCTACCCACTCCANCTCAACACGAATCATNGCAGATTTAGAATCTTGTACGCCGCGCGGGAATATACTAACATCGCGAATTTGCGGGCGAGGATTCAGAGCGAGCGCAGCGCTGCGGCGGGCAGCGTTGCGGACAACAGATAGATCGTGTGGGTTCGCCTCATCTACGACAACATCTTTTACCGGCCAAAACGCTTGATGCTTGACCATAAAGCTCACCGTGAGAGAGCCCATCGAAGGATACTCTACTTCCTGATCTGTTTGCGAGTCCATCTCAAAGCTTGGCGCCGCCATATCTATTAACTCTGTGGCTTTTGTAATCCATGAGTCCTCGAATTTAACATCGGGGTGCTTCTGTTTAAGGTATCCCAGCATCTCAGCAAAACCAATGCCGTCAGAACTATGCAATCCTTTTTCGTCAACCCTTTCTACACCCATGTTCTCAATAAACCAATCAATGTAGGGCCACATATCTTCTTTGGGAGCTTTGTTAGCTTTGGCTTTGATTTGATATACAACGCCATCTGCAAACTCAAGGGTAATCATTGGCTTAATGTTGCGGCGACCTTCTCCGCTGCGAAGAGAATAAAGCTGTCCCTGGTCCCCGCGACCACAGTGCCCCATCTTCTTTCCTTCAAAGTCGCAGGCGTGGGTGAGGAGATCGTACCAGAAATAACCATTATCAAAGGTATGGATAACTTGATCTTCTGCTTTGACCGGGGTTGTCAAAACCTCTCGGGCTATGTCGCTAGCAACGCGGAGGTGAGAGGCGGGGGGCTTCCGGGATGCGATGATCTCTTCTCGCAACTCGTCGTAGTAAGCCGGATCCTCAGCTAGCAGCTTCATGATTGGCGAATAAATGTATTGCAGGTCCTGGGTGCCCCGCATCATGCGATAATCTAGATATGATCCTAATTGCTTGATGGCTTTTTCGGGGGCGTTTAACTTTTTCAGCAGTTTGCGCGCGGTCTTCTTTAGAGCTTTGACGTCNCCAATCTTAGGAGCCCCTCGTGTGCCCGAATGATTGATATACCAGTTCTTGAAGAACTCNAGGCTTTTGCTCCAGGCTTCCTCTCCTTCGGGGGTTCTGGGAAATGCCTCNAGAGGAACTATCTCTTCAACAATGGTTTCATAGATGCCGGCGTCAAAGAAGCTCCTGCTCCGAACCTCCTTTATGAGAGTGCCGATCCAAGTTAAGTGCTTGTTAGAGACTGGACCGAAGGTTTGATTCTGTCGTCTCAAATAGTTAGCAACTTCAGGAGGGAGACCAATGTCCTCAATCCCCTCCTGAAGTGCAAACTCTTTCCATTTATTAGTTTGACGTAAATACATCAACTATAATTAGTTTTTAAATCACTTAATGTCAATATCAATGGAATTGTTGGCAGGGGTTTCGCGGGGAACGAAGACAGAAAGGATGCCCTGCTTGTACTCGGCACGGACGGAGGCTGTATCCGCGTCAGAAGGAAGCTTCCAATAACGAGTAAACGAACGATAACGAACCAACTCGGTCTTATCCGTGTTGTTGCTATCGTAAGAAATGTAAATGTGGTTGTTTTCAACCTTGACGCCCATGTCGTCCTTGTCCAGACCGGGAGCTACCACATCAATGCGGTATTCCTCGTTATCGGACGCGACGTTAGTGCGGACTGAGTAGTCGTCAATAAAGTTAGTGTTTCCAAAGTTGAAGAAATCATCTCCAAGAATGGTGTTCAGCAAAGTGCGCTGATTGCTGGTCTTAGGGTGCCAGGGGTACATAATTATAATCTCCTTGTATGGTGGAGGCTCTCGCCCACACATCCATTATAACACCCCTCAAAAGGATGTCAAGAGATTATTTTCCGCTTGCTTTAATATCCTGTGGGATATCTGTGACCCTACGGTAGTCGTCTTCCAATCGAACTGCATCGCTTGCCCCAGCGTTAGAGACTTCAGCCAGGACGACGCCATCAGGGCCCGCACAAAAACGATGGATTACCATTGGCGATACATGATACGCGGCGCCTGAAGTTAATTTTATTTCCGTAATTTCACCTTT
>FUFK010037955.1_pt1 | contig 17888 bp, 15 predicted proteins | sample 1021851 | NCBI WGS metagenome assembly FUFK01 (sample SAMEA51879418, study PRJEB19060) | metagenome | reverse complement strand
AATTCTGTCTTCTTTCCGAACATTTGCTCGTACCTCTTCAATATTGATATGTTGTTTTGTGTTTATTAAGTGCTTCTTAAATAACTCTCCTACGATGCCATCTCCAAAGTTTGTTTCAATAACCAAGCTTGTGACTCCATATGTTCTGCATTTGGCGAGGATGTCGAGCAAGGTACTATCCGAGTACCCGTCTCTGTAGGCNGACATCTCATGCAGATAGATAAGTCCATTTCGTTGAGAGAGGAAGGCGGCAGCCGTTTCATCCGTTCCACGACCGCTTGGGTCAACACTGCAAATCGTTTCATCATAGCTGCTCCACTCTCCCACGAGTTGCATTGGAGAGTAAAAGTAATCACCCGGGAGGCCGACTGTTGGGGCATCTCGTATGACTTTACTAGGATCTGAGCACCATATGACGTTTTCGGGAGCAGTAGTAGGGTTAACAGAAGTGACGATAAGATCAGCCATTTTAAGAGGAAACTTCTCTGCGTCGCTAAGTGACGTATCGAGCATGAACTGGAGTGCAAAGTTGCTTCTACCCATTGAGGCTTCTCTTTCAACGAGATCGTCATCATTAAAACGATCAGGGTCAGTACAAGAAAGTGGTAAAGCTCCATTGTCTATGTCCTCTTGTAATTGTGGTGCTATCAGTCCGTCGTATGGTGTTGTATCTTTTGGGAATCTTGCCGGCCAAACAAATGGTCTGTAATTCCGCTCTGCCAACTTACGATAAACAGTAAAAGTAGTCTGAGGAGTCCCGAGATACATAATACGGCTATCGTCTTTCGGCGTAAGGATTGATTCGGCTTCGGTACAGAGTTGAAGAAGTTTTTCACGCATTAACTCCGTCATACTGTTTCCGGGAACCTCTATGTCGTCTAAAATCATTAAATCTGCACGACTTCCAGTCATCTGACCAGTTATACCAACTGATTTGACCGAAGGTGCTTGGTGGGGTGAACATAAAACATCAAANGATATACGTGACCANCNNGCATCNTCNGACTTAGGTCTTANATGCTTTAGCCANGGTGTTTCGATAATTAGCTTCTGTANAAAGATGCTCATGTTGTCTGCTCTCTCTTTAGAGGCAGAAATTATCATTATTTTTTTCTCCGCGTCATTAAANAGTGTCCAAAGCACAAAAGCACCAGTAATCCAAGATTTACCAACACCTCGAAAGGCTTGAATCTGGAGTCTCTTGGGTCCGGACTGTAAGTAGTCTGCGATGGCATATTGTGCTCTAGTTGGAGAAGGTAAATCAAGCTGGTCCCACAATGCCTGTAGGAACAGCTTAAAATCGCCCTGAAGGGCTTTTAAAGTGTCATTCATACGAATGTGTATAGATTAAATATTCAAGCCTCTGAGGTAGCGTGAGAGCCTGTTCTTAGCTTTTTTCTTATTCTTTCCTGTAGGTGCTTGTAAACGAGCTATATCAATACCTGTATTACTTAGGTCTAATGCAGCTGATGCTCCATCTCCGACAAGAGGTATCCAGCCAATAGCTCCACTTAATGCAGCTATACCAGCTTGGTCCCATCTACCACGTTTTAGGTAATCCCAAGACTCTTTACCAGACAACAAGATGTCTAATCCTGGAATCATCTTGGCTGCGGATTTAGCACCTCTTTCAGCTACTAATTTAGTTATCTGTTTAGCTACTCTTGCTTGTACTTGTTTGTTCTGTAGGGCTTTAGAAGTTCCATAGGTTGCTGCACCAATACCAGCTCCTACATAGTTACCTGTACTTACGTTTAAACCTATGTTTGCTAGTTGGTCTGCATCTCTGAGCTTACCTAAACCAGAATAGTTGTTAACGTTTTCCATTCCTCTAAGGAATCCGTTCTTACCGTTCTTACCGTTGACAGTTAGACCGTTACCGTTCTTACCGTTAAGACCGTTACCGTTACCGTTACCATTGATGGGTTTAGGTGTGAAATCAACTTCATAGTTTTCTGGCGTATTTGCAAGAACATCAGAAAGTCCACTATATTTATTAGTTTTTTTTTGAACTCCTAAGATTTGTTGTATGGGAGTTTTCTTTGGTTTTTTAACTACTTGACCGTCAACTATTTCAAGGTCTGACTGCAATTTACCTTCTGGTATTTCTTGCTGATCTAATTCAAATTTAGTTCTATTCTTAGCTATTTCAGCATTAGGGTCACTAATTCCTGAAGCAGCATCAACTACTTGTGATCCTTTCAACTCATAACCTTTGGGTAACAAGTTTGGGTCCATTCCTTGTTGTCTTAAATGCCAATCTGTAAATGATTGCATCCAAGATTCTGGTATACCTAATTGTCTGGCTAAATTTCTATCAGCAGAAAAAGGTGTTGAACCTTTTGATCTGTTTGCACTACTAGGTTCAGGAGCTGCATTAATACCAACATTAGGTCCGTCTAATGCAGAAGGTATAAAATGACCTATATCAAAACTTAAACCAGAAGCAGCTTTTATAGACTTATTTCTTTCACCAATTGCAGTCCAACTGGCTCTCATTTCTTTAGCCCATTTATCACCTAAACCAGGTTCTAAACTATTAGCGTAATCAATAACTCTTTTAGATACTTTGTCTTGAAAATATCTTCGGTGAAACTTTAATTCTCCTTTATGATTAACTTTAATTGGTAGACCTGTCCATCTCATTTTGGAGATCTGTTTTAGCTGTTCAGGCGTTCTTTGTGAAGGTTTTAGTTTTGAAATAGCTTCGTCTTGAACAAGTTTTTCTAATATCTCTTTTTTTCTTTTTTTAAAATAAGCTTCTTTAAATCCTTTATCACCTTTTATACTTGGATCACTTTTAATAATTCCAGACATTTCTGCAAATAATCTTCGATGCAAATAATTTCTTAATTGCTCAGCAGTTTTAAACTTTTTAGGAATTAAACCTTCTTTTCTGTATTCATTAAATATAAAGTCTATATGTTTCGGATTATTTAAGTTTGTAGCTAGTAATGGTACATCTTTTTTTAATTTTGCTCCGGCTATAGTATCTTTTTGAAAATCTTCTTGGATTTTCTCATATACTTTCTGTTTTTCGCGTGCCATAAAAAAAGCACCCTTGCGGGTGCGGATATATTGCTTGAGTGGATAAGTTATGCAGCGATGTGGTCGCTTATGGTTTTTTCTCTATGTGGACTATGCCCAAATTTGGCTCTCATCCAGTGGAGCCAGTTTCTACTACCTTTNTCCTGATTNCANTTNTGACAGGCACATACGACATTGGTCGTGAGATCTTGACCACCTTTTGAACGAGGTTGGACNTGATCGAGTGTAAGTTCNTGTNNTTCATAANNTTCTCCGCAATAAACACATNNACAATTGAAGTGCTNTTTNATAGCTCTTCTCCAGAGCNTTTTAGNNTCNGNACTTGTCATGGTTATTAAGTTGTNTAAGTAATGTTTTGGNCTAGGTAGTANAGGGGTCATTTACGTATNTTGAGTCTGCTTTTTCGGTTNNTTGATGGACTTTGGAGTCTGCCTTTGGTCGTGCTCCCCTTATAGTGAGCAGCGTCTTTCCCATCACCATTTCCGTAAGTACCAAGTTGCCTATTAAGTCGATTTGCATTGACACGTAATTTCAATCCCTTTTTTGTTTTGTTATATGCTTTTTGCTGGGCTTTATAGTTCCCATTAGCGTATTTTGCTCCGGCCATACAGTTTGCTCTTTACTAAATCTGGGTCTACTTCTGGGAGTACTCTCGCCAGTTTTTCTAAGGGGTTGCCCTCAAATGCAACACCGGATATATCATTTGTTTTCAGCCAATCACAGGCTGCTTTTAAATCTTGAGTAGTAGCTTCACCACTCTTAACTCTTTTTAAAAACTCCTCGGTGACTAACTGATGCAGTTCATTAAACTGCGATTCAGTTGCCTTGTTCATTTATTCGATATCTAAACCTTTTTTGACTATCTGTAATGCTCTATCATCAAGCTCGTTATCTGTTGATTCAACTAACTTTTCTAAAAGGTCAACAACAAACTTTTTGAATTTGTCACTTTTTAAAGAAGTTAAAACGAGAGGTTTTATTAGTGCTAACATTTTCTTTTGGTAATAATGATTGAATAGGAACTATGTCGTGACACATATGTTCGACACGGCTTCCTGGTCTTAGGGTGAAACCCTTTTGTTGTAGTTCTGCACATTTCAATGCGCGAACAAGCTCGTAGTCCAATCTCATCTTTTCTTCTTGACGTTTAGCTATTGCTTTACATTGTTTGTATCCTTCTTTGTCTAAAGGAACCATAAAGTTAACTTGAAAACCCCAGTTCTCATTTAACTGATAACTAGAAGGATATAAATCTCTTGTATCTTCATCCGCTGAATAGGGATTAGTATGGTTACCCATATAAAAAGGGCTAAAGGTCATAGTGCTTCCGTTGCATTGTATGGAAGGACCATACGACTGACGTGAAGAAGCACCATTATTTTGAAATTGGACAGCCTGATTAGTAACATTTCCAGTCGCTGCTGCTACTGGGTTACTACTATTATTTGTGTCTCCTTCTGCAAGTACAGGACTTACTGAGAGAATACAGAGAGCGATGTAGTAGTAGAGTTTATTGTGTAATTGCGAGTATAATCGCGCTGTTCTACTAAGCCTGCTGCTCTTGTGGTTGTTTCTAAACTCCATGGGTTGGCTGCGTTAGTCACGGAAAATGTTGTCCCGCTTGTTGTGATATCTGCTGACGGAGTTATGTTTGTCCCAGACCACGTGTTCACAGCAGCACCCCATACTTGGACTTGCTCTGTCTCCACGATAGTTTGAGTTGTGGTAGTCGTTGAGTTCATACTCCCTGTTGTGAACTGGGGAGTGACAGTATTGGCTCTAGCTATGCTGGGTGATAACAGAGCTAAAAGCAGAATTAATTTCTTCATGCTTTTGGTTTTTCTTTGTCTTTCTTACCGTTACCATTACCCGTGGACAGCCCGAAAGTTGCTAGCGCACCCGTAAAAATCGAAGCTACGAACGTGATATCGCCTGCTGTAGCTGACTTTTTAATCATTGGCAGTTCGACATAACTTAAGGTAATAATAAATCCACTCCAGATAACAACTCCAAGGCGCACTGCTGCACCAAGTACTGCCATCTGTTCTTCATGGTCGTCTATATTTTCTTTTAACTTTGTAAAGATTCCCTTTTTTTCTTCCGGTTTTCTTTCCATTTCTTGATCTTATTATTTAAAAACTTTGTTATTCTTTCTTTCAATTCTTGAATAATAGGAGTTGCTACAGTAGTAGCTGCTACGGCTGTAACAGCTGTTATAACTGTAGGAACTAATACTTCCGTTGGTGGAATTGGAATAGGTGGTAAGGGTGGTAAGTTTAAAACAGGTGCTGGTGGTTCAACAGTTTCCATAGGCTTAGTACCTTCTGGTCTTTTTAGGTCACTCGGAGGAACAACCAAAGGAGTGTAAGAAGGTACATCAGCTGTAGGTAAAGGTATTTCTACCGTATCAATCCGCTGTGGCGGTGGCAGTAATATCTTCGGTAGCTCCATCTGCTTCTTGCTGTAAAGCTTTTATTTGATTTTCTACCTCAATCATTGCACCAGTAACTTGGTCAAATGATCTAGATAAATTAATACGTTCTAGATTTAATTGTTGTAATCTTTCTTGTAATTTTTCCATGGGTGATTAATTAAATTAGTAAAGTTTTTTACCATCAACAATTGCTTTGTCGATAGCTGTAAAAGATTCTGTTGTCCAGATAGATGTTTTTTCATCAAGCTTTTTGTATCCTTTAATAACTTCAAGGTGTTCTACATTACGCTTGATTTTTGCTTTAAATTCATCTGTAGTTTCTTCTTCAGTCTTAGCAGTACCAATTACAGTAACGCTATCACCGGCAGCTTTATAGATTGCTGCTATTTCTGTGCTTGTTAGTTCTTCCATTGTTTTAAAATAAATAAATTTTTTAATTGTTTACGCAGCTTCGAGGGCTGTGACTTTAGTTGATAACTCTTTTATAGCGTTAACAAGAATAGGAACTAATCTTTCATACTTCATTCCATATCTCATGCCATCATCAGTAAGATTTACAAGTAATGAATTATCATTAGACGAACCATAACCATTAGCTTTTTCTACTGCAAGAACTTCCTGTGCTAAAAATCCGATATGTGTTTTGCTACTTTTTTTAGAGCCATCAGGAGTACCAAGAGTATTTTCATCTGTTCCGTACCATGATCTTTTATCCCATTTATATGTAACAGGTCTTAATGCTTCGATCCATTTTAAACCAATACTAAAATCAGTAATATCTGTTTTGTCTCTTGAATCTGATGAAGATATTGAAGTGTCAGCACAAAACAAATTAACAATATTATCATCGCCTAAGACTACGTTTCTTGATGCAGTTGTTATATTTCCTGATGGCGAGCCAGTAGTTCCAGCATTATAACCAAGACAAAGATTTTCTTGACCCCCTGTTATGTTTTCTCCAGCTTTTCTTCCAACTGCTGTATTATCTTGACCAGTTGTAACAGATTCTAATGCTTCTCTACCAACACCAACACATCCAAAAGTTGTAGTTAAATTTTTTAAAGCAGATGCACCCACCGCAACATTTGAAGCTCCAGTTGTGCAACTCTCTAAAGATTCACTACCAACTGCGGTATTAGCATTTGAGGTTTGGTTACTTAATAAGGCACTTTTCCCAACCGCAGTGTTATCTGATCCAGTTGTGTTTGCACCTAAGGAATCGAAACCTACGGCGGTGTTATTATTAGCTGTTGTATTTGCATCTAAGGCATTGCGACCAATAGCTACGTTTTCTGATCCAGTTGTGTTTGCAAATAAAGCGGAATATCCGACTGCTGTATTNTTGTTTGCTGTTGTACTTTCTCTTAAGGCTTCAGTACCCATAGCAGTATTTGAATGGCCTGTAGTATTTTCTTCTAATGACCTGTAACCAACAGCAGCATTATTGGAAGCAGATGTATTCTTTTGTAATGCTTGAGCACCTACTGCAGTGTTGGTAGATCCTGTGTTTGCTGATAAAGAATCACTTCCAACAGCGGTATTATTACTATTGGTTGTGACTGCATCTAAAGCTCTACGTCCAATAGCAGTGTTACCACCTCCAGTTGTATTGGCTGCAAGTGCTGCTGACCCTACTGCAGTGTTATTGCCACCTTCCGTGGTTGCACCAGCAGCTCCGTCACCAACAGCAGTATTATGACTCGCTGTAGTATTTGCATCTAAAGCTCCTCTTCCCACGGCTACTAAACTTGATCCAGTTGTGTTTGATAGTAAAGCATCATTTCCAACAGCAGTATTATTACTTGCTGTTGTATTGGCAGCTAATGATCCATGACCTAAAGATGTATTTGAACTTCCTGTTGTATTAGCACCTATAGCGTTTTTTCCTACTCCTACGTTTTGATCTCCTGTGGTATTAGCATCTAATGCATTAGCCCCTACAGCTACGTTAGAAGCTCCAGTTGTGTTTGCATCAAGTGCTTCATAGCCAACAGCAGTGTTGTTAGATGCTGTTGTGTTATTTTGTAACGCTTGAAATCCTAGTGCAGTATTATTACTTCCAGTGGTATTATCTTTTAAAGATTCTTTACCCACCGCAGTATTATCATTTCCTTCGGTTGTAGAGGTCAGAGATTGATAACCTATAGCTGTATTGTCTATACCTGTTGTATTGAACTCCATAGCAAAAGTTCCAACGGCTGTATTTCTTCCTCCTGTTGTAGTTGCCTCTAATGCTTGATCTCCAACAGCTACATTATAACTTGCAGTTGTGTTTGCACTTAAACTTTTAGTGCCTATGGCGGTGTTTTGTTGACCAGTAGTATTAGCATCTAAAGAATACGCACCAATGCTTGTATTATTAGTTCCAGTTGTGTTTGCTCCTAATGCAAGGTATCCAACAGCAGTGTTGTTACTTGAGGTAGTAGCTGCCGTCAACGCTTGATTTCCTACTGCTACGTTAAATGCTCCAGTTGTAAGAGCATCTAAAGAAAATGCTCCGATAGAAACATTTTGAGCAGCCGTTGTACCTTCTTTTAAAGCCTGAGATCCTACAATAGTGTTTTGTTGCCCTGTGGTAATATCTTCGCCAGCCTGATAACCAATGCCAATATTATGACTAGATGTAGTTTGATTAGCTAACGCACTCCTACCAATACCTACATTAAAATCGCCAGTTGTATTATCTTCTAGTGCATTATAACCAACAGCAACATTTTCAAATCCTTCAGTGTTATAACGTAAAGTGTAAGCACCAAGACCCACATTATTGTATCCAGTTGTATTAGTTATTAAAGCATTGGATCCAACTGCTACGTTTGATGCACCAGTTGTGTTTTGATTCAGTGCCATTGCACCTAAAGCAGTGTTATTTGAGGCTGTAGTATTATTTCCTAAAGAACCTCTTCCAATACCTGTATTACTTGCACCTGTTGTATTTGCAAATAAAGCACCTGTACCAAGAGCAGAGTTAAAGTCTGCTGTTGTGTTTGAAGTCAAAGCATCCTTACCTATAGCGGTGTTGCTATTAGCAGTAGTATTAGCATCTAAAGCATTAGCACCTAAAGCTGTGTTCGATGTTCCAGTTGTGTTTACTCCTAAGGCACTTTTTCCAACAGCAGTGTTATTATCCGCAGTTGTATTTTTTTGTAAGGCATTAACTCCTATTCCTGTGTTGTTACTACCTGTAGTGCAATCATCTAAAGCTTCAGAACCAAATGCAGAGTTTGAACTTCCAGTAGTTAGACTATCTAAAGCTTCACCACCTACAGCAGTATTAGATTGTCCAGAAGTTAACTCGGTTAATGTATTTATTCCAACCGCTACATTATATTGACCAGTAACAGCAGCATCTAAGGCAGATGCACCAAGAACAGTGTTGTTTGAAACAGAGTTTGCACCTTTACCAATATTTACACCATTTATAGTTGCGTTAGTAGTTCCACCACTTTCTTTCATAAGAGGAGTACCACCAGCCTGTGATCCGTCATGGACTACTAATGTTTTCTTTGTAGTGTCTACAGTTACTTCTCTAGTAACACCTGTAAACGAATTATGTTCGGTGGTTGTACCACCTCTAAGTTGTAATTGATCCGGCATTGTTTAAATTCCTCCTAAGTTGTAAGTTGCAGATCCTTTTGCGAGTGACATTCGATTTGTTGCGATAGATTCATTACTAAAAGCAGCACCTGTTATTGCTAAACCTCCAAGGTCGATATTGTTATTTCCAGCTGATGCGGTATATACAGTACTGAAATCTGAAGTAGCAATTTTTGTAAGTTCTAAAGCGTTATCACTTATTCCTTGCCAAACGTTTCCGTTATATAAACGAAGTTGTTTTGTGACATTATTCCAATACAAATCTCCTTCAGTTACTGAATTTCCTAAAGCATCAGTAGTTGGATCTGACGCTGCTTCTCCTAGATAAAGAGATAAGAAATTATTTAGATATGTCGAAGCGTTATTAACATTGGTAATATTTGTAGCAACAGTATTAACGTTTGATATAGAACCAGAAACAGTATTTATATTTGCAATATCGTCAGAGCAATTATCCATTGCTGTAACGTTTGCTGATGTTGCCAGAGTATTCATATCTGCTACAACATCTGTAGTTCCGAGTATTGCTAAATCAGCTACAGCATCAGCTGTACCTAATCTTCCTATTTCAGTAGCTTTACCAGCTACAGCTCCTATATCTGTTGCATCATTAGCTACAGCAGTTACATCGCTGTCTATATTTGCAACTTTAGTTACGTCACTATCTATATTTGCAACTTTAGTTACGTTGGCATCAACGTTGGCTACTTTAGTTACGTTGGCATTATTACCAGCAACTGTTGTTACGTTGCCACTTATACCAGCAACAGTAGATACATTTCCACTAATGCCTGCAACAGTAGTTACGTTAGAAGATACGCCCGCAACAGTAGTTACATTAGACGCAATACCAGCAACACCGGGAATACTTGATGCAACCCCTGCCACAGTTGTGACATTACCACTTATTCCAGCAACAGTATTNATATTAGAGTTATTACCAGCAACTGTTGTTACCTCTGTTGCCTTCGGTACTAACCTATGGAATGTATAAGTATGGAGTGTAGTAGTAGTTTCTACTAACATTCCAAAAGTTGATGTATAAGTTGTGTTGTTAGCTAATCCATTAATAACTACTGTATTACCATCTAATGAGCCATTACCTATAGATACTACGCCTGAACCATTAGAGGTTAAATTTTGAGATAATGCTTTAATACTTACTAAAGTACCAGCACCATTATTTACATCAGGGTTAGCATTAGGAAAACTTAGTTCATTAGCTATTGGTACAAATCCACCAACATCATCTACAAGGTCTACTATTCTTGCATCTATAGCAGCTGTAGTCGCTACCTTATTATCAGCAGCAGTCCAAGTTTCTCCTGACTGTATTTCTTCGGCACTTGCTAAGTTGTAGTATCTAGCGTCTGCTTCAGTTTCAGTAAAATACCTACCGTCTAATGCACCATTTAATAATTCAGTCTCTGTATAGTATCTGTTGTCTAAAGTACCTGTTTCTATTTCAGAATCAGTAATTTTATTTGACTGAAGCAGTGTTTTGATTTCTGCTGCTGTCTGGTCATCTTTAGCATTAGTTTCAATGGTATCTAACTTAGTACCATCTGCTGCTACGTCTCTAGAATCAACGGTCCCAGATACAGCTATATTACCTGTAACTGTAAGTGCTCCTGTTGCAGCAGTACCAGTAGTTGAAAGGTTTTGCGATCCAAACGATGGAGTTACTTTTGTACCCGCTATCGCTGCGGTTGGACTTATATCAGCATTAACTATAGTATTATCAACAATTTTGGCTGATGTAACTATTGAATCTTTTAGATCTGTTTCTCTTACAAGCTGTCCTACAGCTTCTTGAGAAGAATATAAAATTTGTGTTTGGTTATCATTTAAGTCAACCGCACGTATAGAAGAACCAGCTGCATAAACAGCTGCTGGATTATCTACATTTGTATTTCTATATATATGTACATTACCTGTACCGGATGGAGTAGCACTATTAAATACTACATTTGTGTTTGATATTGTGTAGTCATTATCCGTTTGACCACTTGTGTTTTCAGTTTTGAGATCCCATACTTTCGTTGTATCGTTATAAATTTCTACTTTTAAATCGCTATTCGCAAGTATTGGGAAAACGAAGGAAAAGGTTGTACCCCCTCCGTTTCTAAAATGTTCAGTTGTCGCCATTTGTTTTTTACAAACGTTTAGTTATTTAGTTGTGTTGTGGCGAGTGGATTTGTTTATCTGTAGGGCAGTAATAAATCGGATGGATTTGTTTCTACTCTTGGGTTCATATAATTACTTGTTCGGTTATAGCTTTTAATATTTTGTACATTTAATCTNTTATCTTCTGCATATANNAATTGTGCTTCAGGGTCATTCTTAATCTGTGCCCATGCTTTTTTACGAGCATTATTAAATAAACGAGCAATAACTTTGTTATGGACATATGCAGTCATAGGGTCCATTTCACGTCTACCAGAATTTCTATCAATATTCATTTGTTGAATAGAAGATAGTATTTTAGGATCTCTTGCTAATTTTTCTAATTGAGCTTCTAAGTTTTGATCACCAATAGCTTTTTGNNACATAGATCTTAANCGAGGTGATTTACTTAGATCTATNCCATCAGGAGAAGAATANGNTGACATTCTCATGTCATANCCACTTTCAAATAAAAGNTTTCTACCTTCAGATTGATCAAGATTAATACTGAAAGGACTNAACATATTAAACATACGAGTTGGAAAATCCCAATCTTTTATTGGTCTTCCATTTAACATGTCGTACTTAGTTGGTAGTCCACCATCAGGATCTGCACCTTCTGCCCATTGGTTTCTATTTCTAATGGATTGCAATATTCCAGAGTTCAATTCCTTCATTCCAGGATTTATAAGCTTACCTAATTCATTTCTTAGTGATGACATAGGCATTGAATTGTTAGCTAAGTTAGCAACAATTGATTCCCAACTTCCTGGTTTTCCAGCAAATAAATCTACAAATTGCTGCATACCAGCTAGATAAGATTTACTTGAAACAGCTTGCATAAGTACTACAGCCATCTTTTGTAAATTATCTTCTGTCCATTCTTCACCCATTAACTGACTATGATCTCCAATGTCAGCAACAGTAGAAAGTATTAAGTTAAATGGTTCAAAGGAGTCATAACTAACCTGTACTCCTCCAACACTTATAGTCCTAGGTTTATAGCCAGCATCAATCCATAGTTGTCTTTTCTTTCTATCAGTTGGTCCATTACCAGTAAGACCACCATTCATAAAATGAATACCAGCCATAGATATTAATGAACCTCCAATAGCTAACCTTCCTAGTTGAAGTGCTTTGGCATTAGCTAAATCTTCAGCAGTTTCAATTCCATACTTAGCTACTGCTCCTAAATTATCAGGAGTAGCAAAGCGTATGTCATTAAATTCTTTGACAGCTAAATTTATTATTGGAGTATGTTTGGCAGTAAGAGTTAGACCATTAATACCAGTTCTTGCAAACAAGAAGAATGGTTTAGCCCATGGAGCTTTTTCAAATGTATTTTGTAAATTCTTAGAAAATCCTTCTAGTTCTGTTGTAAGAGTAACTTCACCTTTAGCAAATAATGTTGCTTTGTCAGTGATATTACCATCAGCATCAACTATGGTTGAATAAAATCTATCTTCAGCATTCTTAAGTAAATCAGGTGTGATTTCAGTAATATTACCTTTATTAAATTGATCCATAGCAAGTCTCATAGCTTTTTCTCTAGCTCTAGCCCTGCCTAATATGAAAGCAAAAGTTTCATCAGTTGCTTGCATAATTTTTGTGGAATAAGTAAATAAAGAATTATTGTTCATCCACCTAGCCATATTTGCTGTGTAGTATGCAGCTTTATCTCCAAGACTTGCTTCACCACTATTCTCTATCCAGTCACCTAAAACTTCCCAAGTCTCTTGTTGTTTAGAATAATCAGAGTACCTAGTTTTTATACTTGAGACATCTCCTGACCAGTAAGAATTAAGTTTAGTTTTAAATAATGTCCATGCTTCTGGAATCATCTGAATCATAGAGTTCATAGAAGCTAAAGAAGCTCTTTGTGTTGCTCTATCTCCACTAAGAGTTGCACCAATTACTTGAGAAAAAGGTCTTAAGAAAGTAGCTGTACCTGTACCCATAATCGCTCTTGCTGGAGTTTTAGGACCACTAAGTACACTATTTATCATTACGCCTTGTAGTTCTTTAGTAAGGACACCAGCTTTCTTTTGACCATTAAAGTATCCACCTTTAAGTGTTTTCTTTATCCAGTTATCAAAATCAGTAAAATTATGAATCTCTTCACTCATTGAGACTGCTTCGTAATATGCTCTGAATAAACTGTCATCTGGATTCTCTCCCGCATATTTAAAAGCAATTTCATACGCAGCTCTTGTATTATCTAACTCTTGCTGCACTGCTTCTCTAACATTTCTTTTACTTATAGGATTACGAACATCAAGATTTTTCAAATTTAATCCAGCCATATAAGATGACCTTTTACTTTGAACTACAGCAGCTAAAAGAGTGTCATGTAAGTTTTTAGCTGGTCCGTCTACATCTGTTAAATCAGCAATATCAAATAGTTCTCTACCAGCAAGTCCAGCATCTCTAGCTTTTCTTACTAATGCGCCTACTACAAAATCAGCAGCTAAACGATCAGTTGTTTGCCAAACTTTTACACCTTGTATAGTGTCCATTCTGGCATCAAAAGCTGCAAACATTTCTGGGTTTATATCTTCTAGTCGTTCTCTACCAGCAAGTACTTCGTGTGCTTTTCTTATAGAGTCATAGAATTTACTTGCTAATGTCTGTCCTTTTTTTAAGTTAGCTATCTCTGCTTTTATTCGATCATCTGTCATAAATGGTTTTAACAGTTGTTCCATTTCACTTTCTGCAATCTCTGCACTTTCAGACATGTTTTCTATCTGACGTTGTGTAAATGGACTATCTGTAGAACCATGCTGTGAACCATAATCAAAATCTATTCTCTGCTTTTGGTAAAAGACATCAGCTGGTTTACCAGTAGAGTTAGGAGCTGCTTGCCAAGGATCAGATATAGGTTTGTTTTTATATGCACCGTATTGTCCCCTCATTGTCTGAGCTTGTAATACAGCTTTCTCACTTATCTGTGCTTCAACATTCTGCTCTCTAGCTATAGCTCTTTGAACAGCATCCTGTGTACCATCTTCTATTATTTCTTTACCACCTTTTCCTTTTCTTACTTTTCTAATACCTTTACCCAAAGCCATTCCTAGCCCATCAAATATCACCCCTATTCCCATACCCTCCACGACATTTTTTAATGTCTTCATTGCAGGGTGATCGTATTCTTGTGTAGATATTGGAGTATCAATAAAGTTATAACGATCTCTCAAAATAGCTAAACCATTATCTTCTTGAGAATATTTAGATGCCAAATCAGAAGCTGCACCAATAACAGCACCTCTTCCTAAACTACCTAATGCAGTGGTTGCAGCTGTTAAACCAGCAGCTTTTGCAGCTGGAATGATTGCAGCAGCCATAGTACCAAAGTGAACAAGACTCCGTAGAGCACCTCCCCACCATGTTTTTGTTTCTATTGGATTTGCTTCATCAACAAACCAATCATCCCACTCAGCGTTGTAACCTTCGTCAGTTTGCTGTTCCTCTACCATCTCACCACTAAACATATCAATGGCTCTCTCAGGGAGAGTGATTAGAGAAGAAGCTGTATCTTGAATACCTCCGCCAATTGCAGCTTGTACTTCTTTAGCAGCACCTCTGAAACCTCCTCCACCTTCTTTGTTTCGAGGATCATCAACTTCAGCTTGAATCTGTTCCTGTTGTTGTAGAAGTGCTTCCTCTTGTTGTTGGCGAAGAATATTCTGCTGTTCTTCTTCTTCTAATTGTGTTTCTAACTCAAGCTGTGCATCATTCAGAGCCTGAGCATCTATATCAATCTGATAATCAGAACTCATAATTTACCTTAGTAATTTTAAAATTGTCTTCTAACTAAATCTTTATCTATATACTCCTCTACATCTCCTTCATAAGCTTGTCCACCAAAAGTCCAACCTACTTGTCTCCAGTCGTTACCATCAAATTGAACATATGTGCCTTTAGGTAATGGTTTCCAATCTCCTTTCTTAGGTTTTAGTTGAGTATCTTTTTCAGCCGTAGCTTGTTGATTTAGTTCTTCTGTTTGTTTATTAAATTCAATTACACTTGGATGAAGTGCTAACAACTCATCATAGGTTATAGCTCCTTCTTCACCACCTTCAGGTGTATTCATATATGCTTCAAACTTCATTCTAGCTAGTCTGGCTGGTGAAACTTTAGGTAAAAGCCGTTTTTCTTTATCAGACATTTTTTCATACGCTAAAGTAATGGCTGACTTAAGAGGAAGTTTTTTACCTTCTAAAATAGCAGCAGCTTCTAATTGCTTTGCTTGTAATATATGTCCAGGAATACCAATATCATCTCCAATTTGTTTATACATTAAAGCTGTTTGTGTTGAACCCTCTGGAAATGACCGTGCTTGTTTTAAAGCTGCTTCAGTTCCAACAATAATATTGTTACCTAACCATGTATTAATTTCTTTTTCTGTTTCACCACCACTTTTAATATGTTCAATGGCAGAAAGTTTGGCTTGTGTATTACTTGTAAATTTACCCCAAGTATCAAAATCTCCATCTTTTGCTCTTTGAAGTAAGTCATCTTGGGCTGCACCATGAGCTTTCGCTTCTGCTGACCCTTCTATTATGTTTCCATCACTATCTAGGTCAGGTGTTGATTTACTTAAATAACTAGCATAAACACTTGGATATAAAAGGTTTACTTGGGCTTGTATATTCCCCCATTTAAGAGATCTATCTGTGTTTCCATCTGTTTCTTCTGTAACTGCACTTGCAATGCGGGCAGAAGCTTGTGTTCCTATTTTTATATATGTACCTGATGCAGATACACCTCCTCCAGTTTGTTTAACTTGACTTGCATACTGTGCTCTTATGGATGAGTTATTGATCTTCATCACATCTTCCATAGTTAATGTTTTTAACTTTGCTTTTTGTTCAATAAGTGGTAGTAATTTTGTATCTTCTTGTGTTTCAGCAGATAAGAATTTATTAACTTCAGCTGGTAATGGACCAAGACTCCAGTCATATTTAGTTTCTGGATTTACGTAGATGTAATCAACAATCTTTTCTTTAGTTGGTATGTTGCCATCTTTATAAAGAGTGTCTTTAAAGCCAGTTACATAATCTGTTTTATCATTAGCATCTCTAGTTTGGATGGCATCATAAGCAGCTTTTTGAGCTTGATTTAATGCAACACTCCATTCTTCAATTTGAGCATTGGCTGCGGCTGATCCTCCTAACTTATCTATTAAAGTTTTATCTACATCACCTTTTGGACTGACAATAGAATTTAAAAAACTTTCTACTACGGCATATGGAGCTTGTCTAAGTTTAACTAGACCAACTAAACCATTAATCGTATCGCGATAACCATCAGCAATATTTCCATCAAATCTTGCACTATTTTTAATAGCTTCAGCATGTAATGCTGCTATGGGATCTGGCTGCTTAAAAGCAATTTCTAATGTTTTTATTTGTTCAAGTTTTACGTTTCTATCTCTAACAGCAATTGCTTGCTCATTTGCCCTAACTAAATGTCCAGATTTTATTTGATCAAAAGTTTTCCTACCAAAAAATTCTAGATACTTATTACTGTAACCTAAAGCGATTAATCCTTTCTTTTCATCTGCCCAGACTTTATTTATAAGAGCATTTATTTTAATAGGGTCTTTACCAGCCGCGAGATGCCTGTTTATTGCATCTTGTATTCTTCCAGGCAATCCCAATAATCTATCTTGATAATAAATATCTTTCTTTTTTTTTGTTGAAATAGCAAGACTATCGTGAGCATCAAACTTTAGTGGATCTTTTTCTTTTAATGCTTCACTTTTTTGTTTATCATTTTCGTACTCAAATTCACTTAAAAATTCATTTCTTTCTTGCCATAATTTATGTTCTTCAGTGCCTTCTTCTGGACGTTCAGCAGATTCATTTTCTGTCCACCTTTCCATAGCCTTTTTTTCGGCTAAATTTTTAGCAGTTAGTGAAAAGTCAGCTAATGCCATAATTGTCTTCATAGGCATCGCTGCATTTATTTCGCGAGTCCTATCATTCTCCCGTTCTAATTGTTCATTCCTATCGAAAGCTGCATTAACATCACGATAACTTTCTTCAAGAATTGAACCAAAATCAGGAGCTTCTGTAAAATTAAAAAAACTATTTGTCATTTAAAAAAACCCCGCTATTTTTGAACCAATAGATAAAGCATCCATAAATGCAGCCATTCCAACATTCTGCATAACAGGTTGTGGAGGTGCGGGAGTTTCAATAGGCTGAAATGCAACTTTGGCAAATGCCTGATCTTTAAATCCTTTCAGTGCTGCTATTTGTTTGGAACTCTTCTTAGCTAATTCAAAATCATTTAGTTGAACTTCTCTTGCAATCTTTGATACGTCTCTTCCATACTTGGCAAATTCCAATGTAGCGATACGCCTTGTAGATTGACCAGTACTTCCACTAGCAGCTAATTTTCCGTAAGTACTTTCTCTTTGTAATTTGTTGAATAATTCTTCATATTTTAATTGAGCTTCTCCTCTAGCTTTATCCATTGCTAGTTGTTGATCAACTTTTGCTTGGGCTTGACCTAAGCTGGCATTATCAACATCTTCTTGATACTTAACTTTTTGAGCGTTATAAATGGATATCGTTTGCATCCAGTTACGCTCTCTACGCTCATTTTCATATTTGTAGCGTCTTCGAGCATTTTCATT
>FUFK010063201.1_pt1 | contig 17889 bp, 14 predicted proteins | sample 1021851 | NCBI WGS metagenome assembly FUFK01 (sample SAMEA51879418, study PRJEB19060) | metagenome | reverse complement strand
CTTCAGGGAGTGCATGTGCTGCGACACCTTGCCGCCCGCGGGGAACTTCTCGCACGGGAAGTACACCTTGACGACGAAATCCACGCGCCCGACGTCCACGTCCGAGCTCGTGGGCGTGTACGGCCTGCCCACCTCCTTACCGTCCTCGTCGACGTACGACAGCATCAGCGCGATCGTGGTCCCCGCCCGTCGCGTTGTCGCAATCGACGTCACCGAGGAGGTCACGGTCGCAGCCCGTGTCCACACGAGCGTCGAGGTCACCGCCGGTCGGCTTGTCGGCAATCGCCTCCAGGTCCGAAACGGCACCTCGGTTCGTGGCCTCGCCGTCACGCCACTCGTCCAGAATGGGGCAGTTCTCAGCGTTGTTCCCGTTGTTGCGACCGAACTCGGGCTCTTCGATCGCATCCATGTGACCAATCCCTCCGATGAGGCGGCTGAGGTCGACCTGGAGATCGTGACCGACGGCAGCGTGACGCTCGATCCGATCGAGCTGACGATTCGAGCCGGCCGCACCGTGGTGGTCGACGTCGCCGCCGAGTCGCGGCTTGCCGCACTGCCGGAATTCTCGGTCGTTGCCCGCTCGCTGACCGGTCAGCCGGTCGCCGTCGCCGTCGAGCGGCGTGTCGAGTTGGGTGGCGATCTCGTCGCAGGCACCGCAGCGATGGGTGCGCTCGATGCTGCTGCCTCGGAGTGGATTGTCGCCTCTGACGGCAACATTGCAGAGGTGATCGTGGTCAACCCGCTCGCTGACGCGAGCGCCAGCGTCGAGCTCTGGCGGGTTGGGGCGGAAGGCGAGATCTTGCTGAGCTCGATTGATCTCGCCCCTAGTCGTCGGCAGGCGCTCGTCGCCCCCGACCTCGACGCTCGTGACATTCTCCGGGTTCGGGCTACGTCGCCGGTGGTCGTGGGTCGGTCGAGCGCCGGGTTCACGTCACGACAGATGCTCGGTGGTGTGATTGCCGATGGCGCCGTGCTGCTTGATCAGCTCGGCTGATCGTCGAGTTCGCCGGTGTGGCATCCGGGTGACACGGAGCCAGGCTCACGCTCGTCCGCCACGGCCGCCCACAGATCAGTGGCGGTGACCGGCCCCAGGAAGCCTCGTTTCACGGCGCCATCGGCGTCGGCAACGACCAGGGTCGGCACGCCGTCGATGTTGTAGCGCTCGTGCAGTGCCTTGTCGGTCTGGAAGTCGATTCGCTGGGTGGCGACCTGATCGCTGGTCAACAGCTCGGCCCGCTCCCACACGCCAGCGCAGGTGTCACACGTCGATGAGGTGAACACCGCGACAAGCCAGGGTGCCTCCGGCCGCGCGAAGTCGTTGCGGTCGAGCAGGTTGGGGACGTGATGGGTGTTGGAGGCAGGTGCTCCGGGCTTTCGCCCGAGCACCATGGCGACGAGCAGAGCGATTGCGACCCCACCGATGACAAGGAGGGCCGAGGACATGTTCAGGCGTCGTCGCCGCTGCCGACCTCGGCCGGCTCGCTGGCTTCACCGTCAGACGCAGGCATGGTGGCGTCGGTGTCGGCGCCGCCCGGCTGACGCGAGATGTCGATGAGCCGTACGACCTCGTCGCCGGTGATCGTCTCGTGCTCGAGCAGCGCTCGGGCCACGAGGTCGAGGCCGTGTCGGTACTCGACCAGAAGATCCCGGCAGTCGCTCTCAGCCTTCACGAGGATCCGGCGGATCTCGTCGTCGACAAGCTTCTGCGTTGCCCCCGAAAAGTTCTTCGACTGCATCATGTCCTCACCGAGGAACACGGGCCCTTGATCGGAGAGTGACATCGGGCCGACCGCTTCGCTCATGCCCCATTCGGTCACCATGCGGCGAGCCGTGGCCGTGGCCTGCTGGAGGTCGTTGGAGGCCCCGGACGAGTACTCGTCGAAGACCAGGGCCTCGGCGACGCGGCCGCCCATGGCCATGACCATGCGGGCCTCGGCCTCGTCTTTGTCCATCGAATGGCGATCCTGGGTCGGCAGGGTCATCGTGACGCCGAGCGCCATGCCGGTCGGGATGATCGTGACTTTGTGGACGGGATCGTTCTCCGGGAGGATCGCCGCGCACAGGGCGTGGCCGGCTTCGTGGTAGGCGGTGCGCTCAAGTTCTTCGGGGCTGCGCACCATCGAGCCTCGTTCGATACCGAGCAAGGCGCGGTCGCGGGCCGAGTCGAAGTCGACCGCATCGATTTTGTCGCTTCCGCGACGCACGGCGAACAGCGCAGCTTCGTTGACCAGGTTGGCCAGGTCAGCGCCGGCCATGCCAGGGGTACCGCGTGCGATCACGTTGACGTCGACGTCGTCGCCGGTGTGCTTGCCCTTCAGGTGCACCCCGAGGATCTTGACGCGATCCTCGAGTTCGGGGAGCGGAACGACGACCTGGCGATCGAAACGCCCGGCTCGGAGCAGGGCGGGATCGAGGATGTCGGGCCGGTTGGTGGCCGCCATCATCACGATGCCCTCGGAGCCCTCGAAGCCGTCCATCTCGGCGAGCATCTGGTTGAGGGTCTGCTCTCGCTCGTCGTGTCCGCCGCCGAGGCCAGCGCCGCGTTTGCGGCCGATGGAGTCGATCTCGTCGATGAAGATGATCGCCTTCCCCATCTTGCGAGCCGATTCGAACAGGTCGCGCACGCGGCTGGCGCCGACGCCCACGAACATCTCCATGAAGTCCGAACCGGTGACGGAGAGGAATGGCACGCCGGCCTCGCCGGCGACGGCCTTGGCGAGGAGGGTCTTGCCGGTACCGGGTGGGCCGACGAGCAGCACGCCCTTGGGAACGCGGGCACCGATTTCGGTGAAGCGTTCGGGGTGCTTCAAGAAGTCGACGACCTCCGTGATTTCCTGCTTGACGCCGTCGTAGCCGGCGACGTCGTCGAACATCGTTCCGGGGCGTTCGGTGGAGTAGGTCTTGGCCTTGCTCCGGCCGATCGACATGATGTTGCCCATCTGCCCAGAGGCCCGACGCTGCATCCACACGAAGAAGAGGATGAGCAAGGAGACCGGGATCAGCAGTGGGATCAGCGAGGTGAAGAAGTTGGGCCTCGGGGTGACGAACTTCCATTTGTTGGTCTGGGTGCGGATGAGGGCGTTGTCGTCGTCAGGGAGCGGAAGCGGCCCGACGGTGGAGAACTCAGTGCCCGAGGTGTCGGTGAAGGTGATGCCACCGTCGGTGTTGTCATACTCCGCTTCGACGACGGCGCCCTCCTCGACGCGCCCGATGAAATCGGCGTAGTCGACGGTCTCGCGGTTGTCGCCGGGGATGAACATCGTGGCAGCGAGCACCACGATCAACGACACGAGGACGATCCAGACCGCATAGCGAGAGCGTCCTTGGGCGTTGGGGTTCTGACCGCTGGGCGTGCGGTCTTCGTCGCGGCCGGGAAGCGGAGGCGGAGGAGGGGGAGGAGGGTTCGACGCCATGNTGCAAGGGTAGACGGGTGNCTGCGNGCAACGGCAGCACGGGCGGTGCNATTCCTTCGGTCCGCGCCACGTNGGTGTGGGANCGGTACGTTCGCCTNCATGAGTCGTCGTTGCGCCCGNCCCGGCTGTGGTCAGCCCGCCGACACCACCCTGTCGTACGACTACGCCCAGCGGCTGGTCTGGCTTGATGATCTGCATTTCGACAACAGCCCGGCCAATCACGATCTCTGNCGNCGNCANGCCGANCGNACCCAGCCGCCGAAGGGCTGGGAACTTCGGGACCGCCGTTCGGCGGCCCAGGCCGCGGTGACGTTGACGTTCGCCAGCTAGGCGCCATGGCGCCGACACAACGGGTTGTCCTGGCGATCGTCGGGTTCATCGGTGGCGTCCTTGCCGCCAGCGTTCTCGCCGGTCTCGTCGTCTCCGCCACGGGCTGGGAGCTGTCGGTGCCGGCCAGTATCGGCAGCGAACTCGGCCGTACCGTCCGCCAGGTCGGGCAGGCCGCCCCGCTCGACGACCACCGTGTGCCCGCTGCTTGGTTGGCCGTCGTCAATGCACCGCTGTGGCTTGGCCTCGCTGGTGCTCCGCTCCTCGCCCGTCGAGCCGGCCTCAGTTGGCGACGCGATCTCGGCTGGGGGATGAGTGCGATCGACATCCCGGCGGGNCTCGCGCTCGGAGTCGCCACCCAGTTCGTCCTCATCCCGCTGTACGAGGTGATCTTCCTCTTCTTTGGTGAGCAGGATGTCTCCGGCCCCGCCCGCAGCCTTGTGGCCTCCGTCGACAGCCCACTCGATCTTCTTGGCCTGCTGGTGATCACCGTCGTCATGGCACCGCTCACCGAGGAAATCGCCTACCGAGGCCTGCTCTTCGGAGGCATCCGTGACATGGAGCGTGGCCATGTCGGTTCGGGCGTGGTCATTGCAGCGGCGGTGTCCTCGGTGATTTTCGCCGCGTCCCACTTCCAGCTGATCCAGTTCCCGGGTTTGTTCGTGTTCGGCCTCGTTGCGGTGGCGGCCTTCCATCGCACTGGGCGGCTTGCGACGGCGATCTGGGCTCACGTCGGCTTCAATCTCACCACGGTCGTGCTGCTGCTCTGGGCGTGAGCTGGCCCGTTCGTCGACCGGCCTCGTCGCCAACCCGTCTGGGTCGTGTCGCTCTTCTGGCGAGCAGTTGTGGGGGATTCGTCCGAGCGGCGCGGAGAAACGCCAGCTTGGTGGCACCATGGTCGGCGCCATGACGGACCAACCTCCACTCGAGCCCGACATCGAGGTCCCGACCCACGACGAGCCCGCGGCGATCGACCTCGAGCCCGCGTCGCAGCGGTGGAGGGCATGGGCCCGCTCGATCGCGCCGCAGCAGGTCGCCACCTTCGTGCTCGTCACCGTGTCGACCGTCTTCGTCGCCTGGAACGTCCAGCCTGACCTCTGGTTCGACAACACCACGCCGACCGGGGGCGATATGGGCGCCCATGTCTGGTCGCCTGCGTACCTGCGCGATGTCTTGCTGCCGGAGTTTCGTCTCACGGGGTGGTCGCCCGACTGGTACGCCGGGTTCCCGGCCTTCACCTTCTACATGGTGATCCCGTCGCTGTTGATCGTGATGGTCAACGTGGGCCTCGGCGGCCCGTTCTGGGTGCCGGTCGTCGCAGCTGGCGCGCTCAGCATGAGCCTTGTGCTGGCTCGCAACCGCATCGGCACCACTCCCGCCCGTGACGCCACCCTCATCGCAGTCGCCGCAGTCGGCTTCATAGTGATCGTGCCGGTCGACTACGGCGCAGCAATGAAGCTGATCGTCGTCGCCGGCATGGTGACCCTTCCGATCGCTGCCTGGTCGATGGGCAAACTCGGCGGCCTGGCATTCCCCGGGCCGGGCCTGATGGCGGTCGCCACGATCCCGTTCCTGTTCGACCGCAGCTTCAACATCTACGGCGGCAACCTGCTCTCGACCATGGCGGGCGAGTTCGCCAACTCGCTCGGTCTGACCTTTGCCGTGGTGTTCTTCGGGGTCGCTGCGCGCGGCATGGAGACCGGTCGGCATCGGGGAGCTGCTGCCGCTCTGCTTGCGCTTGCCGGACTCACCCATCTCTTCGCCGCCTTCTTCTCGCTCGTGTGTCTGCTGGCGCTGTGGCTCGTCCGGCCGGGTGTGCGCACGACCGCCTGGCTCGCTGTCGTCGGCCCACTGGCCGGCCTGCTCTCGGCGTTCTGGGTGNTCCCGTTCTTCTGGAACCGTTCGTTGCTCAACGACATGGGCTGGGGCAAGGAGCGCCGGTACGTCGCCGCACTCTGGGACCGCAGTGGTTCATTCGGTGACCAAACGTTCCTGGCCAACGATCCGCCGCTGCAGGTACTCATCGTGCTCGCCGTGATCGGCGCCGGGCTCTGCGGTGTCCGCCGGGTGCGCTTCGGCATGGCGATGACGATGGTGGCACTGGCGTTCGCCGCCCTGTTTCTTCTGTTGCCCGAGGGTCGACTCTGGAACGTGCGCCTGCTGCCGTACTACTACCTCTCGATCAACTTCATGGCTGCGATCGCGGTTGCCGAGTTCGGCCGCCTGCTCGCCTCGGCAACTCGGTCGTTCGGGTCAGGGCGTCGCGCCTTCNNCGCTGCATTCGCCCCCGCTGTGCTCGCCAGCCTCGTCGTGTTCATCGCCTTTGGTCTCACCCTGCGCTCCCTGCCGGGTGGTTCGGTCGACGATCAGGGTCGCTACTCGTGGCTGGGTGTGTTCCAGACCACCGAGCGTCATCTCGGGCCGCTCTGGGCTGCGCACAATTTCAACGGGTACGAGCGCACGGGCGCGTATCCCGAGTACTCGCTGATGGTCGCGACCATGGACGAGGTCGGTCAGGAGTTCGGCTGTGGCCGGGCCCTGTGGGAGTACCAGAGCGAACGCCTCGGCTCGTACGGTACGCCGATGGCTCCGATGCTGTTGCCGCATTGGACCGATGGCTGCATCGGTTCGATGGAAGGTCTGTACTTCGAAGCGTCGGCTACCACCCCGTATCACTTCCTGCTCCAGTCGGAACTGTCGACCTCACCGTCGCGGGCCCAGCGTGACCTGCCGTACTCCAACCTGAGCATCAACCAAGGCGTCGGTCATCTGCAGGACCTGGGTGTGCGGTACTACATGGCGTTCACCGATGAGGCGTTGATGCAGGCCCAGGCCGACCCACGCCTCACCGAGGTGGCCACTGCCGGGCCCTGGGCGGTCTTCCTCGTCGCTGACTCGGATCTCGTCATCGGCCTCGACCGCGTCCCAGTCGTTGTGGACGGGGTGCAGGGCGGGGGAGAGGAGTGGCTCGTCCCCACCGTCGGGTGGTGGCAGGCCGAGAATGTTCCGCTCATCGCCGAGTCGGGCCCCGACCAGTGGCCGAACACCTCGATGGCCGTGATCGAAGAGTCGATCACGGCGCTCGCTCAGGCGGTCGAGAACGACTCGGGGCGAGTCGCCGAAATGCAGGCGCTCGCCGCCGGACTCCCGACGGTGCTGCCATCCCAGACGATTACGCCAGCCACGGTGTCCGACATCGTCGCCGACGAATTCTCGATCTCGTTCGAGGTCGACGAGATCGGCAAGCCGGTTCTCGTTCGCACGAGCTACTTCCCCAACTGGGAGGCGACCGGAGCCGAGGGGCCGTATCGGGTGTCGCCGAACCTCATGGTCGTCGTCCCGACCGATACGTCAGTCAAGCTCAGCTACGGACGCTCGGGCATCGAACTCATCAGCCTCGTGCTCACGATCGTCGGCATCGCCGGCCTGTTCGCGCTGCGTCGGATCCCGGTCGTGACCGGTGGCCGACTGTGGGATCTCGGTTCGTCGCCGCTCGATCTGTTGCCGAGCCGTGATCTCGTCCTGGCCGAGGTGCAGGGGGCCCGGGTCTCTCCAGCGTCGGTCGATCGCCTCGTCGACGAGACCGCAGAACGCACGCGTGCGGCCGTGGTCAGGCTCGTGGCCGGTCTTGCGCTCGTTGGCGTCACCCTGGTGCTGCACCTGGTTGTCGAGCCCACGACCGAGGAGCCGTTGGTGTCGTTGCTCGTGTGGCTTCCCGGCACCGCCGGTCTGCTCTCGATCGTGTTCGGTCACGCGCCTTCGCTTGTCGATCTTGCTCGGTACCGCTCGACGGTGGTCGAACCGTCTCGGGCGTTTGCAGCCTCCGCCGCAGCGGACACGATCAAGGACCCCGACGGGAGCACCTGATGGTGGTGCGTTTCGTGGCCGGCGAGAACGCAGAGCGTCCGAACGCCCGTCGGTTCGCTCTCGCCGGGATCGGCGCAACCGTCGTTGATGTCGGCGTCGCCGTCGGGCTGGTCTCGGCCGGTCTCGGTCGTCTATCGGCCGGCGGTGCTGCCCTCGTGATCGCCGCGATCGTGAGCCGGATTCTGCACGCCCGCTACACACTGCGGGGAGACCAGCTCGACCGATGGATCCGTCAGCCGCCGGTCTTCGCCACGGTTGCGATCATCGCCGGTGTCGTCGATCTCGCTGTCTTCCTCGGCTTGTCCTCGCTTGCGGCCTTCCCGGCGAAGTGCGTCGCCGTGGCGATCTCGGCCGTGATCCGGGGTCTGTCGCACCGCCTCGTGCTGTTCCGGGTGGTGCGCCGCGAGCAGTCAACCCCGATGCGCCGCCCTGTCCCGGATGGGGAAGTGCGCGTGAGCGTGGTCGTTCCGGCCTACCGCGAGGAGGCGCGCATCGCGGACACCATCGCTCGCATCCGAAGCGAACTTGACGTGTACGCCGGTGACCTCGAGATCGTCGTGGTCGACGACGGCTCGCCGGATGGCACCGCCGACGCTGCCCGACGCGCCGGTGCGGACCAGGTGGTCGTGCGGTCGCAGAACCACGGAAAGGGCGCGGCGGTGCGGGCTGGTGTGCTCGCCGCCCAAGGCCGGACGATCGTGTTCACCGATGCCGATCTCGCCTACTCGCCCCATCAGCTCACGTCGTTCGTCGAGGCGATCGAGGGTGGGTACGACGTGGCGATCGGCAACCGTCACCACGCCGACACCGACACGCTGGCCGGCACCTCGGCAGTGCGCTCGTTCGGGAGTCGGGTGGTCAACATGGCCACGAGCCTGATGCTGCTCGGCAACTATCGGGACACCCAGTGCGGGTGCAAAGCGTTTCGGGTGGACGTCGGTCGCGTCGTGATGGGTGCCGGCACGATCGACGGCTTCGCCTTCGACATCGAAGTGCTGCACCTCGTCGAGCGCTACGGCCTCTCGATGATCGAACTACCGGTCGAGGTGGTGAACTCCGATACGTCCACCGTGCGTGCGTTGCGCGATGGGGTAGGCGTCATACTCGACATCCTGCGTATCCGTCGGCTCAGTCAGAAGGAGCGCTACCCGCAACTTGCGGCGAATGCCCTCCCGAACGAGGCCGGACGGCCGATGATGGGCAGGTCGGATGATGCCGACCTGCACAACCCTCGCGTGACTCCCGAGACGGAACCAGACCTATGACCGATTTCGATGCCATCTTCAAGGCCTACGACGTGCGTGGCACGGTGCCTGACCAGTTCACCGCCGATGGCGCCAAAGCGATCGGCGGTGCCTTCGCCCGCTTCGTTGCCGGCCAGGGCGAGACCTCGATGGTCGTGGGTCACGACATGCGTCCCGAAGGGGAAGAGTTCTCCCGGTCCTTCGGCGACGGCGCACTCGAGCACGGTGTCGACGTCATCGACGTCGGGCTGTGCGCAACCGACATGCTGTACTACGCGTCCGGTGTGCTGGACATGCCTGGCGCCGTCTTCACCGCATCGCACAACCCGGCCGGATACAACGGCATCAAGATGTGTCTCGGCGGCGCAGCCCCGATCGCCGGTGACACCGGCCTCGACGCCATCAAGGCAATGGCGATCGCAGGCCCAGATCCGTCGGGCCGCACCGGTGCCCGCACCGAGCAGCACATGCTGCCGGGCTATGTCGACCATGTCCGCTCGTTCGTCGACGTGTCGTCGTTGAGGCCGCTGAAGGTCGTGGCCGACACCGCCAACGGCATGGGTGGCCTCGTCGTACCTGCGGTNTTCGATGGGCTTCCCTTCCATCTCGACCACATGTATCCCGAACTCGACGGCACCTTTCCGAACCATCCCGCCGATCCGATCCAGCCGGAGAACCAACGGGACCTCATGGAGCGGGTCCTGGCGACGAATGCCGACATCGGCCTTGCGTTCGATGGCGACGCCGACCGGGTGTTTCTGGTCGACGAGACCGCCCGGGCGATCTCCGGCTCACTCACCACGGCGATGGTGGCCCGCTCGATCCTCGTCAAGAATCCCGGCGCGACGATCCTTCACAACCTGATCTGTTCGAAGACGGTGCCTGAGGTCATTGCGGAGGGTGGCGGCACCGCCGTGCGCACCCGGGTCGGGCACTCGTTCATCAAACAGGTGATGGCCGAGACCAGCGCGGTATTCGGAGGCGAGCACTCGGGTCACTACTACTTCGCCGACAACTTCCGCGCCGACAGCGGTCTGATCGCCGCACTCGTGATCCTCGAGGCACTCAGCAACCACGACGGCGGACTCGCCGATCTCGTGTCATCGCTCGATCGCTACGCCGCCTCGGGTGAGATCAACACCACGGTCGATGACGCTGCTGCGGTGATCGACCATGTCGCTGACGTCTACTCGGCTGGGGAGCAGGACCACATGGATGGTCTCACGGTCGACATGGGTGACTGGTGGTTCAACCTGCGTCCGAGCAATACCGAGCCGCTCCTACGGCTCAACCTCGAAGCCGCCGACGACGACGAGGTTGCCCGGCGCGTCGACGAGGTTCGAGCCCACTTCGCAGGCTGAACCGCATCAGCGGGGCCGACACGCGGTTAACTGGTGTCCATGACACTCGACGCCCGGCTCCTGGAGATCCTCGCCTGTCCCACCGACAAGCAGGGCCTGCTGTACTTCGCCGACGAAGACCTGCTCTACAACCCGCGCCTCAAGAAGGCGTATCGGGTCCACGAGGGGATTCCCGTCATGCTGCCGGACGAGGCGATCGATGTCGCCGACGACGAACACGCCCGCCTCACCGCAAAGGCCGAGGCCGAGGGGATCGCGCCGACCTTCGGCGACTGAGCCCATGGCCACCGACGACCTCCGAGAGTCGGTCCGGCACCTACCGGACCAACTCCGCGACATCGCAGTGGCCGCTGCCGATCTCGACCAACTGCCCGACGCCGAGGGGATCGAATCGGTTGTCGTCCTCGGCACCGGTGGCGCTCGCGTCGCCGGCGATGTGATCGAGGCGATCTGCGAACTGCGTGCCACCGTGCCGATCGTGGCCACGGGAGCTCGCTGCCCAGCGTGGGTGAGCGATCGCACGCTTGCCATCGTCGTGTCGCCGTCGGGTGACGACCCAGGTGTCGTCGCTGCGGCCGAGGCTGCGCTCGACACGGCTCATGCGATTGTCGTCGTCACCTCTGGTGGTGCGCTCGGTACCGCCGCAGCGGCGTGGGGTGTCCCTGTCGTGCCGGTAGATCCCGACGCCGGACCTGCCGCCGGGCTCGGCGCTGCCATCGTTCCGGTCCTCGTGCTGCTCGAACGGCTCGGTTTCGTGTCGGGCATGACCCGCACGGTGAGCGACGCCGCCACCCAGATCGCCGAACGTCTCGACTCGCTCTTCGATTCGCCCCGCGTGCGCCTTCTCGCCGAACTCCTCCCTGGGCGCCTCGCCCTCGTCACTGCCGCTGGTTCGATCGGAAAGCACGCGGCCCGTCGGTGGGTGCAAGAACTCGATCAGGTCGGTGGCATTGCGGCGGTTCGTCGCCGCCTTCCGACCGGACAGGTCGACGTCGATGCCGGCGCTCGCCTGGCCGACACGACCCGCAACGGTGCCGTGCTCGTGCTTTTGCGCCACGACGCCGAACCCGACGGTCTCGATGGTGGCGTTGCGCTCGCCCGAGAGCGCTTCGACCATGTCGTCGAGATTCACGCCGATGGGGAAGGGCCGCTCGCACAGCTCCTCGACCTCGTGCTCGTGGCCGATGCCGTCGCCGCTGCGTTGCGCGAGCGGGACACGACGGACTGATCGACGAAACGGTCATGCAGCGGCTCGAGGGCGCGATCCGGAAGTACGACTGGGGCTCGACGTCGAGCATCCCGTCGTTGCTCGGATGCGCCGAAGACGGCAAGCCGTGGGCCGAGCTGTGGCTCGGTGCGCATCCATCGGCGCCGTCAATGGTCGGCGAAACCCGTACGCCGCTCGACGAACTCATCGCCGCCGATCCGGCTGCACAGCTGGGCACGGCGGTCGCCGACCGGTTCGGATCACTGCCGTTCCTTTTCAAGGTCCTTGCGGCAGCGGCGCCGTTGTCGTTGCAGGCGCATCCGTCCGTCCCGCAGGCGGAGGCGGGGTATGCGCGCGAAGACGCTGCGGGCGTCCCGATCGACGCCCCGAACCGAAGCTTCCGAGACCGGTTCCACAAGCCGGAACTCATCTGCGCGCTGACGGACTTCCATGCACTCTGCGGGTTCCGTAACCCTCTGGCGACGCTCGACGTCCTGGCGACGATCGACACATCGGCGCTCGATCCGATCCGCGATCGCCTCGCGGTGTCCTCGGATGTCGACGGTCTCGGCCCGCTGCTCGAGTACCTCCTCACCCTGCCGGCTGCCGACGCAGCGGCCTTGGTCGCCCCCGTCGTCGCTGCATGTGGGGTTCCGGGTCCTGATCGCCACGCTGATGTGCGAGCCATGGCTGCGGCGTTGGGCGAGCGGTACCCCGGCGATGCGGGGGTGGTCACTGCCTTGTTGCTCAACCTGGTCCACCTGAAGCCGGGCGAAGCGCTGTTCCTCGGCGCAGGGAATCTCCACGCCTATCTGGGCGGTACCGGCGTCGAGATCATGGCGAACTCCGACAATGTGCTCCGTGGCGGACTCACGACGAAGCACATCGACATCCCGACACTGCTCGAGGTCGTCGACGCCCGACCGATCGAACCGATCGTGCAGCGCCCCGCTCTTGTCCAGGGGATTGCGAGCTACGACACCCCGGTTCCCGAGTTCTTGCTCGACCGGCTCGATCTCGACGGTTCGGCGTCCGTCTCGGGCCCGGCGATCCTGCTGTGCACCGACGGTGCGGTCGATGCTGGTTCGTTCTCGCTCGAGCGCGGTGCAGCGGCCTGGCTCCCGGCTGGTGACGGGATCGTCGAATTGCGAGGACGCGGAACGGTCTATCGAGCCGGGGTGAACCTCTAGCTCGTACACTGCAAGGCCGCGGGCTGCTCCGAGATGGTGTCAGCTGACCCCGGCCCGCTCCTGACAAACGCACTTCGGGCGTGAGCCCGACGAACGCACTTCGGGCGTGAGCCCGACGAACACAAGGAGCACACCGTGAGCCCTGTCCACTTCCGACTTTAAGGTCGCCGACATCGAACTCGCTGGGTTTGGTCGCAAGGAGATCACCCTTGCTGAGCACGAGATGCCCGGCCTGATGGCGGTCTGCGAGGCAAGTACNCCGATGAGCAGCCGCTCGCCGGTGCGCGCATCGCCGGTTCGCTGCACATGACCGTGCAGACCGCCGTGCTGATCGAGACCCTTGTCGNGCTCGGGGCCGACGTCCGCTGGGTTTCGTGCAANATCTTCTCGACCCAGGACCACGCTGCCGCCGCTGTCGCCGTCGGTCCCAACGGCACGATGGACGCCCCGTCCGGCACGCCGGTGTTCGCCTGGAAGGGCGAGACGCTCGAGGAGTACTGGTGGGCGACCGAGCAGCTGTTCCGCTGGCCTGACGGTGGCGGTCCCAACCTGATCCTCGACGACGGCGGCGATGCCACCATGCTTGTGCACAAGGGTCTCGAGTTCGAGAAGGCAGGCTCGGTGCCCGAGGCCGACGAGGACGATCCGGAGGAGTGGGGCGTGTTCCTCGAGCGTTGTCGCACGATCCTTGCCGACGACCCGACCTTCTTCTCGGCGATCGCTCCTGGAATCAAGGGTGTCTCCGAGGAGACCACCACGGGTGTGCATCGGCTCTACCAGATGATGGAGGCGGGGGAGCTGCTGTTCCCGGCGATCAACGTCAACGACTCGGTCACCAAGTCGAAGTTCGACAATCTCTACGGCTGCCGCCACAGCCTTATCGACGGCATCAACCGGGCCACCGACGTCATGATCGGCGGCAAGGTTGCGGTCGTGTGTGGCTTCGGCGATGTCGGCAAGGGCTGCGCTGAGTCACTCGCCGGCCAGGGTGCTCGTGTCATCGTCACCGAGGTCGACCCGATCTGTGCCCTTCAGGCTGCAATGTCGGGCTTTGAGGTCAACACGCTCGAAGCCGTTGTCGACTCCGCCGACATCTTCATCACCACCACCGGCAACAGGGACATCATCCTCGCCGATCACATGGCCCGCATGAAGCATCAGGCGATCGTCGGCAACATCGGCCATTTCGACAACGAGATCGACATGGCCGGCCTGTTCAAGATGTCCGACGTCCAGCGGGTGAACATCAAGCCGCAGGTCGACGAGTTCGTCTTCCCCGACGGCCATTCGGTCATCGTGCTGAGCGAGGGCCGTCTGCTCAACCTCGGCAACGCCACGGGCCACCCGAGCTTCGTGATGAGCTGTTCGTTCACCAACCAGGTGCTCGCCCAGATGAAGTTGCATGCCGAAGCGGCCGATATGGAGCTCGGTGTCGAGGTCCTGTCGAAGGAGCTCGACGAGGAGGTCGCTCGGCTGCATCTCGATGCGCTCGGCGTTCGCCTCACCGAGATGACCCAGGACCAGGCCGACTACCTCGGCGTGCCCAAGAACGGACCGTACAAGCCGGAGCACTACCGCTATTGAGCGGTCGCCCGCTGCAGGATGAACCGGCTGGGCTATCGTCGGCGCCCATGACGACACGTGGTGTTTGGTTCTCGCCGGAAGGGCTTTCCGGGGCCGATGTCGTTGCCTTCGGGCAGCGGGTCGAGGCGCTCGGTTACGAGACGCTGTGGGTAGGGGAGACCTTCGGTCGTGACCCCTTCGCTCAGCTCTCGATGATCGGAGCGACAACCTCGACACTCGGTCTCGCCACCGGCATCGCCAACATCTACAACCGGGCNCCGGGCGTGATGCTGCAGGGCGCCAACACCGTGGCCGAGGCCACCGGGGGTCGGATGACGCTCGGCATCGGGGTGTCGAGTCCGGCGATTGTCAGCAAGGTTCGAGGCATCGAGTACGGCAAGCCCTACTCCTTCATGAAGACCTATCTGGAAGCGATGGGGGGCTCGCGCTACACGAGCGTCGCCCCGGCCGAGCCGGTGCCGGTCGTACTCGCCGCCCTGGGTCCGAAAATGCTTGAGTTGGCGGCGGAGAAGACCGCCGGCGCTCACCCGTACAACACGACGCCAGAGCACACGGCAATGGCGCGTGACGTCATGGGCCCCGATGCCGGCCTGTATGTCGAACAGAAGGTGCTGCTGACCACCGACGCCGAGCAGGCCCGCGCCACGGGAGCCTCGGTGCTGAAGTTCTACAGCCGTGCCCCTGGCTACGTGAACGCCTGGAAGCGCATGGGCTTCACCGACGACGACATCTCCAGCCTGAGCGATCGGCTGGTCGATGCGGTCGTCGCATGGGGCACCGCCGACCAGATCGAAGCGCGGCTTCAAGAGCATGCCGACGCCGGCGCCACCCATGTCTGCATCCATCCGTTGGATCCGGTCACGGGCCAGGGCGCCCCCGACGACGCCGCACTTCACGCGCTCGCCCCGAACTGAGCGTCGGCACTCGCTGGCGGCGGGAGGCTCGAGCCGCCAGTGAAGTTGGCGCCGAGGCGTGTGTCGTGGAGGATGGTGCTCTGGGCGCGCCGGTCGGCGGCGTGCCGGCCCGCATGCTCGGGTCCGAGACGGCGGCCCACGGCCGCGTGGAGCATCGAATGTCTGAACGCATCACCGTCGAGATCAGCGACGGCATCGCTGACGTCCGCCTCAACCGCGGCGACAAAATGAACGCCATGGACGGGCCGATGTTCAAGGCGCTGATCGAGACCGCCGACGAACTGACGAAGACCGAGGGGTTGCGGGCCGTTGTGCTGTCCGGCAATGGCCCGGCCTGGTGCGCAGGCCTCGACTTTTCGGGGTTCCAGTCGATGGCGGGCGGTGGCGAAAGCAACACCAGCAGCATCGGTGAGATGGAGAACGACCGCATCACCCACAACGCCCAGCAGGCGGTGTGGGGCTGGCGTGAGCTGCCGGTGCCCGTCATCGCTGCCGTGCACGGCGTCGCCTTCGGTGCCGGTATCCAGCTCGCCGCCGGCTGCGACATCCGCTTCGTCGCCCCTGACGTTCGCATGTCCATCCTCGAGATCCGCTGGGGCATCAGCCCCGATATGACCATCACCCATCTCCTCCCGGGCCTGATCGGCGCCGACGTGGCCAAGGAACTCATCTGGACCGGGCGTGAAGTCAACGGCGAGGAGGCCGTTCGCATCGGTCTTGCCACCCATGTAAGCGAGGATCCGCTCGCCGATGCCATGGAGCTCGCCCGCACGATCGCCGGGAAGAGCCCGCATGCCATCCGGGCCGGGAAGCGCCTCGTCGAACACGCCTACGCCGAGGATTTCGCATCCGGGTTCGCGCTGGAACGCGAGGAGATCTTCAACCTGATCGGTACGCCCAACCAGGTCGAGTCGGTCACGGCCTTCTTCGAGAAGCGCACACCGAACTACACCGAGGTCGAGGTCGGGCCGTGAAGGTCCTGGTCACCGGAGCGACCGGCTTTCTCGGAAGCCACACCGTCCGGGCGCTGCGGCGCGACGGACACGATGTCCGAGTGATGGTGCGAACGCCGACGAAGGCGACAGCNCTCTTCGAGCGCATGCACATCGACGGCTGCGAGATCGTCACCGGCGACATCACCGATCGCTCCTCGGTCGAGGCGGCGGTCGACGGCTGCGACGCAGTCGTCCATGCGGCTGCGGTCGTCGCAATCGAACCGACCCGCGAGGCCGAGATGCATGCCACCAATCTGGCCGGCGCCGAGAACGTCCTCGGCGCAGCAGTCGACGCCGGGTGTGATCCGGTCGTACACGTCTCGACCGTTGCGGCACTGTTCCCGTTCCAGACCGATCCGGTCACCGCCGAGCACCCGGTGGTCGGCGCCGAGAACGGCTACGGCCAGACCAAAGCGGCGTGCGAACGCTTCGCTCGCTCGTTGCAGGACGCCGGCCACCCGGTCGTGACGATTTACCCATCCGGCATCGTTGGTCCCGAGGACTGGAACGAGTCGATCAATCTCAACTCGGTGAAGCTCTGGATCGAGAAGGGCTTTCCTGTCGCCAAGGGCTACAGCGGCAGCTACGTCGACGTTCGCGACCTCGCTGACGTGATCGCNGTCTCGGTCCGACCCGAACAGGGGAGTGCTCGGTTGCTGTGCATGGGCACGTACCTCACTGCTCGCGAGCAGGTCGCCACGATGAGCGAGGCGATCGGCGCCGATTTCGCGAGCATGCCGCTCCCCAAGCCGGTGTGGTGGGTGTGGTCCCGACTCGGCGATCTCGCTGCTCGGGTCGGCATTGATCTCGTCTTGACNTCCGACGGGTACGACTACATCTTCCACTCGAAGCCCGGTGACGACTCGGCGACCATCGAGCGCACTGGCGTGACATTCCGCCCGATCGTCGATACCTGGCGAGACATGTTCACCTGGATGCTCGAGCAGGAGATGGTTCCGGCCAAGCGNCTCGGCANGCTGGCCGACTGACCGGACGAGCCTGTCACCACCCCGATCTANGNTGGGCGCGGTGACCCGACCTGCGTCCCCTGCCCTCCTGGATTCCTTCCACACGGGGTGGGTTCACGATGGTGCCGCCGCCGAGGCCGTGCGGNTGTTGAAGTACGGCCGCTCAACGGCCGTCGTCTCGGCCCTTGCGGATTCCTTGGCGTCGGCAGCACCACCTGTCGATCTCGTCACCTGGTGTCCGGCCTCGCNGGGNCGCCGACGAGAGCGAGGTTTCGACCAGTCCGAATTGTTGGCGCGGGCCGTCGCCCACCGCATCGGTNNGCCGGCGCNGNNNACACTCCTCGACCCCGCGCGTGTCGGGCTCATGATCGCCGGGTTCGAGGTGCCCCACGTGCACGTCCATGTCGTGCCGATCAATGGCATGGGCGACCTCGACTTCACGAACGCCGACACCGACCCCGATCAAGCCGCCCTCGACGAGCTCCGCCAGCAGCTCGCGGCAGCGCTCGGCACCTGAGGCTCAGCCACCGGTGACCGGCTCGGCCTCGTCGACGAGGTGGGGGTCGTTGTTGCGGACATTGTTGACCTCGGTCGACACGGGATGCATCCGGATCAGACCCGATGGCGCGGGCACGAGAAGGTCTTGGAGCGCCTCAAGGTCGCGATTGTCGCGATCAAGCCAGGTGTCCCAGGCATCCGGAGGCAACATCACCGGCATGCGGTCGTGCACGTCCGCAATCGCGTCGTTGGGCTCGCAGGTGACGATGGTGCAGCTGAACAGCTGCAGCGGCTCTCCTGCGTCGTCGAGTTCCTGCTCGT
>FUFK010048537.1_pt1 | contig 17891 bp, 10 predicted proteins | sample 1021851 | NCBI WGS metagenome assembly FUFK01 (sample SAMEA51879418, study PRJEB19060) | metagenome | reverse complement strand
TCAAAAAGAAGTAAATACCAAGACATGATAGAAGGTCAAATGGCGGCTAAAGATGTTTTGGAAATTGTTCAAAAAAATACAGGGTTCGATCCATTTATTATGAATCCTGATGAGCTACCTGCTAGTGATGAAGAGCTGTCATTGTATATGAACTTAAATTACAAACCAGCAATTGAAATAGCAGAGGAAGAAGCTATTAACACGATGTTTGAAGAAAATCATTACAAAGATATCCGTAAAAGATTAGACTATGATATTATGGTTACAGGTATTGCAGTTGCTAAACATGAGTTTCAAAAAGGAGCTGGTGTAAAAGTTTCTTATGTAGATCCAGCTAACACTGTTTACAGTTATACTGAAGACCCTCATTTTAAAGATTGTTTTTATTGGGGTGAAATCAAAACAGTACCTATCTCTGAGTTAATTAAAATAGACCCTACACTTACCACAGATGATTTAGAAAAAATATCTAAGTATAGTCAAAGCTGGTATGATTATTTCAACGTAGCTCAATTTTATGAAAATGATATATTCTATCGTGATACTTGTACCTTAATGTATTTTAATTATAAGACCACTAAAAAGATGGTTTATAAAAAGAAGATTAAAGAGAATGGCAATATGAGTATGATTGAAAAAGATGATACATTTAATCCTCCTGATGAAATGATGGAAGAAGGTAACTTTGAAAAAGTAGAAAAAACTATTGATGTTTGGTATGATGGTGTAATGGTAATGGGAACAAATATTATATTAAAATGGGAGCTTGCTAAAAATATGGTGAGACCTAAATCTTCTTCTCAACACGCTATACCAAACTATGTGGCTGTTGCGCCAAGAATGTATAAAGGGGTAATTGAATCGTTGGTAAGAAGAATGATTCCTTATGCGGATCTTATACAAATGACTCACTTAAAACTACAACAAGTAATAGCAAGAACAGTTCCTGATGGAGTGTATATAGATGCAGATGGATTGAATGAAGTTGATTTAGGTACAGGTTCAGCATATAATCCAGAAGACGCTCTAAGATTATANTTCCAAACCGGTTCGGTNATTGGTAGAAGTTATACNCAAGAAGGTGACTNTAATCAAGGTAAAGTTCCTATACANCAGCTCACAAGCAATTCTGGCGCTTCTAAGGCACAAATGCTNATAGGTAACCTTAACCACTACTTAGACATGATTCGAGCTGTAACAGGCTTAAATGAAGCGAGAGACGGTACTATAGCAAATTCAGATGCTTTAGTAGGTGTTCAGAAATTAGCAGCATTAAGTTCTAATACCGCTACTCGACATATATTAGATGGAAGTCTTTACATATATAGAACGTTAGCGGAGGCGCTGACTTATAGGGTAGCGGATATTTTAGAATACTCTGACTTTAAAGATGACTTTATAAATAAAATAGGAAAGTATAATGTAAGTATACTTGGTGAGATATCTGATTTATATATATATGACTTTGGTATATTTATAGAACTCTCTCCAGATGAAGAGCAAAAGGCAATGCTAGAGCAAAATATTCAAATGGCATTATCTAAAGGTGATATTAACCTGGAAGATGCTATTGATATACGTGAGATAAAAAACCTCAAACTAGCAAATCAATTGTTAAAAGTAAAACGTAAAGCTAAGCAAGAGCAAGATCAAAAGATGGAAATGCAAAAGCAAGCTATGGTTACACAGCAACAATTAAAATCACAAGAACTTGCAGCACAAGTTGCTATGCAAAAAATTGAAGCTGAAACACAATCTAAAATTCAATACAGACAGGCAGATATTGCTTTTGAAATTGAAAAACAAAAACAAGAAGCTGCNCTTAAATCNCAGTTAATGGNTCAAGAGTTTCANTANAATATGCAGNTNAAAGGNCTNGANGCNNCNACACTNGCNGANAGAGAACAATCAAGAGAAAAAGCTAAAAGCGATAGAATNAGTCAACAAAATACAGAACAATCAAAACTNATNACGCAGAGAAAAAATAATTTACCTCCGCANANTTTTGAATCCAATGAAGATACTTTGGATGGTTTTGATTTGGCAGAGTTTGAACCAAGATAATGTGTTAAAATTTTGCGTAACTTTGCAGTTAAATTAAATTAAATCAAATGGATATAAAAGTTAGAGAAGTAACTGACNTAGAAGAAAAATCTAGTCAACAAATTGAACAAGANCTTCTNGANAAGCATGAGCAAAAACNAGAAGCNACTGAACAGCCNGTTGAGGNTGAAGAAGTAAAAGANGANGTAGAAGTAAAAGAAGATGTACAANAAGAAGAANAAGTACAAGAAGAAATAAAGNAAGAGNNNGAANNTCCTCCTNTNGCAGAAGAGCAACCTCCTGTACCGCAGGAGNTAGCNGAAGATGAAGTTCTTNCATATATTGGAAAAAGATATGGTAAGNAAATNAANTCTATTGATGAGTTGATTAGCCANCGGGAAGAAGCNGAAGANCTTCCTTCAGATGTGGCAGCTTACTTAAAATATAAAAAAGAAACTGGTAGAGGGTTTGAAGATTATGCAAAATTGCAAAAAGACTATACAGACCTATCACCAGACGCTTTGCTACGTGAATATTATTCTATAACTGAAGAAGGTTTAGATGCAGATGATATTGAGTCTTTAATGGAAGACTTCGATTATGATGAAGAAATACACGAACCATCTGAAATTAAAAAGATAAAACTAGCAAAGAAGAAAGAAATTGCTAANGCAAAAAGNTTCTTAAANGAACAGCAGGAACAATACAAACAGCCCCTTGAGTCAAGGGAAAGTTCTGCCACTGCTAACAATGAAGAGCTTATTGAGTATAGGCAATACAAAGAGACAGCTAAATCTCAACAAGANGACGCAAATCTAAAACGTGAATGGTTTGTCAAAAAAAGTGACGAAGTATTCAGCTCAGAGTTTAAAGGTTTTAAATTCAACATAGGAGAAAACGATATAGTATATGCGCCTGGTAGTGCTTCTGAACTTAAAAAAGCTCAAGAGACTCCTCTAAACTTTGTAAATAAGTATTTGGATTCTAATGGCTACATAAAAGATGCAGAAGGATATCATAAAGCTTTAGCTATCGCAATGAATCCTGAGAAGTTTGCTCAGTTCTTTTACGAGCAGGGTAAATCACAGGCAACTGATGATGTGATACGTAAAACAAAAAATGTCGACATGACAGAGCGTAGTGCACCAGAGGTTTCTGTAAAATCAGGTTTTCAAGTAAAGTCAGTTTCTCAGCCATCAAGCCGAGGACTGCGAATAAAGAGTATTAAAAAAAGTTAAATAATAATAAAAATATATAATTATGGCAGGACAAGTAGCGGCAACGCCCACATTCGCGTTGACCCCGAGTTCAGAAAGAACTCCAACAGCTCAAAACTATATTNTCAACTTNGATTTCTTAAANCAGTATCTACCTGATACTTACGAAAAAGAATTTGANAGATATGGTAATAGAACGATTTCATCATTTTTAAGAATGGTGGGAGCGGANATGCCTACAAATTCAGACCTNATNAANTGGGCTGAGCAAGGTAGGTTACACACAAAATATACACAAGTAGGTACTGNNGCATTAGTAAATGCAGACCAAGCAACATTCCANGTTAATGATGCNNTAGACCCAGCAAATGCTGANCAAGTAATCAGAGTAGGACAAACTATTGTAGTTGTTCAAAATGATGGTTCAGGTATGAACAAAGCGGTTGTAAGTGCAGTAAATAATGCTGCTGGTGGTGCAGGACAATTCACAGCTGACTTCTACGAAGCAGGTGGTTTAGTAACTGCAGGTACTGGAGCAGGTAATGCTGATTGTACGGTGTTTATTTATGGTTCTGAATTTAAAAAAGGAACAGCAGGTATGGTAGGTTCGTTAGAAGCAAATGACTTCATTTTCGATAACAAGCCAATCATTATTAAAGATACATATACAGTAAATGGTTCTGATATGGCACAAATCGGATGGGTAGAAGTTACTACTGAAGATGGAGCTACAGGATATTTATGGTACTTAAAATCTGAGCATGAAACAAGACTTAGATTTGACGATTATTTAGAAACAGCAATGATTGAAGCTGTNCCAGCAGAGCAAAACTCTGGTGCTGCGGCAATCCTAGGTAGCTCAGGTGGTGCTGCAAACCCAGGTGCTGGTTCTGATGGTATTTTCTTTGCAGTAGAAAACAGAGGAAACATCTGGAGTGGTGGTAACCCTACTACTTTAGCTGACTTTGATTCTATTATTAGTAGATTAGATAAGCAAGGTGCTATTGAAGAAAACGTATTATTCGTTGATAGACAATTCGCATTTGACATTGACGATATGTTAGCTGCTCAGAACTCTTACGGTGCTGGTGGTACTTCCTATGGTCTATTTGACAATGACGAAGAAATGGCATTAAACTTAGGTTTCTCTGGATTCAGAAGAGGTTACGACTTCTACAAAACAGATTGGAAATACCTAAACGACCCTACAATGAGAGGTGGTTTACCAACAAATACTGGTTCTGGTAAAATCAATGGTTTATTAGTACCAGCTGGTTCAACTAGCGTATACGACCAAATTCTTGGTAAGAACGCTAAGAGACCTTTCTTNCANGTAAGATATAGAGCTTCAGAAACTGAAGACAGAAGATATAAGACTTGGATCACTGGTTCTGCTGGTGGTGCTGCTACATCGGATATCGATAATATGCAAGTTAACTTCTTAAGTGAAAGAGCTGTATGTACTCTAGGTGCAAACAACTTCTTCTTATTTAAGCAGTANTAATTAATTCAAAGGGGTACAGCAATGTGCCCCTTTTTTAAATTTAAATTAAATTAAATCAAATGAATAAAGAAAAAACAACCGAAAAAAAGTCGGGTGGTTTAAAAGTAAAACCCGCAAAAACAACCCCAAAGTTTGTTGATAAAGCTTATAAGCTAACCAGAGAGGTAGCTCCTTTATCTTTAATATTAGCATCAAGACANACNAACCGTGTNCCTTTNCTATATTTTGATGAAGAGACAGGTGTAAATAGACCNCTGAGATATGCAAGAAATCAAAANNCACCTTTTCAAGANGANCAAGATGANAACGCAATATTAGAACCTATTGTTTTTGAAGATGGGTTTTTATATGTTCCAAAAAATAATCAAATATTACAAAAGTTTTTAGCACTTCATCCAGCTAATGGGAGTATTTTTGTTGAAATAAACAAAAAGAAAGAAGCGCAAGATGTCGTAGATAATCTTAATGCTGAAGTAGACGCTTTAATAGAAGCNAGACAGCTTGATATTGAACAAGTNGAAACNATAGGTAGAGTATTGTTTCAGCAGGATGTTACAAGAATGTCAACAGCAGAGCTAAAAAGAGATATTTTAATATTTGCTAAACAANATCCTAAAGGTTTTTTNTTAATGNTAAAAGACCCTATGCTTAAGTTAAATGCTACCATACAAAACATGTTAGATAAAAACTTATTGCAGTTAAGAAACCAAAAAAAAGAAGTGTGGTATAATACACCATCTAACAAAAANAANATGTGTAANATACCNTATGGNGAAGANCCATTATATATTATAGCTTCATTTTTCCAAAGCGATGATGGGCTTGATATGTACAAACACCTGAAAACGTTAGTTAAAAATTCGTAACTTTGTAACTTGTTTAACGCATAAATTTTTTAACGATGCCAAAATATATAACATTAGATACAGCAAGTGACGGTAATGTACACATTAACACAGATTCAATTCTTTACGCAGAGACTGCAAGCTCTACTGCGGGAGATATATTTCTCACTAATGGAACACACAAATTAACGGTTACTGGAACTGGACTGACNTCAGGNTTTGNTGAGAANGTGAACTCTGCACTGGTTACAGCAGCAGAAACTTCTTGGACAAATGCANCAGTACCAGTATCGAAAGATGGTGGACTAGTATTTACTAGTATCGCTATAGGAACAATTTAATCCTTCCTTTACTATCGACAGCGAGAAAGCACCTAAATCCTAGGTGCTTTTTTATTTTATGTATCTTTGTAAAAAGATTTTCAAATGATAAATTCAGTTAGAAATACTGTGCTTGCAATAATAAATAAGAATAACTACGGATATATTTCTCCTAGTGATTTTAACTTATTTGCCAAACAAGCTCAATTGGATATTTTTGATGAATATTTTATACAATATAATCAACAAATAAATGAAGAAAATGCTAGAGTCTCAGGTACAGGATATGCAGATATAAAGCTAGGGTATGAAGAGGTAATAGATACATTTGCAGAAACTAAAACATTAACACAAAATGTTGGTAATATTTATTATTTACCTTCTCAATCAACAACTGGTGATGATTATTATTTAATAAATAAAATTTTATGTTATCAAGGAGGTGTATTACAAGGTGAAGCAGAAAAAGTTAGTTTGAGTAAAATTGATTTACTGAACAAATCTCTTTTAACTTCTCCATCTTTACAATATCCAGCTTACACACAAAAANNNGATTCAGTTACANTATACCCNTCNANTATNAATGGNGCATTAGATGTTCAGGCTACNTATATAAGGTATCCTNTAGACCCTAAATGGACATACGTTACTCTTTATAANGGNGAACCTTTATTTGATCAAACNCAAACNGATTATCAAGATTTTGAATTACCAGTTGATGACACTAATAATTTAGTGGTAAGAATANTACANTANGCNGGNATATCTATACGAGAAGCTGACGTATATCAGTTTGGTTCAATTGAAGAACAAAAAGAAAATTAATAATANTTATGACTTATATAAATCAAAGGCAATATTACACAAATAACGGAGTAAATCCAACGGATGCTAACTGGGGTTCATATCAATACATAAGCTTAGATGACCTAATGACAAATTTTGAATTGATGTATGAAGGAAACCACTCATTAGTAAATAACGAAAACAGATATAAAATTTTATTTCATACAAAAAGAGCAATACAAGAATTAAACTATGATGCTTTTAAAGAAATCAAAGCTTTGGAGTTAACTGTTTATGATGATTTAAGATATGTTTTACCTTCAGATTATGTCAATTGGGTTAAGCTTTATTTATTCAAAGATAATGTTTTAAGAGAGCTAACAGAAAACATACAAGTGCAATCATCTCTTCAATATCTTCAAAATTCTACTGCTGTATTTGGGTATGACGGCGATAATAACGTGTCTACAATAGAGTCTAATTTGGACACTGCAAGAAAAGACGGAGCATTAAAAAGTATATATTTAAATGATGTTAGAGAAGAAGCTGTTAATCCTGGCTGTGTAAATTGTGAAGACGATATATATAATACAAGAATTGGAGCTAGATATGGTTTAAATACAGAAACAGCTAATTTTAATCCTACTTTTACAATAGACAAAAAAGCTGGTGTTATTAACTTTGATTCCACTATGGCTAATCAACAGTGTGTTTTACAATATATATCAGATGGTATGGAAGGTGGTGATAATACTGAGATACAGGTTAATAAATTATTTGAAGAATANATATATGCTTATGTTAAATACGCAATATTAAATAGTAAATTTGGTGTACAAGAATACATTGTAAATAGAGCTAAAAGAGATAAACAAGCTTTACTGAGAAATGCTAAAATAAGATTAAGTAATATTCACCCTAGCAGATTGCTTATGAATATGAGGGGTGAAAATAAGTGGATAAAATAAAATGGCAAACATTCAAAGAAATTTTGTAGCAGGCCGTATGAACAAAAGCCTTGATGAAAGGCTTGTTCCTAACGGAGAGTATATAGATGCTTTGAATGTAAGACTTGGTTCTACTGAAGAATCAGAGATAGGTGCAGTTGAAAATGCTAAAGGAAATGTTCAAGTAACTTCNCTTCAATATACTGANGGAACAAAACTTAGTNCTCAAGCAAGATGTATAGGNGCATTTGAAGATGGTGCAAANGAAACNATATATTGGTTTGTNCANGACCCNGCTTTTACTGTAGGCGCAACAGGTAAATTAGATTTAATTGTTTCTTATAATGTNATTACNGGNGCAATATTATACCATGTTATAAGTATAAACTCAGGANATAATACTANTACAACTTTAAATTTTGATCCTAATTTTTTAATAACAGGAGTAAACAAAATAGACAACCTACTTTTATTTACTGATAACTTNAATCCTCCAAGAGTTGTTAATATAGATATTAATTATTCAGCTCCGTTTAGTAATATAGACCAATTTACCGATGAAGAATTATTAGTAATTAAAAAACCTCCAGCAGCTGCTCCTTCTTTAAATCTATTAAGTACTGTTATTGAGGATGGTTTTTTAGAAGATAATTTTATTTGTTTTGCTTATAGATATAAATATGCAAACGGTGAGTATTCAGCTGTTTCGCAGTTTAGTGAACCAGCCTTTGACCCNGGTTTGTTTTCTTTTTCATCAAATAGTTTTTTAAACGAGGGAATGGTTAATTCCAAAAACGCTGTACAAATTACATATAACACTGGTAGCTCATTAGTGGTTGGTGTAGATTTATTGTTTAAAGAAGCTAACGATCCTACTATTAAAATTATTGAAAAAATAAAAAAATCACCTTTAGGGCCGCATAATACTGACGCAACTTATGTTTTTGATAACAGTAAAATATTTACTGTATTACCAGAAAGTGAAATTTTAAGATTATATGATAATGTTCCAAAGAAAGCTAAGGCTCAAACCTTAATGGGAAATAGACTTATATATGGTAACTATACGGAAGGTTATAACTTAATTGATAAAGATGGATTGGCATTAAATTTAGATTATACAGTTGAAGTAAATTCTAAAAACATTGGAGGGGATTCACTTACAGCATCTAATGCAGTTGCGTATACCTATCAAGCATTTGGTTTTTCTCAAGCAAATGCTAATTCAGGAGTCAAATTTGATTTAGGAGGTTTTGAAAGTTCTTTAGTAACAGGTGCTACTCTTTCATTTTCTTTAACTTATGAACACCTTTTATATCAAGGAGTAAATCCTCCGTCTCCTGCCGTACAAGGAGCTACAATAATTAATTTTTCATATACACTAATAGATACTTATACCACTGTAGCTGATTTATTTAATAGTTCAGATTTTCAAGCCAAAATAGGATTAACAGATGCGTCAATACAAACTTTAGCAGATGCACAAAGTGGATTAGGATCTACCTTCACGGATGTTTATAATTATTCTTTACAAGGAATATTAGATGGAACAACTTATGATTATGCTATAAACCAAACAGGTTTAACTGCTTCAACGCAAGTTCCTCCTGCAAAAGGTGAGCCTATAAGCGGAACTATAAGTGGTACAGAAATAACTTTAATATTTCCTGCTGTACAATATTCACAAACCAACCCTGTAGCTAGTAATTTAATTGCTTCATATAATAATTTTACAGATGTAAATGTAAGNTTNGANCAAACANCAAACATAGAAAGCTTACATAGTAATAGAGGTTATGAATTAGGTATAGTTTACATGGATGAGTACAANAGGTCTTCCACTACTTTAGTAAGTAATAACAACACAGTAAACTTACCTTGCTCAACGTCAATAAATAAAAATGAAATAATAGCTACCATTCCTATAACCCAAAGAGCTCCAAGTTGGGCAACTAGATATAAATTTTGTTTAAAGCCAGATAGGACAACCTATGAGACGGTATACTCAAGTATATTTTTTGAAGATCCAACATCTAACAATTCTTATCTTTTATTAGAAGGAGACAACATAGCTAAAGTAGAAACGGGAGATAGATTAATAGTAAAGAGTGATTCTTCCGGCCCTATGACAAGATGTGTTTATGCAACAGTTTTAGAAAAAGAAACACAAACAGCAGACTTTATTCCTTTTGACCCATCTACCACTCATCCTACTGTACCAGGAGGTGTCTACATGAAAATGTCAACAAGTGATTTTGATGCNGTTTTAGATACGGATGATATTGTAGACATACAAGTACCTTCAGCAGTAGCTGGACAAAATAATAGATACCCAGGNTTAGCTTATCCATTTTTTGTAACCTCTGGAAGTTCTTATAATATACCAGCGGGTTCAAGAATAGTAATGAGTATATCTCAATTAAGAGTTGGTCAGGGGGGTGCTTGTGAATATAGAGCTAATACAATAGAAAAAGAATTTATATCTCCTGATACATATGATGATTTTTATGACTGGTTTACTTCAAGTAATGTCGGGGCTGTTATTGAATCTAGTGGGATTCAAAATCCTAATACCGGAGGAGATGCTGTTCAAAATGTTTTTATAAATTCTTTGGTAGAAAACGCAGGTGTTCCTGATTTTAATAATACAAACCCCTCTACTGCCAAAAATTTAAGGAGCAGTGACCTGCAAGATGCAAATAGATTTGGCCCTACTGCAACCTCTCCTTTAACTACAAATTATTATAGATTTTATAAAAATAGTTTAACAGGTGATTATTATTTAATGGTTAGTGGAACAAGATGTTGTGGTGGAGACTCAGATGGAGATTCTAGTGTAAGAGTTCATTTTACAGTTTACAGAAGAGACTCGGTTATTGTGTTTGAAACAGAACCACAAGAAGCTTTACCAGATGTATGGTTCGAAAACGACCAATCTTACTCTATAGACTCTTTGGGTAACCATAGCGGTAATGTAACNAATCAAGATATAGCTACAGGTGTTGCNGGGGTAGTNAATACTGGATTTTTTAACTGTTATGCGTTTGGNAATGGAGTTGAAAGTTATAAAATAAGAGATGCTNTAAATGGCAAATCATTTAATTTAGGTAACAGAGTTTTTACNACTTCTAATATAGAGTATAANGAAGCTCATAGGTTTGCTGANTTAACTTATAGTGGTGTATNNAATGATGAAACTAATGTNAATAAATTAAATGAATTTAATTTAGGACTTGCTAATTTTAAACCATTAGAAGAAAGTTATGGAGATGTTGAAATATTGTATGGTAGAAGAACGGATATACTTGTTTTACAAGAAGATAAAATATCATACGTTCTAGCTTCNAAAAATATTATATCTGACTCAACCGGAGGAGGTCTTGTTGCTTCAGTTCCAGAAATTTTAGGAAATCAAATAGCACGTATAGAAAACTATGGTATAAGTAACAACCCAGAAAGTTTTGTGGCCTGGGGTGAAAACAAATATTTTACTGATGTTAAAAGGGGAGCAGTGCTACAATTAATGGGTGCTACTGCGTCAGATGAAAGACTTATAGTTATATCGGAGACTGGTATGAGAAGCTGGTTCAGAGATTTATTTACTGAAGCATTTACCACTCAAAAATTAGGTGGGTATGACCCTTACATGGATGAGTATGTTTTAACTTCAAACAAAATTTTAAAACCAGAAATTCCTCTTTGTGTAGCGTGTGGTGTCACACAAGATATAACAGTAATAGCAAATCAAGATTATGTTTATTGTGTAGATCTTACAGAGCAAATAGGTTTAGTAACTGTTAGTTATGTAATTCCAAAAGAAGGAGAACAAGACATAATAAGTGAAACAAGTGTTCTTATGACTGACGAATCTGGAAATCAACTAATAACAGAAGGATCGCTGTCTNTAGTTTCTTATACAATAAATGCTATTTATAAAGGTGTAACATATACATCAGGTTCTGTTAATACCTCCGGTAGTTTTACATTCAATAAAAATGTTGTTAATATACAAGACGTTACGTTGGTGGTGAGCTCAGATTCAACTCAAAACGATACTATTCAAATAAATGTAAGTTGTCCGAGATCAGATGTATTAAATATATATAACATCTGTGTTACTGACCCACTAGAAGCTGGACAATTTATACATAATGAATTTGGCTGGACTGACGGGGTAACCGTTTCGCCTAAAGAATCTAATTTAGTAGAATTTGCAAGTGCATCTTCCTCTTTTGCTATATCACAATACCAGTTATTCTCAGGTGCGCAGGGTAGTGGAGTTTTCCCAGTAGACGGATCTACAGTAACTATGTATTCTAACAAAATTAATTTTGATGATTTTGTGTTTAACTCTTCAGTTGATAAATTAAAATATTTAAGAACAAACACATTTTATCAAAATAATGTAACAGACATAACAAGCTTGCTTTCTTTAGCTATTGACGCAACACCAATATCTAGTGTAGGAGCTCCAACAATTTATTCGGCAGATTTCATAATGCCAGCAACAGGAAGTATTTTATATTTAGTATGGGATTATAGGTCAACAGGTACACCAACACCAACCCCTAGTCCTACACCGACTGTAACGCCTACACCGACTGTAAGTCCTACACCGACTGTGACTCCGACGCCTACACCGACTCCGGATGGCCCAACACCGACTCCAACCGCAACCCCAACTCCAACCCCAACTCCGGATGGCCCAACACCGACTCCAACTGCTACTCCAGTCACTCCAGTACCGACTGCAACACCGACTCCGACTCCAACACCATTTTGTACTGAGTGGACATTGACTTGTCCAAGTGGAAGCGGTGGTTGTAACTATTCATACACGGATTGTAATGGAAGCACACAAACAGGAGTATTGCCAGGAGATTTTGATGTTGACGTGTGTGTATTAAGCGGTACAACACCTACTATAACTGGTGGTAGTGCAAATAACACAGGAGTAAGTTGTACATCTATAACTCCGACACCAACAGTTACTCCGGTTGGCCCAACACCTACACCTACACCAACGCCAACTCCTACGTTTGGATATAATTATTACACTGTTACAATCTGTCCAGGACAAGGTAGTGCAACTTATATTAATGTNAGAGTAGCAGACGCTAGTGGAAATGCTCCGGGNGANATAGTNTTAATGGCTGATGGTAAATGTTACGAAATAGATGAAACAAGTTCAACTGTAAACACTAATGATTATACTAATTCTTACATAGATTGTGATACTTGTATAGCNGCTAACCCNACNCCTACNCCTACTCCTACTCCTACTCCTACTCCTACTCCAGGTGGTTGTAATGAATGGGATTTAGAAGGAGGGCCAGGTTTAGTTGGTGAGTTTAGTTATACTGATTGTAGTGGTGTATCACAAACTGAAAGTGTAGATGATGGAGATTCATCATCAGTATGTGCGTTAGGAGTACCTACTTTATCAAGTGGTAATGGAACTGTTACTTTAGTAGGGCCTTGTACAACACCAACGCCGACACCAACACCGCTGCCTACAGCGACTCCAACCCCTACACCTGTAGGGCCAACACCAACGCCGACACCGGCATCACCAACTCCAACACCGGCTTTATACGATGATTATACCATAACAAGATGTGATGGTGGATTTAATAATTACACTGTGGGTAGAGCGGCTGCAAACACATTCCCAACTAACACAGTTTTATTAATGCCTGATGGAAATTGTTATGAAATTGTTGATCCGAGTTTCACTCCAGGTACGCTTGCAGATGCTGTATATGCGAATTGTATTGCATGTACTGCTACCCCAACTCCAACGCCAACGCCGACTGTAACTCCTACGCCTACACCAAGTCCAACACCAAGTCCAACACCTGATGGCCCTACTCCGACGCCGACAGCGACGCCGACGCCAACGGCGACGCCTACACCTACACCTACACCTACATCTGGGCTTTGTATTGCAATTAATGTTGGAGTCTCTACCGGTCTATATAATGGTTGTTGTGTACCACCAGACAGCAGTGGTATTAAATATTTCAACGCAAACACTGTAGCTTCAGCAACTAGATTATATACTGGTCTAGGATGTGCATCACTTGCAAGCGGAACAGTTTATGTAAGTGAAGATGGTTCTACTTATTATGAATTTTTCAACGGAGTTAAAACTGCTGGCCCAACTTCATGTCCATCATGTCCGTAAGAACAATAGAGTTTATTAAAAATGTCAATAATCATTTAAATGGAAATGTAATTATTTTGGGTGGATGGTCTAAATATTTTAACGGTTACAATTCTAATTATGATAAACATTGGGTTGATATAAGCATTACTCCTGATGCAATAGATGCAGTATCTAAATTAGGTACTAAGCTTGAAATCACAGGAGGTCATTCATGGGGAGATTATATTAATGATCAATTTACAGTAATGTGTGGAGTAAAACCAAATAGAAATTTTTTAGATGTATTTGTTGCAGATAAATTAGAAGGTTATAAAATAATTGATGGTTTGAAAATATTAACTCCTCAAGCTTCTATTGATTGGCATCAAAAAGCTTATGAACAATTAGGTCACCCTTGGTTGCTTGATAAAATAACAAAACTCAAAACACTATACGGTATTTGATATTTTTTTAATTAATTAATAATTAATAACTTTAATTAAATTTAATCAAATTAATCATGTCGGAAAATAGTATATTCATCCAAATTGCAGCGTACCGTGACCCAGAATTAGTACCTACATTAGATTCATTATTTGCCAACGCAGAATTTCCTGACAATCTAACGGTATGTATTGCTTGGCAACATTCAATAGAAGATGAATGGGATGATTTAGGTAAATACAAAAAAGACCAAAGAGTTAAAATATTAGATATACCTTACAATGAAACACTAGGTGCGTGTTGGGCACGTAACTTAATACAACAAGAATATAATAATGAAAAATATACATTACAACTTGATAGCCATCATAGGTTTGTAAAAGATTGGGATACTAAGTTGATTACTATGTATGAAAATCTGCAAGAATTAGGACATAAAAAACCATTACTTACTACTTACGCTACAGCATACGATCCAAATAATTTTGACATTAATAATAACGCTGAGGTTTGGGGAATGAAATTTGATAGATTTACGCCTGAAGGTGTAGTCTTTTTCCTTCCTTATACAATTGAAGATACAAGTAAACCACTACCAGCGAGGTTTTATTCAGCACACTTTGCTTTTACAACAGGTAAACACGTAGAAGAGGTTCAGCATGATCCTTCTTTTTATTTTCACGGTGAGGAAATTAGTCTTGCCGTTAGGTCTTTTACTCACGGTTATGATTTATTTCATCCAAATGAAATAATTGCTTATCACGAATACACAAGAACAGGTAGAACAAAACATTGGGACGACGATTCAACTTGGGTAGAAAAAAACACACATACACATAGTAGGGTAAGACAGCTATTAGGAGTAGATGGTGAAGTTTGTACTCCTTGTAATGAGAAACATTTTGGTGTNTATGGTCTNGGTAANGAAAGAACNTTANAGGATTACGANGAATATAGNGGAATTAGGTTTAAAGATAGGGCTATTAGACAATCATGTTTGAATAATCACATACCAACACTAGGTAAAAAAGATGAGCTGTATCATCCTAAATTTAGTCATATATTAAATTTAAATGGAAATCAATTTCAATATAATGATTATACATTTTGTGCTATAATATTTGAAGATGAAAAGAAAAAAGAATTGTATAGAAAAGATATAACCAATCTAAATCATTTAATTAAAAATAAAGATAATTTTAATATACCGGTAGAATCAAATACTAAAAAACCTGCTAATATAGTTGTGTGGGCTTATTCAGAATCCAAAGGGTGGGCTGAACGATTAGACATTGTTATTTAATGTTAATACCTAAAAAAATATTTCAAACATTTAAAACAACCCAATTACCCGAGGGTATGAAACAAGCTCAGCAGACATGGGTTGTAAAAGACTTTGTTTATAACTTTTACGACGATAAACAATGTCTTGAATTTATTAAACAACACTTTACATATAAAGAAGTAAACGCATTTATAGATCTTGTTCCTGGTGCATTCAAAGCTGATTTATTTAGATTGTGTGCTTTGTATATTCATGGAGGAGTTTATTCAGATATTGACACAGTACTGTTGGAAGACCTAGGGAAACTTTTAAATGAAAATGTAAATCTTATAGTTTGTAGAGATGACCCTATGGCTCAAAAATGGCTTTGGAATGGTTTTATAGCTACAACACCAAGACATCCTGCTCTTAAAATTGCCATACAGAAAATTATATCTAACGTTGAAAGTAAAGAGGAAAGGTTTTATCTTGAATACACAGGCCCTGCTATGTTTGGCAAAGCTATAAATCAATATCTTGGAAGAGATGCAGAACAAGATTTTAAGTTAGGTTTAGATAAAACAAGTAATATGTTAGTTGTTCAACATCAGAATGGTCATATAGTTTTTAATAAAAAGAATTACATAAAATGTGAATACCCTACAAAGCAACAAGACAACTTACCCTCTTACTTTTGGGATAATGTTGAGAAACACAGAATATTTAGAGAGATACCTAGAACAATAATTTATACAGCTTTAAATTTGTTTGGTGTTAATGATTACATGATTGATAGTTTTAAAAAGCATAACCCTGATTATGAGTTTTTATTTTTTGACCAAACACAGGTTGATAAATGGTTTGAAAATACAGTATATAATCAATTTTACCGTACACTTTCAAACAAAGGAGAAATAAGTGATTTTTTTAGGTACTGTTATCTTTATGAAAATGGAGGTGTTTATATAGATACAGATACTTTTTGTAATAAACCTTTAGATGATTGGATAACTTATCAAGATATAATTTTTGGTTTAGAAGGCAACGTTGTTAAAGAAGGTTTTTTTAAAGATAATTTTTTTGGTATAGGTTATGTGGTAGATAACAAAATTCTTTCGGTATGTAACTGGGCAATAGCTTGTAAAAAACATCATCCTCTTATGTTACAAATTATACAGGACATAATGAACAACCCAATTGATAAAGGTGCTATAATAAACACAGGCCCTGGTAGAATTACAAAACACGTTATAGATTATTTTGGAACAACACAAGACTATACAAAAGACGTGTTTAAAAACAATTCAGTATGTCTGTCAATTAATCGTTTTGGGTCTAACCAATCACATAGCAATGCTTTTAAAACATCAAAACCTTTTGAAGTAACAAGAGATGATGTTTATATAACTCACATGTTTGAGGGCACTTGGAGAACAAAAGAAAACAAAGACATAAAAAAGTTAGACACGTTAACAAGACCCTCGGTTACACACAACCTGACAATATTTCCTTATGGAGATGAATATAAAGGTGTATCAAGATATGATGAGAATACTGAAAGAACTTTGTTTATGAAAGAGATTGGTGATTGTAGAAGCTTAAAAGAGTATTTGTTTAATAAAGATTTTGATGTTATCAACTCAAAAGTTTTACCTATAACAGGATACAGTAAAAAAGCAAAGTTTGAAGACTTTAGACATTTTTCATACAAAGGTAAAGATTATTTTTGTGCAGCGTATATAGATAACGAGTTTAATACAAACATGGCTATTTTAGATAATCAATATAATTTTCTGGGAGATGTTATTATAGACGAGTATAACAAAATGAAATTTGGAGTTGGACCAGAAGTTTACTTTGAAAAAAATTGGTTATTTTTTGAAAAGGATAATGAGCTTTACTTTATTTACTCAACAACACCCTCCTTACAAATATACAAATGTGAAGACTGGAATACATTATACTTTAAACTTTATCATAAAGAACATACTGATGATAAACACAATATACCAAGGGGTGAGATGTATTTCTCTAATGTTACGACAGGAGGTTCAGCTTCTCCTATAATGATAGACGATAAGATGGTATATCTTATACATACAAAACTATATAGTGAAAGAAAGTATAATCATTGGCTGGTAATGCTTGACAGTAATTTTGAATTTATAAAGATATCTTCTGTTCCTTTTATAAACAAACATATAGGCTATGGTTTATTTTTTGTTATGACCATGCTTAATACAGGAGATACAGTAACCCTATCTGGCGGATTAGAAGATTTTCAAAACTGGATTTGGAAAATACCTAAATCAAAAATATTAAATTCTTTTAATTGAACAAATCCCGATAAAAGACATTGCATTTAAATTCGTA
>FUFK010059206.1_pt1 | contig 17892 bp, 17 predicted proteins | sample 1021851 | NCBI WGS metagenome assembly FUFK01 (sample SAMEA51879418, study PRJEB19060) | metagenome | reverse complement strand
CAAGCTCTAAAAGGTGAAATGAAAAATGAAGTTCTGCCAAAAAACATCCTTATGATTGGACCAACTGGAGTTGGTAAAACTGAAATATCTAGAAGATTGTCAAAACTTGCTGAAGCACCATTCGTAAAAGTAGAAGCTACAAGATTTACTGAAGTTGGATATGTGGGAAGAGATGTTGAACAAATTGTAAGAGATTTAATTGAAATTGCTATTTCAATGGAAAAAGTAAAAAAAAGAAAAGAAGTCTATGCAAAAGCACAAAAAATGGCAGAAGAAAAAGTTTTAGATGCTTTAGTTGGAAAGAAAGCAAGTACGGCAACTAGAGAAAGTTTTAGAAAAAGATTAAGAGATGGTGATTTAGATAACAATGAAATTGAAATTGCTGTAAGCGATACTGGTCGTGGTGGTACTTCATTTGAAATTCCAGGAATGCCAGGAGCAAATGTTGGTATGATNAATATTGGAGAAATGCTTGGAAAGTCAATGGGGACGAAAGAAAAAAAGAAAAAAATGACTGTTAAAGAGTCTCACGAAATTTTAATTAATGATGAGTCTGATAAATTAATTGAACAGGATAAAATTATTAAAGCAGCAAAAATTTCAACAGAAAATAATGGAATAGTTTTTTTAGATGAGATAGATAAAATTTCTGGCAGAACNGATAGNGTTGGNGGAGATGTNTCNAGAGAAGGAGTACAAAGAGATTTATTACCTCTTATAGANGGNACAACTGTTAATACAAAATATGGTCCTATTAAAACAGATCANATTTTATTNATTGCATCAGGAGCTTTCCAACTTGCAAAACCATCNGACTTATTNCCTGAGCTACAAGGAAGNTTGCCTATAAGAGTAGAGNTAGAGGCTTTAACNAGNGAAGACTTTAAAAGAATTNTAAAAGAACCAGACTANAGTTTNATTAAGCAATATGTNGCTTTATTAAAAACAGAAAATGTGGATTTNGAATTTGCAGAAGANGGAATTGATGCNATCGCCAATATAGCNTCTGANGTCAATGCAACTGTAGAAAATATTGGTGCAAGAAGATTACATACGATTATTGAAAAGATATTAGATGAAATTAGTTTTACTGCTACTGACAGGGCTGGTGAAAAAATTGTTATAAATAAAGAATATATAAACAAAAACCTTGATACACTCGTAAAAGATACCGACTTATCTAAATTTATTCTCTAAAACTTTTATAAATACTTAAGCTCTTTCAATTCACTTTCTAATTCTTTTTCTAGGCTTTTTTTGGTTTTTGTGTTTATTTGATCAAATTTTTTTAACTCGTCATTACTCATTTTTTTTATTTCTGTCGTTTTTAATGAGTTTTTAAATTTTTTTTCATCCAAAGTAAAATTCACACGACCTANNTNAGCAATNAATTTNAGAATATTCAAAAAAGTTTTGTCTGTTTCATTAATTAAATCCTCATACCTAACCAATAAATATTTATTAAATCTTCTAAAAACTTTCCAAGAATTATAATGACTTTTCCATGAACCCAAATAGGTGGTACAATGAGAATTGGACTCCTTTCCAAGAAAAGTTTCAGATAACAAAAATTTTAAAGATTGATCTTCTGTAATCTTAAAATCTTCTGAGTGTGAAGGAATTATATTTCTTGGGTCTCTTACAATATAAATAACACCAAGCGTATTATGTCTGTCAGTAAATTTAAATTTATTAGTATTTACAAAACAGCTATGGGTTTTTAAAAACATTATACTATCTTTTTTATTTAAAATTTTTTGTGAATTAATATAATTTTCATACATCTCATCTTCATTATTTATATTCACACCAAGTTGGTTAAATAAAGAATTACTTGGAAAAAGATCGATATTTTCAAGTAGCTCAGAATGAAAACTTCCATCATTAGAAAATATGTATGAGGATAATAGAGACCTGACAAAATTATTTTCACTTTGTGGGTAAGATGCTAACCAAACTATCATTATAAAAACATTATATTCCTGAATTATTTAAAATAAATAATTTAATTCTTTTTTAAAAAAATATAAAAAGCACCACTACCACCGTCCTCTATACTTGCTTCACTTATATTTGAGATGAGTTCCATCAAATCAGCATTGTTTTTTAAAAAATTGGGTATTGAGTATTTCAAAATACTTAAATCTTTTGAAACATACGGATCTTTCTCATTGCTGGAATGAAGACCTTTACCTGTAACAATAATAAGTTTATGAATTTTGTCTTCATAAGATTTTCTAATAAAGTTCTCAATAACTTGGTTTGCCTCATCAAGAGTTTTACCATGAAGATCTAACGATCTAGTTTTTTTAGATTTTATTTCTGATTGAAAATTATCTTTGTCTGGTAATTTTTGATCATTTGATAAAAATTCTTCCCAAGATTTTTTATCTTTTTCTGAAATTTTACTATTCACTTAATTGAGAGTATTTACTAACAACCAATTCGGGTTGTTAGATCTCATATCTCTCGAAAACGTCCAAGTATCATAAATAGTTTTGATCTTATCAGGACTTCCTGAAACAATTTTTTTCTCTTTATCTCTTATACAAGTAATGATCTCACTTACAAAATCTACTGTAACCTGAAGAGCTTTATCGATTTTTTTGTGTTCTTTTATGTCTGCTGATTTTATTCCAATAAATGTTATTTCAGCATAATGGCCTCTATCACCTCTATCTTTAAGAGCTTTGTTAAACTCATCATAAATTTCTTTACTTAGTAAAGGTTTGCTGGCTATTAATTTGTTATCATTGTCACTAAAATCAGTAATGATAGTTTCATAAGCAATCTTTGCTCCTTTTAAAAATTCGCTTTGAGCTTTTTTATCAAAATTCTCCTTTTTTTTTAAATTACTTTCTTGATGAACTTCTTTTAAAATTTCTTGAAATTGTTGAGGGTTTTTTCCCTCAAAACCAGTTCTTTTTCCGAGAATACCTCGTAATCTTAAAAAGATAAATCCAGCTATCATAGCTAATAATATGATATCGATGTATTCAAAACTATAATTCATGGTATCAATTTAATTACTCTGTTGAATAATTTCAACTAGCAATTAGATTAAAGACAAATGAACTCAGTATTAATTGCCATTATCCTGGTCCCTGTTGTGGAAATTTATCTATTTATTAAGATTGGTGGTCAAATAGGTGCGTTTAACACGATATCACTTATATTTTTAACAGCAATAATTGGAGTGTTTTATGCACGATACGAAGGATTAAATACTCTTAGATCCGGCTTTTCACAATTAATAAAAAATGAAGCACCAATTTATGAAATAATCTCCGGAGCTGCAATAGCATTTGCAGCACTTCTTTTGATAATTCCTGGGTTCGCAACTGACCTTTTAGGATTTCTTTTAATATTTCCTCTAACAAGAAAATTATTTTTTGGAAAATTTATAAAAAAATTTAAGAATGAGACAAAAATAAAAAAACCATATATAGAAGGTGAATTTGAAGACATTGAGGAAGACGATGAGCGAAAATTATAAGATAATGAGTAAATTTATAAAAGATATCTCAGGTGAAACACCTGACTTTGAGACATATATGTATGTAAAAGATTTTATTTCTAAGTACCAACTTAATATTGAGATAAACTCAAAGCCTTTAAAAGCACAAATTATTGAGGTAAATACTTTGCTTAAGTTTCATGATAGCCATGAAAGTAAAAAAAAATCGTATTTTGAAATGACTTACACATCTATAATCAAACTTAAAGATGAAGTAAAAGATAAGAATATTATTCAAAAAATAGTTTTATGTGATGTTCAAAAAGAAATATTTCCCGAAATAGAAAAAGCACTTCTAAACCTTTTACACACCTCGGGCTATCCTGATGTAAAATTTTTAAAAAAAATTGATTTCGAAGAACTTTATAAAAAGAATTTTAATTAAAAAAGTTTTTTTTTAAGTGAGTTTTTAAATATTGTGCGTGATTATTTTTCTCTTGATCTGTAGGCTTAATAATTTTCTTAAAATATGAAATATTAATTCTAAATAATTTATTTGTTTCATTCATATCATTATTAAAATTTAATTTTGGTTCTTTCTGGTCTATCAAATTTATGTAAACTTTTGATAATAAATCACAATCTATAAGAGCGGTGTGCTTTTCTCTCTTAGAATTATCTATCCTATACCTTTTACATAAAGCATCTAAACTATTGGAAGATCCTGGAAATTTATCTCTAGCTAAAATTACAGTATCTATAATTTCGTTATTTATTAAATCTTTACCTGCTATTCTCAATTCATTATTTAAATGCGATAAATCAAATTCAGCATTATGAATAACTAATTTTTTTCCTTTTATATAAAGTAAAAAATCATCTGCTATTTCTTTAAATCTTTTTTTATCAGACAGGAATTCATCTGTATATCCATGAGTTTCTAAAGCCTTTTCAGAAACTTTTCTCTCAGGATTTAAATAGCAATGAAAGTTATTGTTTGTTGGTAAGAAATTTTCTAATTCAATACATCCTATCTCAACTATTCGATGACCATCTTTAACAGATAATCCGGTTGTCTCTGTATCTAAAATTACTTCTTTCATTTAATGTATTTGTTTTAGAATATATTTTATCTGTTTTTTAATAAATCTTTTTGTAAAATTATTTTTAATTATAAATTTTGATTTTTTTTTTTTAAAATCAAGCGGTAGTTGTATTTTTCTAAATTTATTGATTATTTTATAATTAAAATTTTTTCTTTTCTTTAGTCTCTTAAGAATTTCTCTTTTTTTAGAATCAATAAATATCAAAATATCTCTTTTTCTATTTATTTTGTTCTCTAGTAATAAAGGAATATCTAAAATAATAAGCTTTTTTTTTTTATTTTTTTTCACAAAAAAATTCATTTTCTTTCTTATTTCAGGATGAATAATTTTAATTATTTTCCTTAAATTATTTTTATTTGCCAATATTGTTTTTGTTACCTCTTGTTTCGAAATTGGAAATTGTGTGATATGTTTAGGTAAAGCTTTATTAAGTTTAATAAAAACTTTTCTATTTTTTTTATATAATTTTCCGACTTCACTATCAGCATTAAATACTGGGTATCCAAATGACTTGGATACAAAGCTTTTTCCAGATCCTATATCTCCTAATATTCCAATTCTAATCATTATCTAAAAGCTTAAATATATCTGAATTTACTTTTGGTTCTATCTTGTGCCATAATTTAAATGCTTGTAGCGCCTGGTAAACAAACATGGTTTTCCCATTTTCTGTCTTATATCCTAGCTGTTTTCCAATTTGTAAAAAGGGGGTTTCACGGGGATTATATATTACGTCATAAAATAATTTATCATTTCCTGAACTTGAAAAATCTAAATTAATTGTTTCATTTTTTAAGCCAAGACTTGTGGCATTTATAATCATATGAAAATCAGTTAAGTTTCCCCATTCTATAACTTTAAGATCATCGAATAAAACTTTCAAATTCTCTGCCTTGTCTCTCGTTCTGTTACTTATTATTATCTCTTGAACAAACATATTTTTTAAAGCAAAAATTATTGAGGGAACTACACCACCAGCTCCTAAAATTAAAACCTTCTTGCCCTTTATGTTAAAACTTAATTTTTTAATTGCAGTGTGAAAACCAGCTATATCTGTATTATGTCCAACTAAATTACCATTATCAAAAGCAATCGTGTTTACTGATTGAGTCTGTTCTGCCTCTGGACTTAATTTGTCTAAAAAAGGAATAACTGTTTTTTTAAAAGGAACAGTAACATTGCAACCAGCTATTTTTTGTTCCTTAATATCTTGAATGAAATTTTTAATTTCATGATTTTCGAGTTTAATTTTATCATAATTAGCATTAATATTATTTTCTTTTAACCACCAATTTTGAAGTTTGGGAGACAAAGAATGATCAATCGGATTCCCTATAACTAAATATTTTTTCATTCGTAATTACTCAAGTATTGTTTTATCTTTTTAATCGGTAAACCCATAATGGTATCTTCATCCCCCTCTATATCTAAAAACAACTTTCTACCTTCTCCTTCGATTTGATAAACATTGTAAGCATATAGTGCTTCATCTGTAACTTTTGAAAGATAACTTTTAAGTTCATCTAAACTAAGTTGCTTCATTGTTAAAGTTGCTTTATCTGTGTAATTCCAAACCATAGTACCATTTTGAGAAATACAAACTGAACTTATAAGATTATGTTTTTTTCCATTTAATTTTTTTAATATTTCTAAAGCCTGATCTCTATTTATAGGTTTAGATATTAATTCACCCTCTAAATCAATTACACTATCTGCACCTATAACTAAAATACCTTGGTTTTTATGACTAACTTTGTTTGCTTTTAATTCAGCCAAGTTTTTTGAAATTAATTCAGGTGATGCTTTTTCTTTGAGTAAGCTTTCTTTAACAACATCTTCATCTAGATTAGAATTTTGTACCTCTGCGGATATATTGTTATTATCTAAAATCTGTTTTCTTACTTTGCTTTTTGAGGCAAGGATAATTTTAACCATTATTTTTATATATTTCGTATATCTTTATAATTGAAGCTGCGGTCTCTTCGACCGACTTTCTAGTTACATCTATTGTTGGCCATTTATATTTCTTAAAAGTATTTTTAGCATTCTCAACTTCTTTTTTGATTATAGATAAGTCCGTGTAAGATTTGTTCTGAGATTCTTTTAATGAATTCATTCGATTTTTTCTAATATCGGCCAACCTTTCTGGTTCTGTACTTAATCCAACAATACAGGTGATGTTTGGATCTTCTTTTAAAATTTCCGGAATGGAATTTTCATTTACTAAAGGAATATTAGATATTTTGAACCCTTTGTTTGCTAGATAAATTGAGGTTGGTGTTTTGCTGGTCCTACTCACCCCCAACAAGATGATGTCTGATTTTTTAATATCTTTTACTAAATTTCCATCGTCATGGTTCATTGTAAATTGAATTGCTTCAATTCTTTTATAATACTCATCATTGAGCGTATATTGACCACTGGGTTGATGAGATGCTTTTTGATTAAGTAATTTTGAAAAACTTAAAATTAAATCTCCTAGAACACCAAAACAAGGTATTTTTTTTTCTTCACTGTTTTTTGCAAGGTGTTTTGCAAGGCTACTATCTACAATTGAATATAAAATTATTGAATTTTGATTTTCCTGTGCATTAGATAAAATCTTTAAAATTTGATTTTCTGTTCTAGTAAAAGAATAAGTGTATATTTTGTAATCTATATTTTTAAATTGAGCTTTAATTGCAGTAAAAATTCTATCTAGAGTTTCACCTGTGGAGTCAGATATAAGGTAAATTTGATATGTATTACTCATGTATAAAATGTTAATTGTCTTGTTTTATTTAAACAAAGTTAATTAGTTTTATAAATTTTAAAATTATGTTGTAAAACATAGCTTTTATTAACATTATTAAACATCTGTATAAAGTTTTTCATTAAATTGAAGTATTGGTAATAAGCTTCAATATTACTTATATATATAAAAAAATTTAACTTTAAATGTTAATAACCAGTTTATAAAATGTATATAAAATTTAATCCACATATTTCACAGTTCATACTACAAATATTATTAAATAAATTTAATTATTATTATGTCTAACATTAAAAAAGTAATTAAAGATAAAAAAACAGATTTAAATCCAATATGGATTATGAGACAAGCTGGAAGATATTTACCAGAATTTAGAGAAATAAGGAAAAAAAATACTGATTTTATTAAATTATGTTTAAACTCCAATTTAGCAGCTGAAATAACCTTGCAACCTCTTAAAAGGTTTGATTTGGATGCAGCCATAATTTTTTCTGATATATTAATTTTACCATATGGTTTAAAGCAGCAAGTGGAATTTAAAAAAAATTTTGGCCCCATTCTTGGTGATTTTAACATTGATCAAATATCCAAAGTCACAGAAAACGATTTTATTAATAGAGTTGATCCCGTTTATAAAGCTATAAACCTGGTTAAAAATAATAAATTAACAGAAAACAAGTCCACCATAGGTTTTGTTGGCGCTCCTTGGACATTGTTGGTTTATATTCTTAATAAACAATCCCCAAAAATAAAACTNGAGAAAAGTTTTTTTAATAATCACTCTTTAATTGAACAAACCTTAAAGATAATAGTTAAATTTTTGAAAGTTCATATTAAAAACCAAATCAATAACGGTGCAGAAATAATACAAATTTTTGATAGTTGGGCTGGATTACTAGAAGATAAAGATCTTGATTTTTATATTTATAATCCAACTTATTTTTTAGTTGAATTTACTAAATCTCTAAATGTTCCAGTAATTTGTTTTCCTCGAGGTATAAAGGATTACAAAAAATATTGTGAAACTGTCAAACCAGACGCTATCTGTATAGATTATGAAGTTGATCCAATAAAAATTGAAAAAGAAATTGATATTCCTATCCAAGGCGGCATGAACCCCAAAATTTTACTTACTGACAGAGAAAGTCTTAAAAAAGAAACAACAAAATATCTAGATATTTTCAAAGACCATCCATATATATTTAATCTAGGTCATGGGGTCCTACCAGAAACAGACCCGAACATGATGGATTATTTAGTTAAAACAGTAAAGAATTATTAATGGAAAAAGAATTAAATCATCCTCCTGTTAATTTTGGCAAAACTGGAGTTTTGATAATAAACTTAGGAACACCAGATTCAACGAGCTGGTTCGATATTAGAAAATATTTAAAAGAATTTTTATCTGATAGAAGAGTAATAGAAGTTAACCCAATCGTTTGGCAAATTATATTAAATGTTTTTATTTTAAATTTAAGNCCATCTAAAACTGCNANGGCTTATAAAGAAATTTGGATGAANGATGAAAACATCTCACCTCTTCTCTATTATACACGCCAACAAGCCAAAAAGTTATCAAGCTCAATTTCTGAGAAAAATATAATTGTNGATTATGCCATGAGGTATGGAAACCCAAGTATTAAAGGTAAAATAAAAAATTTACATGAGAAAGGATGCGAAAACTTAGTTATACTTCCTCCTCTATACCCACAATATGCTGCAGCAACAACCGCAACTGTTTGTGATGAAGTATATAGAACACTTATGAAAATGAGGTGGCAGCCATCTATAAAAATAATACCACACTATGAATCACACCCTCTGTATATTGATGCACTAGTGAACTCAATTAACAAAAAAGTTAAAGAAATAAATTGGAAGCCAGATTTAATATTGGCATCCTATCATGGTATACCTCAAAAATATTTTGATAAAGGAGACCCATATCATTGTTATTGCCAGAAGACGACAAGACTTATTACAGAAAAATTTAATTCGATAGAGATTAAAACAACGTTCCAATCAAGATTTGGTCCACAAAAATGGCTTGAGCCTTATACAGATAAGACTTTAGAGAGATTACCAAAAGAGGGTAAAAAGAATATTCTTGCAATATGTCCCGGTTTTTCTTCAGATTGTGTTGAGACTTTAGAGGAAATTCTCATTCAAGGTAAAGAAAGTTTTTTAGAGTCTGGTGGTGAAAATTTTGATATGGTACCATGTTTAAATGATAATGATGATCATATAGCTTTATTAAAATCATTGATCCAAAAAAATCTATAATTGATGAATACTTATCTACTTTTTAAATCTCTTCACTTAATAGCAGTAATATCATGGATGGCTGGTCTTTTATATCTTCCAAGAATTTTTGTTTATCATTCACAAAATAACGACAAACCACTTGTTTCAGAAGTGTTTAAAGTTATGGAAAAAAAACTTTTTTTTTACATTATGACTCCTGCCATGACACTATCTTGGATATTTGGTTTGATACTGATACATGAAATAGGTTTTGGACAATTGGGTCAAAAATGGATGATTTTAAAATTAGTTTTTGTTGTTATCTTAACTTTGTATCATTTTTATCTTGGAAGAATTTTGGGACAATTCAAATTAGACATGAATAAGCATTCTCATAGATATTTTCGATATATCAATGAAATACCAACTTTATTGCTTATTTTAATCATATTTGTCGTAATATTTAAGCCTATCTAGGGTTGAATAATCTAAATTAGTATATATATTAAACTTATTATTAAGTCCTTAATAATTTATTCATGAATATACAAGAACTAAAACTAAAATCATCAGAACAGCTTATTACTCAAGCAGAAGAACTTGGGATAGAGAATGCAAGCACATTAAGAAAACAAGAAATACTTTTTGCAATTTTAAAAAAAGTTGCAGAAAAAGAAGAAATAACCGGTGCGGGTGTGCTTCAGTTACTCCAAGACGGCTTTGGTTTTTTAAGAGCTATGGAGTCAAATTATTTACCGGGTCCAGACGATATATATGTAAGCCCAAGCCAGATTAGAAAATTTGGTTTAAGAACAGGTGACACTGTTGAGGGGCCAGTAAGAGCCCCGAAAGAAGGAGAAAGATATTTTGCATTGTTGCAAGTAAGTAAAATTAACTTCGAAGAACCAGACAAATCTAGACATAAAATTGCTTTTGATAACTTAACTCCCTTATATCCAGATAAACAACTTGTTATGGAAGTAGAGCAGGTAAAGCCTGACAAAAAACAGGATTTAACCCCAAGACTTATAGATTTGGTAAGTCCTATTGGTAAGGGTCAAAGATCAATTATTATTTCGCCTCCTAAAGCAGGTAAAACCATGATTTTACAAAGTATAGCTAACTCAATAGCTAAAAATTATCCTGAATGTTATTTAATAGTTTTGTTGATAGATGAGAGACCTGAGGAAGTGACTGATATGCAAAGAACTGTAAAAGGAGAAGTAATCAGCTCAACTTTTGATGAGCCGGCTCAACGTCATGTGGCAGTAGCTGAAATGGTAATAGAAAAAGCTAAAAGATTAACAGAACATAAAAAGGATGTTGTTATATTATTAGATTCAATAACAAGACTTGGAAGAGCTTATAACGCTGTAATACCAAGCTCAGGAAAGGTTTTAACAGGTGGTGTTGATGCTAATGCACTTCAAAGACCAAAGAGGTTTTTTGGTGCCGCTAGAAATATTGAAGAAGGTGGATCACTAACTATTATTTCAACTGCACTAATTGATACTGGCAGTAGGATGGATGAAGTAATTTTCGAGGAATTTAAAGGAACTGGTAATAGTGAAACTGTCCTAGACAGAAAAATTGCAGATAAGAGAATTTATCCAGCAATCGATATTACTAAATCTGGCACTAGAAGAGAGGAACTGTTATTTGATAAAAATGATCTTCAAAAAATGAATGTTTTAAGAAGAATTATTGCTCCGATGGGCACGATGGATGCAATAGAATTTATTAATTCTAAATTAAAAGACACTAAAAATAATGCTGAATTTTTTAATTCAATGAACAAACCAGCTTAAAACTTCTTTAATGGTGTCAATTCAAAACCTTGAATTTGAATTACAGGATTTATTTAGAGAAAAAAAATATTCCAAGATAATTTTTGAAATTACGACCAAAACTAGAGAAGAAGAGAGGAATGCAGGATTATTTGTTCTATTAGGTATCAGCAGGATTTCTTTAAATAAAAAAGATGAAAATCAAGTACAATTAGCTTTAGATGATTTTAAGAAAGGTTATCTTAAAGAAAAAACGAGTGAAAATGGTTTTAATGCATTAGTAAATTTTGTTCTTGCAAGTGTAATTTTAAGTGATTTTGAAAACTCAAATGTTGATTTCAAGGAAATAAAAAATTTTTATAAAGATTTACCTAAACCTTTCCAAAAAAAAAGAGAAATTAATATAGCGATGACGTCAATTTGCTCGAAATTTGTTGATCATGAAACAATGTTATTACATCTNGAAAAGGTTATTNATTCAGGTGATTTTATNTCTAATGATTTATGNAACTATGGTTANTGGAGATGTTTTGATAAAAACTGGANTCAAAGTGAATTTTTTGAATATGGTAANTTTGTAGATAATAATTTNCCAGAATATCCTCAAGACCAAATAGTTAAATTGGTTGGTAAAATAAATAAAAAAATAAAAATAGGTATTTTATCAGCAGATTTAAAAAATGGACATTCAATAACCTTCTTTTTGAAAACTATTCTCTTAAATTATAATAAAGATGAAGTTGAAATTTATTTATTTTCAAATCAAATTGATTTCAAGTCTATATCAAAAGAAATTACCGATTTAGTTTTTAAAACTATCGATATAAGTAAATTTAGTGACTTGAATGCTTTTAACAAAATAAGAGAATTTAATTTGGATTTAATGATAGATGTAATGGGCTATACATCTAGGAATAGGATAGGATTATTCAAAAATAGAATTGCAAAAAAACAAGCCCTATGGATGGGCTATTGTAATACAACAGGATTGAAAAATATGGATTATATTATTACTGATAGAAATTTAATTTACGAAAATGAAAAAAAATTCTACTCGGAAAAAGTCTTATATTTGCCAGAAATTTGGAATACTCATTGTGGTTTTGATTTTAAAAGAAAAGAAAACCCTCCCCCATTAATAAAAAATAATTATATTACCTTTGGATCATTCAACAACCCTGCAAAGATTAATAAAAATGTTATTACTTGTTGGTCAAAAATTTTAAAGGAAATAAGAAATTCTAAATTAATTATTAAATGTTCAAATGACAAAAAAAAATTAGATAGAATTCAAAGATTGATGGAAAAAAAGGGTGTTTTAGACTCAGTAATTTTTCATAAAAGATTTGAAGATAAAAAAGATCATCTCAACTTATATAATGAAGTGGATATTGCCCTTGATACGTTTCCTTACAATGGTGTAACCACATCATTTGAGGCCATATGGATGGGGGTGCCTGTTCTAACGATGGCAGGGTATAATTTTAATTCAAGATGCGGGGAGTCAATTAATAAAAATCTTAACATGGAACATCTGATTGCTAAAGATGAGGATGATTATGTGTCAAAAGCTGTGAGTTTGTCCAGTGAAAGAGACAAATATATAAATCTAAGAAAATCTTTATTTAAAGATGCAATAAAAAGTCCTTTATTTGACGGAAATAAATTTACAGAGAATTTCTTTAAATTACTGAAAGAAGTAATTTAATTTATATTTAACATTTAATTTACTATATAATTAGTTAATTTGATGAGAAAGATTTCCTAAAATTAAAATGGTCTCAATACAAAAACTAGAAATAAAAGCAGCTGAACTATTTAAAAAAAAAGAATATTCTAAGGTAATATTTGAAATCATTTCAGAGACCGAGGAAAAAGAAAGATCAGCTTTTCTTTGTAATTTATTAGGTATGAGCCGAATTGTTAATAATAAAAAAAATAAAGACGCTCTAATTTTAGCTATCAAAGATTTCAAGTTTGGATATTTAAAAGAAAAAAATACAATTCATGCCATAGACGGTTTAGCTAATTTTATTACTACAAGTGTTTTTTTAATAGATTTGGAACAAAATCATGAATTTGATTTTACAGAGATTTTTAGTTTTTATAAATCATCAGATAAATTTTGCACAAATCATAGACCCATAAATCTAGCTATGGCTATGGTTTATCGGAGATTAAATCATGCAAAAAAACTAATTTTTCATTTCAAAAGAGTGATCGAGTCGAAAAAATTCAATGCAATTGATTTGTGTAATTATGGTTATTGGCAATGTTTTGATAAAGCCTGGAGTCAAGCTGATTTTTTCAATTATGGTAAGTTTTTAGATCAAAACTTAAAAGTAATTCCACAAAATCAATTAATAGAAATTTCACAAACATCTGGTCCAAAAATTAGGTTAGGTTTTTTGTCTTCAGATATAATTCAAGGTCATTCCATTACTTATTTTTTAAAAACAGTTCTCTCGAACTATGATAAAAATAAATTTGAAATTGTTTTAATAATAAGTAACTCAAAAGAAGATCAATCTACAGAAAATTTTAAGAACCTAGTCAATGAAACAATTAATATTTCTAAACTGAATAATGTTGATGCTGTTAATAAAGTTAGAAAATTAAATTTAGATTTTGTAATTGATTTGATGGGTTATACATCAACACAACGTTTAGAATTGTTTAAAAACAGGATGGCTAAAAATCAAATTATATGGATGGGATATTGTAATACTACAGGATTAGAAAATATGGATTATTTAATTGCAGACCCAAACGTAATTCATCCAAATGAGGAAAAATTTTATAGTGAAAATATAATATACTTACCTAAAATCTGGAACTCTCATTGTGGTTTTGATTTTAAAAGAGAAAAAAACCCTCCTCCATTTATTAAAAATAAATATTTTACTTTCGGTTCATTTAATAATTTTGATAAAATAAACCCAAATGTTGTCTCCACCTGGTCTAAAATTTTAAAAAAAATAAATAACTCCCAACTAGTTTTAAAAACATCTTCAAAACGACTTGCAACAAAAAGACTCAAGGAGTTATTTCAAAATGAAGGCGTAATGGAGTCAGTAAAATTTATAGATCGAGCTGAAAAGTTTAAAGATCATCTAGATAATTACAATCTTATTGATATTGCCCTTGATACGTTTCCTTACAATGGTGTAACCACATCATTTGAGGCCATATGGATGGGGGTGCCTGTTCTAACGATGGCAGGGTATAATTTTAATTCAAGATGCGGGGAGTCAATTAATAAAAATCTTAACATGGAACATCTGATTGCTAAAGATGAGGATGATTATGTGTCAAAAGCTGTGAGTTTGTCCAGTGAAAGAGACAAATATATAAATCTAAGAAAATCTTTATTTAAAGATGCAATAAAAAGTCCTTTATTTGACGGAAATAAATTTACAGAGAATTTCTTTAAATTACTGAAAGAAGTAATTTAATTTATATTTAACATTTAATTTACTATATAATTAGTTAATTTGATGAGAAAGATTTCCTAAAATTAAAATGGTCTCAATACAAAAACTAGAAATAAAAGCAGCTGAACTATTTAAAAAAAAAGAATATTCTAAGGTAATATTTGAAATCATTTCAGAGACCGAGGAAAAAGAAAGATCAGCTTTTCTTTGTAATTTATTAGGTATGAGCCGAATTGTTAATAATAAAAAAAATAAAGACGCTCTAATTTTAGCTATCAAAGATTTCAAGTTTGGATATTTAAAAGAAAAAAATACAATTCATGCCATAGACGGTTTAGCTAATTTTATTACTACAAGTGTTTTTTTAATAGATTTGGAACAAAATCATGAATTTGATTTTACAGAGATTTTTAGTTTTTATAAATCATCAGATAAATTTTGCACAAATCATAGACCCATAAATCTAGCTATGGCTATGGTTTATCGGAGATTAAATCATGCAAAAAAACTAATTTTTCATTTCAAAAGAGTGATCGAGTCGAAAAAATTCAATGCAATTGATTTGTGTAATTATGGTTATTGGCAATGTTTTGATAAAGCCTGGAGTCAAGCTGATTTTTTCAATTATGGTAAGTTTTTAGATCAAAACTTAAAAGTAATTCCACAAAATCAATTAATAGAAATTTCACAAACATCTGGTNCAAAAATNAGGTTAGGTTTTTTGTCTTCAGATATAATNCAAGGTCATTCCATTACTTATTTTTTAAAAACANTTCTNTCNAANTATGATAAANANAAATTTGAAATTGTTTTAATAATAAGTAACTCAAAAGAAGATCAATCTACAGAAAATTTTAAGAACCTAGTCAATGAAACAATTAATATTTCTAAACTGAATAATGTTGATGCTGTTAATAAAGTTAGAAAATTAAATTTAGATTTTGTAATTGATTTGATGGGTTATACATCAACACAACGTTTAGAATTGTTTAAAAACAGGATGGCTAAAAATCAAATTATATGGATGGGATATTGTAATACTACAGGATTAGAAAATATGGATTATTTAATTGCAGACCCAAACGTAATTCATCCAAATGAGGAAAAATTTTATAGTGAAAATATAATATACTTACCTAAAATCTGGAACTCTCATTGTGGTTTTGATTTTAAAAGAGAAAAAAACCCTCCTCCATTTATTAAAAATAAATATTTTACTTTCGGTTCATTTAATAATTTTGATAAAATAAACCCAAATGTTGTCTCCACCTGGTCTAAAATTTTAAAAAAAATAAATAACTCCCAACTAGTTTTAAAAACATCTTCAAAANGACTTGCAACAAAAAGACTCAANGAGTTATTTCAAAANGAAGGNGTNNTGGAGTCAGTAAAATTTATAGATCGAGCNGAAAANTTTAAAGATCATCTAGATAATTACAATCTTATTGATATTGCCCTTGATACNTTTCCTTACAATGGTGTAACCACATCATTTGAGGCTATCTGGATGGGTGTTCCTGTAATTACAATGGCCGGATATAATTTTAATTCAAGATGCGGTGAGTCAATAAATAAAAACCTTAACATGGAACATCTGATTGCTAAAGATGAGGATGATTATATTCAAAAAGTTGTTAATTTTACAAATAATATTGATGATTATATCGATATTAGAAATTCCATATTTATTGATTCAATAAAAAGTCCACTATTTAATACAAAAGATTATTCGAAGAGTTTTTTTGAGGCGNTAGAANNGATTGNTAANTAGAAATATTTAATTTTAATATTTAGATTAAGTAATTATAATTTAAATATGACAATCTATGCTTTATCATCAGGACCAGGCATATCTGGAGTTGCCATCATTAGAATTTCAGGGTCAGATGCATCTAAAGCAATAACTTTGCTAACAGGAAAACCCGCCCCCTCACCTAGAGTCGCTTCTCTTCGGAAAATAAATAATATCAACACTTCTGAACTTATTGATGAAGGCATAATTATCTGGTTTCCGGGGCCTGAGAGCTATACAGGTGAAGATATGGTTGAAATTCATGTTCATGGAGGTAAAGCGATAGTTTTAGCACTACAAAATGAATTGTCTAATATAGAAAATTTCAGATTAGCTGAACCAGGGGAATTTACCAAAATAGCTTTTCAAAATGGTAAAATTAATTTGCTTAAAGCTGAAAGCATAGCTGATCTAATTTCAGCAGAAACTGAAATACAAAGATTGCAGGCTGTGAAAACTATGAAAGGAAAATCAACTGAAAAATTCAATAACTTGAGAGAAAAGTTGTTAAAAATCTTATCCTTTGTTGAAGCAAAAATAGATTTTCCAGAAGAGGATTTGCCTGATGAAAATATTCAACAAATTAAAAAAGATTCAACTGAAGTTTTAAATCAAATTGAAAAGATTTTAGATGATCAAAAGGTAGGTGAAATAATACGAGAAGGCTTTAAAATTGCCATTGTCGGTCCAACAAATGCTGGTAAATCCTCATTATTAAATAATTTATCGAATAGAGATGTAGCAATAGTTTCCGAAATTGCAGGAACAACAAGAGATGTAATTGAAACACATTTAAATATTGATGGCTATCCAGTTATAATTTCAGATACAGCAGGTATTAGAAATTCTAAAGATGAAATCGAGAAAAAAGGTATAAAATTATCATTAGATAGGGCAGAAAATGCCGATTTGAAATTAGTGGTAGTAGATGCAAAAAGTATTGATTTAAAGGGTTTTTTGAATGATTTATTAAAGGATAATGCAATTTTAGTTGTAAATAAGTCAGATCTTATTCAGTCTGAATTAGATACAGAGGTAACAAAGTTAGATCACGTTTTAATTTCATTAAAGGAGAACCAAAATTTAGATAAATTAATTTCAAAAATTAAAGAAAGATTAAAAACAAAATTTATTATAAATGAAGATATATTAATTACTAGAGAAAGACACAGGCAACACCTAGTTCAATGTTCAGATAATTTGAGAAATTTTTTAGAAAAAAATAATAAAAAAGATTTTGATAAAGCTGCTGAAGATTTGAGGCTAGCTTCTAGACATTTAGGTATGATTGTTGGAAAGGTCGATGTAGAGGAAGTATTA